>Ga0315334_10001824_pt1 | contig 13253 bp, 14 predicted proteins | sample M150034915metaG_FD_205555 | JGI IMG/M metagenome (GOLD analysis project Ga0315334, IMG submission 205555) | Ammonia-oxidizing marine archaeal communities from Monterey Bay, California, United States - M1 500m 34915 | ecosystem: Environmental > Aquatic > Marine > Intertidal zone | place: USA... | reverse complement strand
TGGGCACTGTGGCGAGGACGTACTGAGCGAGTGCATGGTCAACGAGGGCGGCTTTTCGCACAACGGTTTCGCATTGGTGATTGTGGGTGAGCTTGAGCAGCGATATGCAAGTTTCCCTGGCTTGAACCTTTCGGGTGAAACACTGGCGGGTCAGGATGTCCGAGCTCATAAAGCAGAAGCAGCTGTTGGACGCTCTCCGATGCTGGAGGTCCAGGTAGTCGATGCTGCAGATTCAATCGCTTATGACGCACACGACGTAGATGACGCCTTGCAAATGGGGTTGTTATCCATCGACGAATTGTCAGCACTGGCGATCATACGTCGATCGTTGGACAGGATTTCCGGACGGCACGGATTGTTACCCACGACCCAATTACGACAGTTACTGGTACATGATTTGATCGACCTGCAGGTTGGGGATTTGCTGGAACAGGCCATCGAAGCGGTCAGGAGCTTTGAGGGACAGGACACCGGCAGCGTCAGTGATGCTGGTCTGCGATTATGCCACAGCGATACGATGATCCGGGAACGAAATGAATTGGAGTCGTTTCTATTCAATGCCGTTTATCGTCACGAACGCTTACTGCCTGTTCGACAGGCAGCGGCAGATCGATTGCTAACGATGTTCAAAATCTTGCGTGACGATCCAGCTCGACTTCCTCTACGGTTCCGTCAGCGGGCAGAACGGAAGCCCGTCAATACTGTGGTTGGCGAGTATCTCGCTGGGATGACCGATGCGTTTTGCGACGCTCAGCACAAATACGCTGTGGAATCACATGCCGGCCCATTAGCAGACTGGTAGCCATTAGCTGGCGCAATCGATCCTGAGAGTACGCCATCAATCGCGGTGATAGGTTGATGACCGCAGCAGGTAACGGCAACTCCGCGTTGGAGTCAACGCTCCCTTGGCCCGCGGATTGTGACAACGCTCACTGGCGATACTGCTCAGCTCCCTAGCGATACTGTTCAGCACCCTAGCGATACTGCTCAGCTCCCTAGCGATACTGTTCATGGCACGCATCGCATTTCTGGCGAATTTTCGCCACGCCCAGACGGACAGCTTCGTAGTCGCCACGCTCCAGTGCTTTGTTTGCGGCACTCGCATCCTTTGTCATGTCCCGGCTAAACTTTGCATAGTCATCGTCATCGGCATCATCCATGCCTTCTTGAACCAGGATTTCACCGAGTAGGGCCACCAGTTCACTGTTGCGTTTGACCAAGTCAATCTCTTTTTTAATGGTCTTCTCATCGCGGGCTCCATCTTCGAGCGCCTCGACCAGAGCCTCCGCGTACTCCATCAGGGGTGCGCGGTCAGCGATCATGCTCCAGTCGGAATCTTCCTCAGCATCACGTTTGGCCAAACCGCTGCCTGCCAACAGGTCTTGCAGATCGCCTTTGCGCAACTTAGCTTCGTTGTAGACTTGGGTTGAGCCAGCTTTGCAATTGAACGCTGTGCGTGCGATCAAGTCACGAGCGGTTGCGGCCTGATCTTTCCAACGCACATCAGTTGGGTATTGTTTAATGACCGCGAACAATGAAGCGAGGACAGTCAGATCGAGCCTGGCCTCCAGATAACCACCGCTGTTAAACGCACCTGGCGTGGTGACCACCGTGTCATAATGCAGCTTGATACGTTTCACTTCGTCTTCAAGTGAACTAGGGCTGATGATATCTGACCAAAAGCCATCACCGGCAGCGGTGGCTTCAACGGTGTCACCTCGGGGGGATGCTTCGGGGGCGGGTATCGCGCCTCGGAGTGCAGACAGCGAAGGAACTTTTCCCCGGAACGCATCTTCGATATTGGGGAAGAAAACGTCCTTCATTTTGTCAGGGTCGACCTTGGGAACCGGAGCGCGCCGATCGTCAGCCCATACATACGGCATGACCAAAACAACCGCGACCAAAGCAGCAGCGAGCAGGCGACGAGAGGCTTTCATGAGCGTCAATTCCAACGGATCAGGTAATCGTTACACTCTCAATATACCTGACGATCCCGGCTGCGAACGAGGTTGATTCCGCACAACTCTCCATTTCTCTGGTGGTTTGCCAATTCCGCCAGAGTCGTTGGGAACGGCGTGCCGGGTTACGGGCTGCAAACGTCTAGAATACGCCGCATTTCTGCCACGGCCTCTCTCATTCCGACCATCAAGGCGCGGCTGACAATCGAGTGACCGATGTTCAGTTCGATCATATTGGGAATCGCAGCGACCGGTCGAACGTTGGTGTAATTCAAACCATGGCCCGCGTGCAGTCGCATGCCCAACGAGGAAGTAACTCGCCCGGCGTCCGAAAGTCTTGCGAGTTCACAAGTCAATGAGTCCCGTTTGGCGAGGGCATAGGGACCAGTATGCAGTTCAACGGCATCGGCCCCCAGTTTTGCTGCGGCATCGACTTGATGCAAATCAGGGTCAATGAACAGACCGACCAGAATATCGCGTTCTTTCAGTTTTCCGATCGCGGCAGCGATGCGGCCCTGATCAGCCGCAACATCGAGCCCGCCTTCGGTGGTAACTTCTTCGCGACTCTCGGGCACCAGTAACGCCCAAGTCGGTTGGGCTCTGCAAGCGATTTCGACAATCTCGTCAACGCAACCAAATTCCAGATTTGTTTTGACCGTCACTGTCTGCATCAACAATTCGACATCACGCTCCTGAATGTGGCGTCGATCCTCTCGTAGATGAAAGGTGATGCCGTCGGCTCCCCCCTGTTCAGCGAGGGCCGCAGCAATCACCGGATCCGGTTCATGAGTACGCCGCGCCTGACGAACAGTTGCGACGTGATCGATATTGATACCCAGTTCTATCATGGAACAGACCCCGCCAGATCGCGTACAGACATTTCCCAGGCACTCAGTCCACCCCGCGGTTAATTCACCGCGATGTAAACTCAGATGCCCGCATCAAGTTTAAACGGAAGGGTCGATTTCTACGCGTTCACCGCGATCGTCTCGACAGTCCATTTCAAGGTGCTCGGGATACAACGCCTCACTACCAAGAATCTGGACCGTCATTTTCCCAACGTCCTCCATTTCCATCACCTCACGCCGTTTCTTGTTGTTGAGGTGGGCTGCAACTTGGTCGTTCACCCTCACTGTGACGCGTACGATATTCTCGTTCTTGACCGCAAGTGCGAGTGTCCGAATCACTTCGATAGACATGCTCTCGGCGGTTTTGACCAGACCTCGGCCTTCGCAGCACGGACAATCGTTGTAAATGCTGCGTTTCAGGCTCGGCCGCACGCGTTGACGCGTCATCTCGATCAGACCAAACGGGCTGGTCCTGAGAATCTTAGTTCTCGCACGATCATTAGCCATCGCGTCACGAAGAGTACGCTCAACCTTGCGGCGGTGACTCTCTTTTCTCATATCGATAAAGTCGTTGACAATGACTCCACCAAGGTCTCTCAACCGCAGTTGCCGGGCAATCTCTTTTGCAGCAGCTACATTGAGGCGGAAAGCGTTCTCTTCAGCCGAATCATTGCCGCGGAAACTGCCACTATTGACATCGATCGCAACCAGCGCTTCAGTAGGATCAATCACAATCGACCCGCCGTCGCGCAGTTGCACCTGCCGCGTGTTGATTTTAACGATCTCCTGTTCCAGTTTGTACTTGTGGAATAAGGGAGCGCTTCCCTCGTAAAGCTTCAACCGGTCCACCACCCGAGGCATGACCATTTTCAGGAAGTCGCGAGCCTTTTCGTAGGACTCGGGTTCGTCGACCAGGATCTGGTCAATATCGTCGCTATAGATGTCGCGAATGGTCCGGATGATCAAGTCACTTTCTTCGTAGAGGACCCCCGGTTCTTTAACCGTTTTGACTCTGCGTGCGATCGCTTTCCAGAGCCGAAGCAGGTAGTCGAGGTCACGCTGCAGTTCCTTTTCTTTTCGGCCAGCACCAGCGGTCCTGACGATGAAGCCCAGCCCTTTGGGTGGATTCAGAGACAGCAGGCATCGTTTGAGTCGCTTTCGATCGTCTTCATCTTCAATCTTGCGACTGACCCCAACCCGTGCGAGGGACGGCATCAGCACGAGGTAACGTCCGGGGATCGAGATATACGTACTGAGTGTCGGTCCTTTGGTGCCGATGCCTTCTTTGATGACCTGCACCAAAACGTCGTCGCCACGGCGGAAGATCTCCTGAATAGGAGGTTTCACTCTGGGGCGGCCGCCTTTGTAAGCATGTTTACTACCTCTGCCGGATTCGCGTGCCCGTTTGGCGGCTGCCTCGGCCAATTCATCCGACTCTCGCATGATCTCGACCGGGTCGTACCCGCCCTGCCGAAAGTACTGCGGCTCAACGTCACTGATGTGCAGGAAACCATTGCGACCGACACCAAAATCAACGAAGGCAGCCTGAATGCTGGGCTCCAGATTGACAATTTTTCCACGGTAAATGTTGCCGGCAAATGCCTCAATACTCTTCCGTTCCATGTACAACTCATCCAGCCGATTGTTCTCAAGGACGGCAATCCGGCATTCTTCCGGTTGCAACACGTTGATTAGCATTTCTTTCTTCATCGACAAGCACCTCTGGGGTGTAAGGCCGGCTTAATGCGGAACCAATGGATCCCGGCATGGACGCCGACGGTGGTAATGTTTTGTTTCGTGTCATCGCAAATTCCGGCAGCACAATCATGCCCCGGCCTCGCCACAACTGTCTTGTTCGTTCAACGCGGTTTCGCTGGTTGGTGCAACCGCTACAAAATCTGGATCACTTCCGTCTAATTCCTGCTGCAAGTCAACACAAGTGCGGCGAATCAGCGTTCCCCGCTCAATCCAGTCTCCGAACCCAAGCAGGTCCAAGACATCGCCGGGGCGGAGAGATGCCGCATCACTTGCAGCCAATCGCAACTGGATCACACCCTCGGCAACGCCCAACTGGGTGATTTGTTCTGCCACATTGACCGTCAATTTCTTTTTCTTGCGTTCCACTGATACGCTGTCCTGCTGCATCAATCCATCAATCGCTTCCTGAACAGCCGCAGCATCAGTGCCATCAACGAGCGATATTGTGTAGTCGCTCGCCAGCAACTGTGCTTTACCTGCGCCTTCGGGAACCCGCCTGACACTCTTGATGATTAGGCCTGGTTGCTGATCGGCCTCGAGCCGAAGCAGCAGGTCCTGCGGGGTCATTTCCTCTGCAAGCTCGATTTCAACAACTTCATCCAGACTCTCAACGCCCAACGCCAACGCCGAGGGAAAAGCAACTCTTGGCTTGGGATGAAACCCTTCGGTCATGGAAAGTTTCAGCTGCGCGCGTCGCAGCAAGCGTTCCCAAAGTCTTGCCAAATCACGGTGACTTATCCAACGCAACAAATCGGTCTTCCCAAACCGAATCCGAAAGCGGATCCGCAACAACGGCGCAACACCCAATTCCGGTGTGGTACCGGAGTCCGGTTCAAGCTCGACAGGCGTTGTTTGAGTCACAATAGTCATGAAGGGAAAGTTTGAAGTTCTTTGTTCGGTTTCACGTTACGATCAGTTCAGGCACCAAGACGCCGAGTCGGTCCAGCAGGTACATGTCGACTTCGCGAGCAGATTCCAATTTCATCACCCGCTCAGCGATCTGGTGACATTCATCGATCGAAACGCTGCGAATCGCTTTCTTTATCCGCGACAGCGCAAGCGGGGGAACACTCAGGTTGCGAACTCCGAGTCCGACCAACAGCAGCGCACGACCGGGGATACTGCTCATTTCACCGCAGACTGCCAAGGGTCGCCCCGCACCATCGGCAACGTCGACACAACGCTGGATCAATCGCAACACCGCTGGGTCGCTGGATTGGTACAAATCCGCCACATATTCGTTACTGCGGTCAACTGCCAGCGTATATTGCGCCAAATCATTGGTACCAATGCTGAGGAAATCGACTTCCTCGACGAATTGCTCCAGCATCACAACGGCGGCGGGTACCTCGACCATCATGCCTACGGGAATATCAGCGCGGTACGGGATGCCTTCGTCCTTGAGGTCCTCGCCCACTACCTTCAGCAACATTTTTGCTTGCCGCAGTTCAGCAATTTTGGTGATCAGCGGAAACATGACGCGTATGTCACCGTGTACGGCAGTTCGCAGAATCGCCCTCAACTGCAGGCGAAAGAGATCAAGATTCCGCAATGAGAGTCGGATACTGCGCAACCCAAGAAACGGGTTGTGTTCCTGTTCAGCCAGTGGACGGTGCCCCATTTTGTCCGCGCCCAGGTCGAGCGTTCTGATCACTACTGGTCGCCCATTCATTTCGCGGACAACTTGAGTGTACGCCTCGTAATGATCTTCCTCGCTCGGCTCAACAGAGCTGGAAAGGTACAGGAACTCGGTACGGTAAAGCCCGATTCCATCAGCCCCCCGTTCAAGGCACGAGCCTGTTTCGTGTGGAAATTCGATGTTGGCGCTCAGGCGGATCCTCGTCCCATCAGCTGTTTCAGCGGGCAGATCTCTGAGTTCCGCTAGTCGGGCGCTAAGTGTCTGGCTCTTTTTAATTCGCTGCTGATAGCTTTCCAGTGTCTCATCATCTGGATCCAGAATGATTCGGCCCCGGTCGCCATCGACGATCACACGCGTTCCGTTTGTCACCGCATCGAGAAACGTCCCGACTCCAACCACGGCCGGCAGTTCCAAGCCTTTGGCTACGATGGCGGTGTGACCGCCTGAGCCGCCCACTTCGGTGCAAAATCCCTGCACGTAGCGACGGTCCAGATTGGCCGTTTCGCTGGGAGTCAGGTTGTGCGACAGGATGACCACTGACTCAGTGAGATCCGACAGAGGCTGATCGTCAAAGGCCCCCAACTGCAACAGCAGTTGCTTTTCGATGTCGAGTACATCTTCGGCCCGATCCGCCAACATCGGATTTTCAAGTCTGCGCAGAGCATTGGCGTAATTGTGGAGAACGCGGTTGACCGCATAGTCCGCCGAGTGATACTCGCGCTTGATTCTTCGCCGCAATTCGCCGTGTAACCGCGGATCATGCAGCATTTGCAGCTGTGCAGCGAAGATATCGCCCGTGTCCTCACCTGCAACGGCACTGGTTTCCAGACGATTGGATTCAATCTGCTCCGCAACTGCAGCGACTGCTTTGAGTAATCGCGCGTATTCATCCTCCGCGCTTTCCGCGGCGATCAGTGTTCGGGAAATACGGTACCCCTCAGCATCCAGCACTAATGCTGGGCCAATGGCGACTCCCGGCGAAACAGGAATACCTTGTAGTTCGACCATCGTCCTGCGACGGAACGAATCTCACGAAAATTCCCCTCAGTTTGTGCGAACCGTTGCTGCCGGTTCAGTCATCACATCGGGTGAATCGTCGATCGCCGTAGCGATCGTGATTTCGTGTAGCGATCCGTCATTGTTGTTATGTGTGGTTTATTGTGGTGTCGCGAATCCGCTCGTACGAACCCGCATGACCTGCCCGCGACAAAGGGTCGAAAAACAGGTGAATCGGTCAGGCTGGGCAGTTCACATGTCGGCAACTGGTTCCACGCCTTTCATCTCGTTCTTATCATCAAATCCGGCGTCGAACAATTGAGCGATTGAATCAAGGGCTTCTTCGGCGTCATCTCCATCGGCGGAGATTAACAGCACCGTTCCCTGGGCAGCACCCAAGGTTAAAAGTGACAGAATGCTCTTGCAATCGACCAATTCACCATCCCTGCCAATCAAGATGAGTGACTGGTAGGAAGTCGCCTTTCGGACAACCAAGTCCGCTGGACGCGCGTGCAACCCCTGAGGGTTACGTACGGTGACTGTTCGGGTTAGCGGGGTATTATTCATTTAGCCAGAAACAAACTGGTTATCGTCAGCTTCCTGAAGCAATTGACTGATGTCTTTCGTTTTCTTGCTCTGTTTAAGGAATCGACAAAATGTCTCATCCCTCAGTTGCCGGGAAATATTCTCGAGAGCACGCAGGTGGTCGCCGGGTCGTTCTGGAGGGCTGATCAAAAGAAAGAACAATTGCACGCGTTCGCCATCGAGAGAGTCGAAGTCAACTCCATCCTCGCTGATACCGACGGTTCCGACTAACTTCTGTACGCTTGGGTGTTTGGTGTGTGGAACGGCAACGCCACGCCCGATGCCGGTACTGCCAAGCTCCTCTCGTTTCATGATCGAGGCGATGATGTCATCATGCTGATCAGCATCGATCTCGCCCGCGTCCAGCAGTGATTGAACAAGCTCTGCAATGACGGCTTCCTTCGATTGAGCCTTTAAGTCAGCGCGAATTGCCTTGGTAGTTATAAAATCTGCGAACTTCATTTGAGTACGATTCCTTGTTTGGAAATCTCGTTGTGGGCTAACCGCTGGCCTTACTCAGATGCACTGGAACGAGAATCAGTCAAGTATTGATCAACTTTGGGGAAGCCCCCGGTCAGTTGACAGCCATTGACTGCGACCTCCTCCGGCATTCGAGAAAACCTGGCGGAATTTAAAATTGAGGCAGTCGTCGCAAAGAGGGATGGGGGGGACACTGCGTGTCCTCTCTAGTCCTCGTCTGCGGCAACCGATATATCGATGTGTTTGTGTCCAGTGGCTCGGTGCCCCGTCCTCTTCTCTTTCAGGCGTCGAAGCTGATGCTCGACCTTCGGGATGGCGTTGTCAATCGCCGAAATCACAGTGCTCGACTCGGCCGTGGCTATGCAGTCATCGGCATGCTCTGCCGAAACTTGAATTTCAACCGACGGCTTAGCCAACTGTTTCAGGTCTACCGTGACCTCAATCGCATTGATACGGTCGTAAAGTCGACGAAGCTTCTCTGCTTTCTCGACAATCAGCACTTGATCCCCTGGCTGTAAACTCCCGTGCCGCGCTGAAACATTGACCTGCATGTTGTAGAACTCCTCCGTTGAATAGGACGAACCCCCGCGTCGACGCTGCTTTCCTAACGCTGCTGACGGGTCCGTTTCTCAGACATAGCATACGCAACTTCCGCCTCTGCGAATAGCGATGCTTTTTTCAGTTCTCAGCCAAGTTTGCCCCCTGACTCCCCGTGACAGGAGGCAGGTTGTCATGGTACGCTTCGCCTCTCAAAAATAGACTTTCCCCGAATCCCAGTAACCCCCATTTGCTCCATGGCCCGAAAGGTCGTCAGTCGGAAGGCAAAAGCTGCCGAGGCCGAAGCCGCAGAAAAACAGGCTACAGCGAAGAAGAAAAAAGCTGCAAAAAAGGCTACGAAGCGGAAGAAAAAGGTCGCTGCGGAAGTTCGATTGAGGCTGTACTGGGGCGTTTTCAGCCAAAATTTGAAGCGGGTCTCCGTGTTCGAGTTTGACCAGAAAAAAGAGGCCCAGAAACGAGCCGTCGAGCTCAGCAAAGGTGGGAAATCCCCCCACTTTGTGCAAAAGGTCAAGGAAGAAATCAAACCCGAGTAGAGGGGCCGATGCACGACAGTTCATCACTCCAAGCGGCAGTTTTTTGGATTCTGGCATGTTTAGGGGCCTGTAGCGGGTGCGGAACCCAGCCAGTTCAGGCCCAAATGAGTCAGGAACTACTGCGGCAGTACCGGGCTGAGGAATTTAATTCTCGCGACGGCGGCGGAATGATCCCCTATCGCATCCTGACGCCGCCGAGCCTCGAGCCTGGGCAGACTTACCCATTGGTCCTGTTCCTGCATGGTGCGGGCGAGAGGGGCAACGACAACCAGGCACAACTCGTCCACGGGGCGTCTGAGTTCGCTCGAGCAGACCGTCAAAACAAGAACCCAGCCTTCGTGGTACTGCCACAGTGCCCAGTCAACCAGCGTTGGGTGGAATCGGCATGGAATCTTCCCTCTGGAAGAGATGAGTTTGAAGTCGCTCCCTCGAAGCCGATGTCATTGACGCTGGATTTGGTCGATACCCTGATCCGCGACCTACCCATCGATCCGAACCGGGTTTACGTGACAGGTTTATCCATGGGTGGCCAAGGCACGTGGTTCGCCGCGGTCAGCAAACCACGCCGGTTTGCCGCCATGCTGGAAGTATGCGGTGGTGGTGATCCATCATGGGCTGACCAATATGCTGGGATTCCCGTTTGGGCATTTCACGGTCAAAAGGACACTGTCGTACCCATCTCGCGAGCTCGCGAGATGATTGTTGGTCTTACAGAGGCTGGGCACTCCCCGGAACTCCGCTATACCGAGTATCCCAATGTCGGTCACAACAGCTGGTCGCAAACATTCAAGCGAGACGATGTGTTTGATTGGCTCTTTGCACAACGCAAACGATGACGCCCTCAGACGCTGTGACTGTCGATCGACGGGTCGCGGCTGAATGGGAGCCACAAGCCTGCGTTTGGATTTCCTGGCCACACAACCAAGACACTTGGCCGTGTCGCTTTGATAAGATCCCCGGCTTCTTTGCGCACTGGATCAAGCTGATTGCTGAATCGGTTCCTGTCAGAGTGCTCGCTGCAGCGGACGCGGTGGTGGATTGCCGTAACCAAATTGCAGGAACTGAGGGGATTGAAATCCTCGACATTCCCACCAACGATTGTTGGATCCGCGATTACGGGCCAACATTTGTGTTGAGTGATTCCGATCGGGAACTCAGCATTGTCAACTGGCGGTACAACGCATGGGGTGGCAAATATCCGCCCTGGGACCTTGATGATTCCGTAAACAAACAGATAGCCAGCCATTTACAACTACCCGTCTCTGACAGCAGCTTTTGCCTGGAAGGTGGAGCCCTCGAATTTGATGGCCAAGGGCGAGTGTTGACCACGCCGAACTGCCTCGTCGCAGAGAATCGAAATCCTGAAGCAACGCAGACGGACATCGCCAACCAGCTTTGTCTGGAAACCGGGGCGACTGAAATTGTCTGGATCAATGGCGGCGGACTTGATGGCGATGATACGGATGGGCACATCGACCAACTGGCTCGCTTCATCGACCCCTTTAATGTCGTTGCTGCCGTGTCAGATCATGTGGGCGAACCACAATCATCGGGACTGCAGCAGAACTACCGTCAACTGCAACTGTGGGCAAAGGAAACCAGCCCTGCCGTTGATGTGCATCGGTTGCCGGTACCCCCATTACGAAAGATCAACGGACAAGCCGTGCCTCAAAGTTATTGTAATTTTCTTCGACTCGGAGTGGAACGATTATTGGTACCTACCTTTGGGACGAAGGAGGACGATTACGCGATTGGTCTGTTGAAAGATCTGAGTGGCGCGGATGTTTCTGCCATCGACTGCCAAGACCTCGTGTGGGGACTAGGCGCGTTGCATTGCGCAAGTCGAGATCAGCCCCTGGGTCGCTGCCAATTCTGACTCGCGGGGCGCCTGCATCCGGTGATCCAGATTGTTTTCAAATCGCTGTTTCGAGTCATGGGGAAGTACGAGCGTGAAAGACCCTTCATGCAATCGACCGTGCGCAAGTGTTCACGCATGGTTGGCTTGATTGTGTACTGTGCTGCCAGCCCTGATTCAGCCGTTTGATTCGACGTTCGACTTACGAATTGGGGCGTCAATCAGGCAGGGTCGCCGGATCCCTACAAACTGATTCAATCTCGGGGGGGTCGGATGCCCTCGTAAGCTAACCCACCTGTTTTGCCGGCTTTACGGCCCTTTTTGACCGTGCCGTGCCATAGCAAACAATTCCCCGCCTCAAGTTTCTGCGAAACCAGCCTTGTAATAGCAGGTTTAAATAACAAGCATCAGGCGATGGGGCATGAAGAACGAATGGGATGAACCAATGTTAGAGCCAGTCAACGCGTCAAAAATCTCAACGTTATGTCCGTCGGGGCATAAACTGCGAGGAAATTCAGGTCTCATCGGACGCACCGTCAAATGCCCTCGCTGTTCATGCGAATTCGTATTCGAATTGACCCTTAATCGAACGAGCAAGACAGGCGGCAAAGAGGTATCGGACACCGGGGTTATGCGAATCCTTGGGGACATGAGCGAACTTCCGCCGCCTCCAAAAAAAATTGACTCCTCTGAGCGTCCTTGCAGTCGCTGTAATGCTCTCATTCCTGAGGATGCACCCGTTTGCAGTCACTGCAAATGTTACGTTGGAGTCCTGCCGAGTTTTCTCAAACAGATGAACTCGCCTTCGGCCCAAAGCAATAAACAATAAACAATTGGGGCCCGTCCAATTCCCATTCAATGGCGTTGACTGGGCGTCCTGCTTTCGTGAACCGTGTGTTCCCAGAAAAGCACTTCTTAAACACAGTGACTTTTGCAAGCTCAGTTTTTCTCAGCGGGATGTTCGTGACCGGAATGATGCTGCTCAATGTGCTGTTTCAGCAGATCCTTTCCGTAATCATTACCATTTGGCGTTCGAAGCACAGCGTGAATATGGTCACGTGTCGGGCTGGCGGATCGAAAGGGTGCGACTCTGCGTTCGTGGTCGAATTCGATCAGCAAGACGGGGCTGTGGATCCTGTAGTAGAACACGCTATTGTCCTCGGTTCCCCCGACCCACGCGAACCAAGTACGATCGAGATGCTGCTCGACTTCTTGCATCTTGATTTTGGCATGTCCTTCGCTCATGTTTCCCACGAACGACTCAACAACCTTGAGCAAGGCAGTCGTCTGTACTGCCGTCAACTTTGACGCATTAAGACCAGCGTAATCAAGGTCAAGGTTGTCTTTGTAAGCTTGGGCCAATGCATTGTTTTGATCCTTGAGTGTTGTCAGCGTTGCTTCTTTTTGTTGTTCTGTGGTCAAAGACCTCATCAAGGACAGGCCCTTGTCCTGTTCGTCCTGCATCACGATTGTTCCTTTGAATTTCCCGCTCGTGGCATGCACCGGCTCACTGCCAACAAACACAGGAGACATGACCACCTGGTCCCCCAGAACGAAATAGTTGATGATCAGGTGATGACCATCAATCTGCCAGCCCCAAGGCTCGGTTTCTGATGGTTTGCCCATGATGGTGATCCAGTACAGCCATTCCCCATACTCTTCGAAGTTATTGGCCAGTTCGGCGAGCGTGCCGTTGAGCTTCATGATGTCCTTGGATAGCTTCAGTCCTTTTACGCTCAAGCTCGCTTCCAACAATCCGAATGCCGCTTTCCTTTGTGCCTCATCCATCTCGTTGAAGCCCACACCCCGACGCTTATAGAAGTGCCGATTGTCCCAACTGCGCCATTCAATGTCGTCAACTCCATATTCAGTCCTGGCCCGTTGTTCATCGGACAGACCAGCGAGCAATGCGTTGGCGGCATCAACGACTGGCTTAGTGGATACCCCAGACGACTCAATCTGGAACAAACCGGCTTCAATTTTTCCATCGGCAGCAACCCCGCGAAAGGGTTTTTTCAGTGATTCCGCACCACCACCTCGTCC
>Ga0315334_10001822_pt1 | contig 13258 bp, 10 predicted proteins | sample M150034915metaG_FD_205555 | JGI IMG/M metagenome (GOLD analysis project Ga0315334, IMG submission 205555) | Ammonia-oxidizing marine archaeal communities from Monterey Bay, California, United States - M1 500m 34915 | ecosystem: Environmental > Aquatic > Marine > Intertidal zone | place: USA... | reverse complement strand
GAGTTGATCATGATCCTTCCAAGTAGTCCTTGGCCTGTTGCCTCGATCAGATACCATCCGTTGAAATTTTTCGTCTACAATCATCATTGGTTCCATAAGGACCAAATTTTTGAACCTGCTGGGATTATCAGCAACGTGCATTGCCAGAGCTACTGCTCCTGCGGAATGGGCTACAGCGTGAATTTCATTAAGATTCGTTTTAGTGACAAAATTTTCAATGTCATCTGATTTATCGGTGAACCTGTACCCCTTTTCTATCCAGCTACTATCACCGTGTCCTAACAGGTCCATCGCTAAGACGTGGCTATCCTTGGACAAATTTTTGGAGACCGCATCGAAACTTCTACTTGTTCTCATGTCACCATGAATTAAAACAGTGGTTGGCCCTTCACCTTGCCAGTCAATGTAATGTGTGGAATTTGTTTTGTTATCTACGAATCGGCTTTTAGGGCTAGCTGAGTTAGATTTCATGTTTTGCAATAAAAAAGACTAGTCCTACTTTATTAGTACTAGTCATGTTAATTCAGTATTTTAGATTTTACCCGCCAGAAATTGCCGGTAAGAAATGAATTTCACTATCGGTGGCAACTTTCTGGATCATTCCTAAAGGCGTTATTTCTCCGTCTACTGCTACTGATATATTTGGCTTTAGTTTTCCGTCATTTACCAGCCGGTCTTTGAAACCCGTGTATTGCGAGTCCAGATTGTCTATGACTTGCCTAAGGTTCGTGCCTTCAATCACTAACTTTTGTTCTCCATCGCATAGATTTTGCATGAGAGAAGGCACGAAAACTATAGGCATGACCTTATTTTCCGGATTCCAACACGGCTCCAGGGGTAAGTGGGAGTTGGGTCATAATATTCCCGGTGGCGTCAGACACTGCATTTGCAATGGCTGGCGTTGGGGGGACTATGTTTGCTTCTCCTACACCTCTTACACCAAATGGGTGTCCAGGGTTTGCTACTTCAACTATGACTGTATCGATCATAGGTAAGTCCAGTGAGGTTGGCATCCGGTAGTCTAGCAAACTTGAGTTTGCCATATTTCCTTGGTCGTTCATGAAATATTCTTCATTAAGGGCCCAACCGATTCCTTGGACGCTGCCTCCCTGCATCTGTCCTTCAACATAGCTGGGGTGGATGGCTTTTCCTACGTCCTGTACACAAGTAAATCTTTCAATAGAAACCTTTCCAGTTTCGTCGTCAACAGATACGTCAACCATATTGCCCGCAAAGGACCCCCCAACACCTTTTGGGTTAACAGCCGCTCTTCCAGTTATCCCACCACCGGTGTCACTCATTTGAGATGCTAGTTCCTTGAAAGTCATATTTAGCTCAGAGTCCGTCTTTGAGCTAATGACGCCATCTTCCATTTGAAGAGAATCTGGGTCTACATCCCAAATGGATCCTGCCCTCTCGATGGATTGTTTTTTCACGTCTTGAGCTGCTTCATATGCCGCCCAGCCTGTTGCAAAGGTGGTTCTACTTCCCCCTGTTACGGCCGTAAATCCTATGGTGTCGGTATCAACAACTGATGGTCTGACATCTTCTACTGGGATTCCTAATACCTCGGCTGCATGCATAGCAATGGACGTTCTAGATCCCCCTATGTCAGTGGAACCTTCCGTCAGATTTATCGAACCGTCAGAATTTACTGCTATATTGCAGGCGGAGTCGAAGCCAATATTGAACCAAAAACCAATGGAGACGCCTCTACCATGTCCTGCTGCCTTGGCAGCTTTATAGTGCGGGTGGTCCTTCATGGCTTCTAAGACCTCCTTAGCACCTATTCTTCTAAAGGTGGGTCCGTCGACTCTTCGAGTTCCCTCAACCGCCACATTTTTGAGTCTTAAATCAATAGGGTCCATGTTTAGCTTGTTGGCAAGTTCATTAATAGCCTGTTCCATTCCAAAAGCAGCATTTGGAGCGCCAGGTGCTCTATAGGGGGCCGTTTTTGGTTTATTGACGACAACGTCGTACCCGTCGATTAGACCATTTTCAATGTCGTATGCTGCAAAGACACATTGGGCCGCTGCACCGACTGGCGAGCCGGGATAACCACCAGCTTCCATAGCCATCCATGCATGAGCTGCAATGATAGTGCCATCCGATTTTGCCCCCAGTTTGATCTTTATGTTTGAGCCTGGGGTAGGACCTGATCCTTCAAATGTGTCTTTCCGGCTCATAACTATTTTCACTGGAGCACCCGTTTTCTTGGACAAAATTGCGGCTACCGGCTCTACATAAATAGGTATTTTGCCTCCGAATCCCCCGCCAATTTCAGTTGGGGTTACGCGTATTCTTGAAACAGGAATGTCTAGAATATCAGCTAGGCTGTCCCTCACAACAAAGGAGCCTTGTGTACTGCACCAGACGTGGAGTCGACCGTCTGTGTTCCATAGTGCTGTTCCGTTGTGAGGCTCGATGTAACCTTGGTGCACCATTGCAGTGTTGTATTCCCTCTCCACTATGACATCCGCTTCTGAAAATCCCTTTTTCACATCACCTTTTACATGCTGAAAATGATCAGCGGTATTACTAACAACGCCGGAATCCTCTCCCAATTCTTGGGTTGTCAAACCTTCATGCAAGATAGGCGCGCCTTCTGACATAGCTTCTTGAGTGGTTAAAACGGGTTCCAAAACTTCGTATTTTACCTCTATGAGTGCCAGGGCTTCTTCCGCGACATGAGGATTTGCCGCAGCAACTCCAGCAATTGCATGGCCCGCATAAAGGACCTTATCACTTGCCAGTATGTTGTCTCTAAGCCACTTCTTGCCATCTGTCTGAGGGAAGTCTGCTGCAGTAGCAACAGCTTTCACACCTTCAAGCGCCTCCGCTTTGCTTGTGTCTATGGACACAATCCTAGCGTGAGCGTGAGGGCTTCTCAGAATTTTGCCATGTAGAAGCCCAGAGGCATCAAAATCGGCTCCGTAAATTGCTCTCCCAGTGACCTTGTCCGCTCCGTCATGCCGGATTGGCCTGGTTCCTATGACTTTATAGTCCACGTTGGATAGAACCATGTTTCTTTCGTAGTCTGCAGTTGTCATTTTAATTAGGCCTCCTGCATTTTTTTTGCCGCATCTTGTACAGCTCTTACTATTTTGTCGTAGCCGGTACATCTGCAAAGATTGTTGGCTAGCCAAAAGCGGATTTCATGCTCTGACGGGTCGGGGTTTTGTTCTAACAGAGCTTTTGAGGACACGATAAACCCAGGGGTGCAAATGCCACATTGGAGGGCGGCATTTTCCAAGAATGCAAGTTGCAATGGGTGTAAATTGCTCCCATCCGCAACTCCCTCAATTGTCTCTATATTAGCTCCTTCGGCCTCAACGCCAAGGACTAGACACGAAGTTACTACCCTGCCGTCCATGTTGATGGTGCAGGCACCACAGTTACCATCATTACAACCTTCTTTTGTTCCTGTCAGACCTATAACGTCCCTAAGGCATTCAAGTAGACTCTGACGAGGTTCACACAAAAAGTCGACTTGCTCCCCATTTATTGTGGTTTGTACGTGAGTCTTTCCTGGCATTATTTGCCTCCCTGTGCGCGGTCTACTGCCGTATTAAGAGCCCGGCGGGTAAGAACTTCGCATAAATGTTTTCTGTATTCTATCGTTCCCCTCATATCAGAAATCGGTTTTGCTGCTGCCTTTGCCGCGTTGGCTGCATTTTGTATCGGACCTTCTCCTACTGATTGCCCTACTAGCGCACTAATTGCGTCTGGTACCGAAATTGGAGTAGGGGCGACCGATGCCAAACTGACCTTGGCTGCAGTGAATTTCCCAGAAGCAATATTTACCGAAACACCAGCACCTACCACAGCTATATCCATTTCATTTCTAGGTATAAATCTGATGTAGTTGGCACCGAATCCTTCGCCTGGGTTAGGAAGGTTAATAGAAACCAATATCTCATCTTTTTCGATACATGTTTGTCGTGGCCCAGTGCAAATGTCCTCCACTGCAACTTCACGTGTGCCATTCGGACCTGCTAGGGTAGCTATCCCGTTATGTGCCACAAGGTTGGGGATTGAGTCCCCGCTTGGGGCTGCATTACACAGGTTGCCTCCTAGAGAGGCTCTACCTTGTATTTGAGTACCACCAATTAATGAGGCGGAATCAATTAATGCAGGATAGTGATTTATAACATTGTCATCGTTATAAATTTTGTAACAGGGAACAGCTGCACCAATGGTCAACCCTTTCTCTGCGCTATAGCTAAGCTCGTTTAGTTCTGGTATGTCTTTGATATTTACAACAATATCTGCGTCCACCCTTGGGTCTTTAACCCTCAATTGAACAATCAAATCTGTGCCACCCGCCATAGGACGAGCTTTTCCGCCTGACTGGGAGAGGATCTTTATAGCCTCATCCACCGTTTTGGCATTTTCATAATCAATCCACTTCAAGAGATTTCCTCCTTTGCCGGGGCACCTTTTTATCCAGCACCCTTTGTTAGCTTTACCCTTTGTTGTTAGCTTTATTTTCGATTACTTTGCCCATTCAAGATGGGGCCGAATTTCGGCTCAAGTCTAACATATGGATTTCAGGCTAACAATCTTCAACGTACCCCTATCAATATACCGAGTATATTTATCATTTATTCATCACTTTTTGCGGTTAGGGCAATTTATATTACGAGGGTTTCACTACCGAAGGATTAACTGCCTATAAACAATAATGGAATAAGATTTACCCTTTCCATCACCGATATATTTATGGCAGTATGTTTTTGAGATATTTTCCTGTATAGGAACCTTCGTGTTGGGTGGCATTTTCAGGAGTTCCTTCATATACTAGATTTCCCCCTTTATCCCCTGCCCCCGGGCCAAGATCTATTATCCAATCGGCACTTTTTATTAGATCGAGATGGTGCTCAATTAAAACAACTGAATTCCCTGTGTCAACAAGTCGCTGTAGCACTTTTAATAATTGAGAACAGTCTTCGAAAGAAAGCCCCGTTGTCGGCTCATCCAGAATGTACAAGGTTTGTCCAGTAGCTCTTTTTGAAAGCTCTGTTGCTAACTTGACTCTTTGAGCTTCACCGCCACTCAACTGTGTGGCCGGTTGCCCCAATTTGATGTAGCCAAGCCCTACATCCTGTAAGGTCTGTAATTTTGTCTTTATTCTGGGTATGTTAGAAAAAATGGTCAGTGCTTCGGTTACCGTTGATTGCAAGACATCCGAGATGCTCAAGCCTCTGTATTCTATCTCTAACGCGTCCCTGTTATACCTGCTTGCTTGGCATTCTTCACAAGGAACAGAAACGTCAGGTAAGAATTGCATCTCTATGTTGATATAACCGTCACCGGAGCAGGCTTCACATCTTCCTCCTTTGACGTTAAATGAGAATCTACCAGGTTTGTAACCTCTACTTCTTGCTTCAGGTACTTGTGCGAAAAGCTCTCGTATAGGGGTAAACGTACCTGTGTATGTAGCAGGATTACTCCTCGGAGTTCTTCCGATCGGTGATTGGTCAATATTAACAACTTTGTCTATGTTCTCAAGACCTTTAATACTTCTGAATTTACCTGGTCGATCCTTAGCTCGGTAGAAGTGTTGTGATAAGCGTTTGTATAATATTTCGTTAATCAAGGTGCTTTTACCCGACCCTGAAACACCGGTGATACATACCAAAATGCCGAGGGGAATTGTTACATCTATCGAATTCAAATTGTTTTGTTCAGCACCTTCAATTTCTAGATATTTCCCATTGAATAATCTTCTAGTCTGGGGTGTTTCGATTACTTTTCTACCAGATAAATACTGTCCGGTGAGCGAATTCTTGGAGGCCATAATCTTGCTAACACTCCCTGAGGCGACTATCTCACCGCCATGTTCCCCCGCACCCGGCCCAAGATCCACTATATGGTCAGCTGCTCGCATAATTGCCTCATCATGTTCCACAATTAAGACGGTGTTACCAACGTCTCTAAGCCCTTTTAGTGTGTTTATGAGCCTATAATCATCTGCAGGATGCAGACCAATAGATGGCTCATCGCAAACATATAACACTCCCATTAGACCGGATCCTATCTGCGTTGCGAGTCGTATCCTTTGAGCTTCCCCACCACTCAAAGTGGAAGCAGTGCGTGAAAGTGTTAGGTAGTCAAGGCCTACATTGAGTAGAAACTGCAGCCTGCCAGATAATTCTTTCAAAATTTGTGAGGCTATTGATTTGTCTCTCATTGAAAGAGTTCTTGGGTTTTCAAGTAAGGCAATCCAATCAGCCGCTTCTGAAATGGATTTGTCCGACACACTCATAATTGTTTCATTTCCGATCGTGACCGCCAATGACTCCGGTTTCAAACGTTGCCCTGAACATCCCTGGCAAGGAAGGGATGTCATATACCTCTCTATGTCCTTCCGCACATTTTCCGATTCTGTTTCTGTATATCTACGCTCTAAATTTCCAATAACTCCTTCAAAGCGGCGGTTCCATCGGAATGTTCTGCCTCTTCTACTTCGATAAGACATCTTAATTTTGGTCTTGGTACCATTTAGAATCATGTCCATTGTTTGAGGCTCAAGTTCCTGAACCGGAATATCGATTCGGAAACTATCTATTTCGGACAAAGAATTCAATTGGCTCATGTGCCAAGAAGACAGTGACCCTCCCTTTGACCAACCTTCTATGGCGCCCTCTTCAATAGTTTTTGTTTTGTCAGGAATTACTAGATCAGGATCGACAACCATTTTGAACCCTAGGCCTGTACATGTAGAACAAGCTCCATGTGGGTTATTAAAACTAAAAGTTCTAGGTTCAATCTCGCCAAGGCTCACATTGCAATAAACACAAGAAAATTCTTCCGAAAATATCATTTCCTCCTTTCCGGAAATATCTACAAGTACAATTCCTTCGGCTTGTCTTAGTGCTGCCTCGGTGGAATCACTTATTCTTACCATGTCCATCTTTTCAGTGATTACAAGTCGATCAACAACAATGTCGATGTTGTGCCATTTTTGTTTGTCTAACTCAAAATTGTCACTAAGGTCTCTTATTTCACCGTCAACACGTACTCGTACAAACCCTGATTTTCTTGCCGATTCGAACACTTCCTTGTGTTCCCCTTTTCTTCTTCTTACAACCGGAGATAATATTTGTATCCGGCTAGAGACGGGTAATCCAGTGATGGAATCAACTATTTGTTGAACGGTTTGTCTTTGTACTGGCCTTCCGCATTTGTAGCAGTGAGGTTTACCTACTCGCGCAAATAATAACCGGAGATAATCGAATATTTCGGTAACTGTTCCTACTGTAGAACGAGGATTATGCGATGTTCCCTTTTGGTCTATTGATATTGCCGGTGAAAGTCCCTCAATATAATCAACGTCTGGCTTGTCCATCCGGCCAAGAAATTGACGGGCATAGGCGGATAATGACTCCACATACCTGCGTTGACCTTCTGCGTAAATCGTGTCAAACGCTAAGGAGCTTTTTCCTGATCCGGATACCCCTGTTATAACAACAAGTTTATTTCTGGGAATAGTGACATCCACATTTTTTAAATTGTGTTCTCTAGCACCTTTCACCACTATATTTTTTATGGGACCGGATTTAGGTGACATCGCACACTCTTAAATTGGTTGTCTTAAAAGGGTTATCGTCTGATTCTAACATTTCACTGGTTGATGTTGATGCTGAAATTTTATTAATCTGTCAGTGTTTATTGACCTAGAATGCTTACCGTCAATACAATCGGAATATTGCTTTCCACATAAATTATTTAACCTTTAAATTCGTAGCATTTATAAAAAGGAGTATTAAAGATATGAGTAGTGGTTACAACAAACCAATTCCGGTGCCAACACCCGAATCGGATGTTTTTTGGGAAAAGGCAAAGCAACATGAGCTTTGGATACAGAAATGTTTGAACTGTAATAAGCCGTTTTTTTACCCCCGAATGAATTGTCCTAATTGTTTATCAGACAATCTTGAGTGGTTCAAAACAGCAGGCATGGGAACCCTTTACTCTTATATGATCAATCACCGTCCGGTTCCGGGGTTTGAAGAAGATGCTCCTTATGCGATAGCAATTGTTCAGCTTGATGAAGGCCCTAGGATGATGACCAATATAGTAGGAATAGAAAACACCCCAGAAAATCTTATTCTAGATATGAAATTAAAAGTTGTGTTTGATGATGTTAGTGATGAAATTGCGATTCCTAAGTGGGAGCCAGCTTAAGTGTAGCCAGCATTATTTCAACTGAAAAACAGGAAGGTAAAAATGGATTCATTACGATATAAAGCCGCGATAGTTGGGGCTTCGGAGACGACAGAGTTAGGCTCCATACCGGATAAAACAGCGTTTCAACTTCATGTTGATGCATCAGTCAATGCTATTAACGACTGCGGCATAGACAAAAATGAAATCGACGGAATTGCCACAACTATGAGTCCTGCTGCTTTAGCTCATTACCTGGGCATCGTACCTAAATGGATAGATAACACCCAAGTCGGAGGTACTTCATTTTTGGTGCATGTTCGCCATGCAGCAGCAGCTATCGCAAGCGGTTTATGTGAAACAGTATTAGTGGCGATGGCGGAGAGCGGGCGAAATAGAGTTGGGGAACAGACAGGACGTATAGGAGATGTTGCTTCCATGTCTGGGGGCAGAAGAGATAGCTCGTTTCCAGGTCAGTTTGAGTCAATATATGGCGTAGCAGGTCCTACCACTCAATTTGGCATGGGTGTCCTTCGTTACATGAAAGAAACAGGTCTAACACACGAACAACTAGCATCAGTTCCTGTTGCACAGCGCAAATGGGCCAACAAAGTTCCTCGAGCCATGTACGGTGAGATTATCACAATCGAGGATGTAATCAATAGCAGGATTATTTGCTATCCATTTCACCTGCTCGAATGTTGTTTAGTCACTGATGGAGGTGGGGCATTAATAATTACTAGTGCTGACAGAGCCAAGGATTTCCCTACTAAACCGGTGTACATAATAGGCACCGGGGAATCTGTTGAAAGCCCTGTTATAAGTCAAATGTATGATATGACCACTTCGGCAGCTTTTAAAACTTCGAGCAAAAAGGCCTTTGAAGAAGCAGGTGTTACACACGATGATGTAGATCATTTAATGGTGTACGACGCCTTTGCCCATTTGCCTATATATGGCCTTGAAGATTTAGGTTTTGTAAAAAGAGGCGAGGCAGGATCTTTTATTGAAGAAGGTAATACTTCTCCGGGAGGTAAACTACCTATGAATACAAATGGGGGAGGACTTTCTTACACTCATTCCGGCATGTATGGAATGTATGCCATACAGGAATCTGTAAGGCAGGTGAGAGGGGAGGCAGCTCACCAAGTCGATGGGGTAAGAACTTCATTTTGTCAGGGAGTTGGTGGAATGTTTATGGCAGCCGGGAGTCTTGTATTTACCAATGAGGAACCTCATAGATAAGGGAGTTATATAGTCCACATGACTGAAATTTTATGCTACGAAGATAGCTATTTGCAGGAATTTGGGGCCACTGTAACAGACGTAATAGAATCAGGAATCGTATTAGACAGAACGAGTTTTTATCCCGGGGGGGGCGGACAGCCTTGCGACACGGGAGTAATTGAATGGGACGGTCAATCTTCTCATATTTCCCAAGTATCGAGAATTGAAGGTAAATTGGTCCATAAAGTTGAAGGCCCCATCCCTGATCTCAGAACCCCTATCATAGGTAGGATCGATTGGGTAAAACGATATCAGCTAATGAGAACACACACAGCTTTGCATATTTTATGCGGAGTCGTGTGGAGAGATTTTGGAGCCCAAGTAACTGGAGGCAACATGACTCCACTTCATGCGCGTATGGATTTTGAACTTAAAGAAATGTCGTCAGGATTTGCGTCTGATATCGAAATGCTTATTAATAAAGAGGTTTTGGCAGAAAGAAACATAGACGTATCTAATCTTCCTAGAGAAGAGGCTTTCAAAATTCCAGATCTAATCAGAATGAAAATAAATAAGTTGCCTCCTACTATTTCAGAAATCCGAATAGTAAACATTTCCGGTTTAGATCTGCAGGCAGATGGTGGTACTCATGTTCGTAATACGGGGGAGGTAGGGAAGATAAGAGTAGTGGGTCATGAAAGCAAAGGGCGAATTAACAAAAGGTTGCGTATTGTCGTAGAAGACTGAATCAAGTTGAACAGTTTGGCTTAAAAAGCTAGTATCTTTGGACAGAAATGTATTCCCTTCCATTGATGGCTATAGCACTTAATGTATATCAGGAGAAGAATAATGGCATTTGATTTTCAAAATATATTGGCAACTCATGTCCCAGAGACAATTCGAGTTACCCCGGCAAAAAAAGGGAAATACGATTTTGCTGTTGCATACCCAGATCCTGTGTCTTTGCCTCACGCTGAAATTTTAGAATGCCTTAAAGAGGCTTTGGCAGAATCTGGTTCAGAACTGGCTGTTTATCCTCATCCACAAGGGAACACTCCACTCAGGCAATACGTTGCGGAAAAAATCGGGAGAGATCGAGACATACAAGTAACAGAAAACGACATCATTTTAGGGAATGGTTCGGGCCAACCTATAGACATGATTTGCGCGGTACTTTTGAATCCCGGAGACGTCGTTATAACAGATAGTTTTGTATATGGCGGGACATTGAACACCTTGAGGAGACATTTGACAGATATAAGAGGGGTTGCCTCTGATGAAAATGGTATGGACCCTGAGGCATTAGATAAAGAAATTGAGAAAGCTATCAAGGCTGGCCACAAACCGAAATTCGTTTATCTAATTCCTTCTTTTCAAAATCCACAAGGATGGACGATACCTGAGAGTAGGCGAAAACAACTATTGGCAGTAACTCAAAAATATGGGGTGCCGATATTAGAGGATGATTGCTATGCAGATAATAGATACGACGGTGATCTCCCCACATCTATTCTTAATCTTGATGATACAAACAGTGTGATGTACGTCGGGTCTTTCTCAAAAACCATTGCTCCTGGTATGAGTCTGGGATACATGACTGCTCCACAATTAATTTTGGATAGAGCAATGGGTGTTAAAAGTGGCCGTGTGAGTGAATTCACAGCGATGGCTGTTGAGAAATATGCAAGAAAATATTTGGATGCCCATATAGAGGAAATTAATAATATTCAGAGGACAAAAAGAGATGCCATGCTTTCGGCTTTGGGCGAAAACTTTGGTACAGGCGCAAAATGGAGTGATCCTGATGGTGGACTCTACATCTGGGTAAAATTGAAAGAAGGTTCTGATATGGCTGCTCTGAACAAGAGATCAGTCGAGGAGATAGATGTAGGATTTCATCCTGGTATCAACTATTCGCCGGATGGAACTTCAGGTAAGGATCACATACGGCTATGTTTTGGCTACAATCAACCTGACGAAATAACTGAAGGTATTAGCCGACTCGCGAATTTCTTGTCTAAGGAAGGAGCACTAGACTCTTAACAGTCCGGTGAGCCCTATTGGCTAATTTCTGCTAAATTTGAACAGCAAATCTATGTTAAGGGTGCGGAATATGCTTTTCGATTCGGTTAGTAGGTGAAATAGGCATATCTCAATTCTTTTTTCTATGGATGTTTCCTCAAGTATCGTCTGGCGGACTTTGTTAGAACCCTGAATTAGTTGTGCCAGGAAAAAAGATAGTTGATCGGGATCTGTCGGGAGGGGCGTTTGTGCTTTCTTAACCCACCCCCCATTCATGGATACGATCGCCTTCAAATGCCTGGAAGCAGCAGTTTCTGCTTCTTTCAATGATTGCTCTTCTATGTCTTCCTCAGTAGAGGGATTATGTATTTCTACCAACCCTTCTAGGTAAGCTTTATCTTGGATTAATTCAATTATGTTGAAACGTGTTTCTCCCACCGCAGTTAAATAGAGACGGTTTTGGGAAAGTTTTCTTATTTTGGTGATTTTGGCTAAAGTTCCGACCTTGTGAGGTACGGCGTTACCTCCGACTTCCTGACCCTCTTTAATAAGTACAATTCCGAATTTAGAGTCAGTATCTAGACAGTCTTGCACCATGGAATGGTACCTATCTTCAAAAATTTGAAGTGGAATAGTGCCACCCGGGAAAAGGACTGTACTAAGGGGAAATAGAGGTATCTTCTGTGTTTCCTTGTTTACCATTAAATCCTCACGTTTATTGATCCGGAAACGTTGTTGCTCAAGGGTATTATAGTTGTATTATTTCTATGCTGGTAAGTTTGATCTTAATATCAGTGCTTGATAGGCTTATCACCGGTGGATTTACGAAAAACTTTAGATCTATTTTCAATAGAACCTGGAGGCCAGATGCACGAAGTATTTAGTGATGCGATTGAAAGATTAGGTAGCGGAGAAAAAGTTGTCGTGGCTACAGTTGTCCGGACAAAAGGGTCTACCCCACAAAAACCTGGGGCAAAATTACTAGTGCGAGAAGACGGTTCTGGGACGGGAACACTAGGTGGAGGATGTGTGGAGGGTGACATTTGGTTCGCTGCGAAACAATTGATGCAGGAAGGTGGAGGAACGGAATACCGGGAGTATGAGTTAAACGAGGATTTAGCTGCAGAAGATGGGCTAATCTGTGGTGGGACCATGTATTTTTTAATAGACCCGATTTATTCACCAGATACCTATCTTCCTTACGCCGCTGAAATAGACAAGGCTTATTCTGGATCTGGCGCAGTGGCTTTGGCTACTGTGGTGAGGAGTGGAGAAAAAGGCCATTCAAAAATAGGAGATAAATTATTTGTCCGGGAAAACGGGGAAAATGAAGGTTCTATTGGTGATGATGAAGAAAATGATCAGGCTAGGAATAAAGCCTTTGCACTCATGGCACATGGTAGAAACGACTATGTTACGACAAAATCAGGGATGGAGTATTTCATTGAAGCTTATACAACGCCGCCGCAACTGGTTATTTGCGGTGGAGGTCATGTTGCTCGAGCACTTGCTTCTTTGGCGAAACCTTTGGAGTTTAGACTTTTCATTACCGATGATAGAGAAGAATTTGCAAATGACGACCGTTTTCCAGAGGCAGATATAATAATCTCTGAGACTCCCGAACAAGCTTTACCAAAACTGCCAATTAACCCCAATACTTTCATTGTAGTTGCTACTCGGGGTCATAGGTACGATAACGTAGCTCTATTGGCGGCTGCCAAAACATCCGCAAAATATGTAGGATTGATGGGCAGCAAAAGAAAAACTATATTGATTTATGAGGACCTTATTCGAGCAGGATTGGAATATGATCGCCTCAATGAGATACGTTCCCCAATAG
>Ga0315334_10001821_pt1 | contig 13266 bp, 2 predicted proteins | sample M150034915metaG_FD_205555 | JGI IMG/M metagenome (GOLD analysis project Ga0315334, IMG submission 205555) | Ammonia-oxidizing marine archaeal communities from Monterey Bay, California, United States - M1 500m 34915 | ecosystem: Environmental > Aquatic > Marine > Intertidal zone | place: USA... | reverse complement strand
AAGCTGCAAGTAAGTTTTTGTCAGGAGCAGGTAAGGGTGCTGATAGTTTAATAGGTTTAGCAGAAAGATTTATAGAAAAACATAATTTAAAAGTTTCCTATGACGAATTCATAAAAGAATATGGATTTAATTTTTTAGGTTTATTTCCTGGTGAAGAACCTACAGTTTCGGAAAAAATAGCATCAAAAGTAAAAGGAGAAGAATCCCCCCCGTTAATAGAAATACCCGAACTAAAAGATGACGCCAGTTCAATCCCAGCTATTACTAATCCCAGTAAAGGTTTTGAAGATTCAGTTAGAGAATCGATGGAACCAAGTAAAGCTTATAAAGAATCGATTAGAACCGCTACAAAAATAAATCCTAGATTCCGTAAAAAAATCCAGCAACTAGGTACCACTCCAAGTTTTGATCCTACATCTGCAGTTGTAAGTATAAATGGACATGTACTTAAATATGCGGATGGGACATATGGAGTACTACTTCCTGATGGTTCAATTATTGCTCATTTACCTGAAGCTAAAGCTTGGTACCACGCAGGATACGCATGGAGACATGCCCAAGTAATGGCTCAAGGTGGTCATGACACCTATTCACCTGGAGATTGGGCTAATATGCTAGTAGGAGGTAGTGCAGCACTTGGGGCAACAATGACTCAATGGCTGGTAGGTACATCATCATTAATTGGGAAAATAGGTGAATATAATGAAATAAAACAAAGCCAAATTTTACTTAATAACCCTGATACAGATATCACTATAAGAGGACCAGATAGTGATTTAATGAAATATAGGAGCATTCTAGAAGGTAAGCCATTAAGCCCAGAATTACAGGCATTCAAAGATGGTTCTAAGTTTAAAATAATGGCTGAATTAGATAAGGAGGCTAAAGAAAATCAAGACCAATCTAAAGCTATTCAAGAATGGTCTGACAACATGCAAAAAGAATGGCCTAATAATAATGCACCTGGTGTAGGTGCTTTTGCTGCATTTGATATTATTGCCAAAAATCATGGCATTCTTGAAGCTTCATGGGATGCTCTTGTAAATCATAAAGCAGCCTACGCACACGGAGGTGTAGTAAGTACTGCATACACAATTGCTTTGACAGTTGGAACTATGCCAGTACAACTCGCTATACTAACTAATTTAGTTCAAAGTAAGCAACAAGAAGCTCAAATGGAGTTTATGGCGACTTATGGTGAAGACGCTTTAACTCCAGAAATTATTGATAGAATTGATTGGTGGTCTACCTGGAGTGTTATTGCTGAAAAGATAAGTGCTGGGTATTTAATGAAAGTCATTGGAAAGATACCTGGAGTAGGTCAACTTCCTTGGATTGCTGGTGTAGGAAAAAGAATAGCAAATAAGGTTGGAGGTAATGTCCGAGGCTTAAAAGCATTTTCTCCAAAAAATATTGCTAAAACTGGAGGGAAAACAGTAGTAGGACTGGGTACTGGTGCTTTAGGAGAAGCTGGACAAGGATTCATATCTTCAGCATCAGAAATTAAAGGACAAACAGGAGAATTCCTTTCTCAAAAAAACAAGCTTGCAAAAGATACAATAAGCGAACTACTGGGTACATTTCCAATTATGGTATCTGTACCAGCTGTAGTTGTTCCTTCTAAGATAGTTGTAGGTGTAGGTAAAAAGATTTTAGGACCTAATAGAGCTGAGAGAGTAACAAAATATAATGCACAGGAAAAGAAAAAACTCGAAGAATTAATTAAAGAAAAGAAGTTAAAATTAGAAAATATTGAAAATCAAAAGAGTGAATCAGTTCTAGACAGAAAAAATTTAGATAACCTTACTGCACAAATAGATGATTTACAAAAAGCTTATGATGCAATTGGAGATGCACATCGTACCAGCTTAAGATTAGGAAAATTAGAGACTAAGAATACATTAATTAAAAAACTATATAAGCAGTTTGAAGCTGATGTTAAAAACGGAAATATAACTGTACAAGAAGCTATTGAACAAATTGATTCTATATTAGAAGCACAATTAAAAACAAAAGAAGAAGAAAAAGGAACTGTTGAAGGAAGATTATATAAACAAGTTATATTTGGAGATACTAAAGCAGGTCTTGCAATTAAAACAGAACTTCAAAAACTTGAAGGTTACACTGATCCTACAACAGGAGAAAAGGTTAAAGGACAAATTCAAATAATTGAAGAAGCTGACATTCCAGAAACTGTAAAAATAGTAAAAATAGATGAGCTAACAAAAAGACAAATAGCACTTACTGCTAAATATAATCAACTTGCTGAGTCAGATATTATTAATGCTGAAAGAATAGCACTTAAAAAAGATATAGAAAATCATGAAGCTGTTCTTAAAAGTGGATCTTATAAGTACAACCCAGAAACTGGACAATTAGAAGACGCACAAAGATTAACGGCAGAGGAAACAGGCGGATCAACTGAGCCAATTTCACCAGAAAAGTTTGACGCTGAAATGGTTTTAATAAAAGAGGCACGTGCAAAATCTGTTGAAGATCCTGATTATATGCCTATCGATGAAGAATTTAGAATAGGCGATATCGTTAATTTAAAAGTTAAACCTGATGCTGATCTAGAAGAAGAATCTCAAGGTTTTACTGTAGTAGAAATTTTAGGAGTACAAGAAAGAGACGGGAAGAAACACGTCAGACTTAAAGGAGTAGAAGGAACTGTTCCAATAGATCAACTTGATAAGGTCCTTCGTACCGATACAACTCCTAAAACTAATTTAGAAAGATTAGTAAAACTTGCTGCACGAAAATTAACTGATGAGCAAAAAACAGCTCTTAGAGAAGAATTTAGTGAAGAGATAAAAGAACTCAAAAGAAGGATTGGTGAAACTGAAAGAATATTTGGTTCTTCGCCTGATAGTCTTAAAGGTATTAATGATGACTCTGATGAAAATGTACAACGAAAAGCTAATGATAAATCCCTTCCTGAAGCAGAACAAGAATTATATCAAAATGAAGTCAACCGCCGTAAAGAAAAAGCAGCTAGAGATAAAGCTGAAGCTGAAAATCCTGAATTAAAAAATTTAAAACAAGTACATGGTGAGATTCTTGAAGGTGAATCTACAACATGGAAAGGTTTATATACTTATCATCAAGAAATTGTAGATGCTTTTGAAGATTTTAAAGCGGATAAAGTAGCACGGAATAGTAGAATCCAAGCCATTATGTCAAAAATGGCAGTGCATGCAGCAAATCTTAATAATAAATTAATAGCATTTAGAGAAGCTAGAGATACTGCAGCTCCGGAAGGAATGGGTGCAGTCGTAGTTGGTACCTTAGATACAGCTCCAGAAGTTAAAGGTATGAGAAAAATGAATTATCGAGTAGAACTCATGCCATTAACTGAAGAAATAGCGGAAAGACAAGCAAAAGAATCTGGGACGGAATATGTAAAGGGAACATCTGTTGCCTCAAGACAAACTGATAAAGGAGATTACGTTACTTTAATTGATGACGGGTCTATTAATTTAATTGCTGCTCTTGAGAGTGAGGCAAAATACGGAAGTTTTATAATGGGAGTGGTTAAAGGATACGAAAAAACTTCCATGGCTCAAAAATACCGTAATCAAGAGATGAGCCTTGATGTTAATAAAGAGGTTATTAAAGAATTAGAGAAAATTAGAGACTCTATCCAAAGAGTTATTGTACCTATTACATCAGAGGATATAAAGAATATAAAAGTTGATAAATCTGGGAAAACTCCTACCTCTGTTCTTAGACAACAATTAGACGAAATTGTAGCTAGAGCTGCAGAAATTAATCAAGCGGAGAAACTAACAGATGATAATAAACAAGAACTTAAAGAACTTAGGGACCTCTATAATGCTATCAGAGATCAAATTAAAAAACAAGAAGGACCAGTGGAACCAACAGGGGAACAGCTTGAGCTCCCTTTCGGAGAAGGTGAGCTACCTAAAGGAAAGGGTACAGTACCTGATGAAACTGATGAAACTTCTTCAGATGTTGTTGAACCTACTACACCGGATGAGAGACAACTTCCGTTATTCCCAGAAACTACCAGAGAACCGGAAGTTAAAAAAGGTGAACAATTAAAGTTATTCACTAACTTTATTGAGAGTGCAACAAGAGCATTCAAGAAAATTATAACCTCAAAATCTGCTAAAAATCTAGAATTGCAACTAGGTTTAGCTGGTGCCTATTTTAAAGATTTAATTAAAATGGCATCTAACGGAGGTATTAATACTCTTACAGATTCACATTTTACTGATGATGCAACCTTACTTGCTGCACTTAAGAATTTAGGTATATCTGAAGAGTCAGCTAGAATTTTAGTTGATCGACATAATAGATTTAAAGCTAGATATGAAGACATAATCTATAAGGAGCTAGCAAGAACAGATCGTGTAGAGTGGATAGTAGATGGCGTATTACAAACATCTCAAAATAATCAACGAATTAAAGACCACACTGGATCTTTTGAAATTGAAGATGGTGGTCTTCATGTATATCTAGATGAGGAGAAAGGAACATATACATATAATGTTGATGGTAAACATACAAAACTTGTAGGTGTAGAAACACCTGTTCTTACAAGTGAATTATTAAATGCGTCAACTTATGCTCTTAATGAACCATTAACTATATTACTTCAAGAAGACCCAGACAGTACAAACAATCAAGGTAAACTTCCTGATCAAGTTATATTTACCTTGATGTTAACTGCTATGACGTATAAGCAGCAAACTCCTAATAATAATAGATGGGGAGATCAAGAGTTTGCTAAAGAAGTATTTCTATACGGAGGAAAAAATAGAACTCTTACCTGGAAAGAGGAACAACAAGTTAATGATCTTGGACCTGGGTATCACGATGTTAGTGAATCTATGGGACGTGACGCAATTAAACTTCTGGAGATGTCAGCTAAGAAGATTGCTGAAAAGAGCGATATAACTCAAGAAGGTGCAGATCTATATTTTGAGCAATTAGGTCCAGCTCTTGGAATGATGGCTGTAGAAATAGCTGATGGTGCAGATGAATACTTTACAGTTGAAAGACATAAGTGGGATTTTGGTGATCCAGACCCAGAGAGACTTTATAATGACGCACCTACAGTATATGCAGGTGGACCTAAAAAAGGAAAACCAATACCTGAAGATAAACAAAAAAAATATAAACATATTAAAGTAAAAGAAAAGACTTACCCCTCAAAAGAAGATAATGCTGCATTGAAAGATATACTTGATGCTAATGGAGCTGATATCGATACCAGTCCTGGACCTCTTCAAAACCCCCCAAAAGTTAATAGACGTATTAAAGGAACTCTTACCGATATACCTGAAGACGGAGAAGTTTTTAGACTTCTTAAAAAGTTGCAAACAGTTAAGTGGGATAAATCCCAATCTATGGATATTGCAGATGATCTAAGACACCATCCATCAGTTTTGTATGAATTGATGGGTGTTAAGAAAATCTGGGCAACAGAAACAATAGATGGGGTATTTCGGTATAAAAGAGATGGTAGAGGTAATAAAATAGGGTTACTGCATGAAGTAGACATGGAACGCTATGAAGCCTCTAACAGAGATAAAATAGCTACATTGCAGGAAATTCTAGAAGCAAATGATCGTGGGGAACTAGAGAAATTTCATATAAAATATGAGCTACAAGTTCACCAAAGATACATGCAAGTAGGCCGAATTAACCCACAACAAAGCAAAGTTACTAGAGCCCTAGTAAAGTCTTGGGGACCCTTCGAATATTCAGATAAAAATATTCATGATTTTAAATTAGGAGTTGCTCAAAATTTTGGTTTTGGAGTAACTAAAAAAGGTTTGCTAGCTTCAGAAGCAGAATTTGCCGAGATTATTAATAACCCTGATGTTCTAGCAGCAATTGTAGCTTTACAGGATATTAATAAAGCTAAGGAAAGTATAAAAGCTAAGACTGAAGGCACAAAAACACACACTAAAGCTACCGAAGCTAAAGAACAAGCTGCTGAGAGATTAGCTAAGGCTGTTTCTGCAGTTAATAAAAAGTACAAAGGAGGCAATATGTCCATTTTAAGTGGGCTAGCTGGATTGTCTCAATACATGACTGTAACTAAGACTAGACAAGCAAAAATTGGTTATAGCAAAAAAATTAACCCAACCTTTACATCTGATGTATCAGGTGAAGGTGATGGTATTGCTAATGGTTGGGCTATGAATCTTTACCAATTCCCTATGTGGAAAGGTGAAGAACTAAAAAGAAGATACAGGCAGGTGGGTAATGATTTTGGTGCGGGACAAGAATACGACCCAACTCTACCAGGAGTTTATGAAGACTTAATTAGCTATATTAAAGAGGGCATGGATGCAGATACTGCTTGGGAGTGGCATAAAGATAATAATTGGAAAACTGATTTTCCAAAAAAAGCTGGTGAATTTGACGAAGAAGCTACGTTTAAAGAACACTATAAAGGGTTAAATGATGCATTAAATATTCTTTATCCGAACTTTCGAACAGATGAGGATTTACGTGAAGTTGCAAAATACCCATTTATTATGAATATGTATGGTGCTGGAATGGCACGTGTTTCTAAAGACGTTACTAATGACATAATTAAAGCACTCTATTCAAGAGTAAGTACCATACAAAACGAATATAAAGATTTTGCAGATATTCCAGATGACCGTAAAGAAGACTTAGCAAAGTATGAAATACTTACAGTAAAAGATTATGAACTAAAAATAATCAAACCTTTTCTAGAAAGTTTAGGAACAATAGGTGCGTTTGGACCAGACTGGGGAAAAGGTAACGAGGAGACTGATACTAACTATGCAAAATTTAGAGGTGCGCTAATAGAAGGTGCCAAACCAGATGGTAAGTACAATACTTTTAATCATTACTTTGACGAAAAAGAATTAGCCGCACATATTAGTACAACAATTGCTCCTAGGTTTGAGTCTGGGTTAGATACATTACTCGGACCAACTAAAGAAGTAAGAAAAACCATAATTGAAATGGGAGAAGTAATGCACTGGGCATTCATGACCCATTACAAAGAAGCATATGAAAAGAAATTAGCTGAAGTAAACGCAGCATACACACCAGAGAAGACTATTGTTGGTGTTAAAAATGATTTTAATGGTGATACAGCAAAAGCTAAGCAGTATGCTAGAGATAATGAGGATACTTCAGTTTATACAATGCGACCTAATACTGGTGATAAGCTTCCTCATAATATAAAAGTAAATCAAAATTTTGGGAATCCCTGGTCTGCTAAAAAACAACGCCAAAAAACTATTGTAACTGGCAGTATAAAAACAGCTGTTGATAACTATGAAGCTTGGCTAAAAGGAGATAAATTTAAAAATGTAGCACCTAAACGTAGAGAGTGGATTCGTAAAAAAATTAAAGAAGGATTTCTTGATGATAAAGAACTAGTTTATTTTAGAAAGACAAGCGAAGGTAAGCCATATAGAAGTCACGCAGATGTATTAGCAGAACTAGCAGGTAAAGTAGAAGAAACTAACTTAAGGCCTAAATTAACTAAACAAGAAATCAATGATCTTATTACAGATACGACAAAGACTTTAAGTAAAGTATTCCCGCAAATAGCAGGACCTCTAGCTAAGATTGGTGAAAACGGAGAAATTCTAGGAGGCATTGATTTAAGTTCTTCTGAATTTGTACGTGAATCGAGCTCCAAAGATCCCACTGATATCACAACAGGAGCATCTTCAATTGCTTTCCGAGATCGTTCAACTGGAGAAAGAAGAACAAGTACAACTATACCTAGTGAACTACGCTTTATTTCCGCAGGAGTTGCTGTATTAATTCGTCAGATTATTAATATGGATGCAGTAGTTCTTGGTCAAACATTAAATGGAAGTCCAGATATTGTATTAGATTCAACTGGTAAAAGATGGGCAGGTAATGTTGAAGTGCTACCAGTTCATGATGGTACTGTAACCAGTGCAGGTAGTTTGCCTGTACTTAGTGAAGCATACGGTAAAAACTATAGACACTATAATAAAGAACATAGCGTTATGGACGTTACCCATCAGAGAGTAGTATATGTTCTTAATGTGAATAAACAATTAGATGACGCAGATGAACGCATGTTATCTGATGATGTTCAAGAAGCTAATAAATTAGCAGAAAAACAAACTGCCGAATTAACAAAATTAATGCAAATACTTAAAGATGGAACTGAGTATGAGCGAGGTAAACCAGAACGAAGTCAAGCTGCATGGAATGCATATAAAAAATTATACGGAGATTCTAAAAGTAAGTATGCATCAAAGAAAACAGGATTAATAAAAAAATATGACCATCTTGACTATGAAAGAGTAAAGATGAATTTTCTTAATGCTACTAAAAATAAACCTCTTACTAGACTAGATGAAATTAAGCAATCTATATACAACGAATCTTTTAGTAATAGCACACAAAAGAAATGGGAAAAGAAAATTACATTTAATGATATGTACAGAAATTTTGATAGGATTGCATTAGATGTTGCTGAACATAGAGCGAACCGAGATAGCATGGAATCGACAGATGGTGAAATAGATTCAAAGCAACTATGGTGGCCCAGTAAGAACCGTATGTTAAATGCAGGTAAAAACTTATATCAACAGATAATTAGAGATGATGTAGAACCTGAAGTAAATCGAAGACGTGAACACCTAGAGTATTCGTCTTATAAACAACATCCCACATACGGTCCTATAGATGAATTTAATAATAATTACGACAGACAACAGATGGATCTGTTCCCAGGAACTAAATATGATTCGTATGTACAAGAATTTACTGATGCTGTAGATGAGGCAATTGATAAAGCTATAGAAGAAGGTCAATTTAATAGCTTAGAGGGATTACCCAGAAAAGTAAAGGAAACAAAAAATCTGGGTGACATTACTCGTAATACAGTTAAAGAATTATTTAATAAATTTAGAGAACATTCTTATGACCATTACGATAGTGAACAAGAGATGAACGACCATACGTCTGTATTAGATCAGGTTATTGATATTGTATCAGAGGGTTTCGAAGAAACACGAGGTATTCAGGTAACTATGGAACAAATTGACGGGGTTACCCAGGGAACCTATAAGGAAGCAAGTGAGCGTTTAACGGTTTCAGTTAGTCAGCAAACTCCTTTACATCGTAATGGACAATCCCCCCAGGAAATATATGGTCATGAGCTGGTGCATGGTATGACTTCCATTGCAATAAATGAAGATCCAAGAGTAAGAGATCGTATTGACGTTCTATACAATCAAATTGAAGAAAGCCTAACTAAAGAATACGGAGAAGGTATGGGGTGGAAAGTATTTCGTCCAAAAGGAACTAGCCCAACTGATTTAGCTTCAAGTTACGAAGTTCAGTTTGCACGGAAGTATTACAGATATGTATTTAAAGGAAAAGAAGATAAAAAACATTATGAATTTTTAGCTTATGCTCTTACTAATCCAGCGTTAATTGCTCATATGAAAAAGACCAATGTCGCTAAAAGAGAGGATTTACTGGGTAAAGTATTAGAACTTCTCAAATTCATTTTAGATACAGTTAGAACTGCACTTAATTATAAAGTTTATAGAGCTAAAGATAATACAGCATTTGCAGAAGCACTTGCAATTACAGAGCATTTAGTTGCAATTCAGAATAAGCATAAGAGTAAGCATAAACAATTAGAGAGTAAAACGTATAAAGCTCTGGAAAAATCAGACCAAATGATTCGAGATTTTGCTAATCAAACAGTGAAAGATATAATGAAAAGAGTTGGAGAAGCAGGGCCTGTCCCAGATTGGGAAAAGAATCCATTTTTAATAGTTTCTACTGGGTTAGCTTGGTACCCCTACATGACTCTTAGTGATAGTTCTCAAACTAAAGAAGCTAGAGAAAAAATCATAGAACGATTCAATTTTACACTACGTGGTATAGCTAAAGAGATAGGTGGAGGTGCACTTCAAAATGAAGCTTTGGTTGAGCAACTATTACAATCTAAAGTTAATATATCTAAGCACCGCCGAGAAGCTGAAACATTTCATACTGACTGGTTCGAGACAATATGGAAATCAAGAGATCCTAAAGATAAGCACTGGATGTCTGTTGAAACCAGGGAAGCACTTACTGATGTAATACTAAGGGCAGACCTGTCCAGTCTTTATTTAACTAAAGGTTTAGGATTAGGAATAGACGACCCTAATAGTATTCACAGAATTATAAATTTAATAGGTGATGATGATACTTCTGCGAGGGCAAGAGGTATATTAAAAAGAACAATCAAAAATAAATTAAACTTAAAATCAGATGATTTAGCAATAATATACGCAGAAGAATTAGGAAAGTTTACTGTTACTGGTAAAACTGCTGAGTCTAAGGATATTGCTGATCCATATATGAATTCCCATTCTATTGCATTTGATCATCTTGAAAATCCAACTGAAGAACGAGTTTCTTTATTAGATGCATTCGCTACACTATCTGCGATAGAACATCTTGACAAGAGAAAGAAGGTTTTAATTAAAGGATTATCTGATCGTGAGTTTAGTAAAGATACTAGAGAAAATGGAATGATAGATTTAATACAGAATCACGTCAGTTTTAAAGCAAAATCTCGTAGAAATAATTTTGATGGTAACCCCATTCAAATGGTTAAAGGGTATATTGTTGAACGCATGGATAATCTAACTGATATTAAACTTGGAACAGAAGAAGAGAAAGAAGACATGGCAAGGAAAGGATACATCCATTCCTACCGTTTAGGTAAAGTAGATAAAGATCAAACTCATAATGTATTATACATTAATAGAAATATACCAGAAGTGGCAGATATATCTGGGATCATGTCTACAACTAATCAACGAAATATGGGAACTACATTAACTGAAATATTAATGAAAAATGATTCCTATAAAGATACTAAAACAGGTGAAATTAATTTTAAGAAGATAAAAGCTAAAGTTAAATCTTTTCAAGCATACCAAGGAAAGCTAGCTAAAGAATTAAAAGTTGATACTAAATTCCAATTTCGTCCTATTCGTGACGAAAATAATAAGATTACTGACTATCGTATAATGATGGATCATGAAAATGTTAGAGATCTATTACGCCCAGATCTAGAATTTCAAAATGTATTTGCGCATATGCAATCTTCATATGTTGATCGTATGAATACAATTAAGAATGACAAGCAAACTATAAATATTCTAGTTCATGAGCAAGCAGATTTGCTTCAAGCCCATCCAGAGCAGTTTATTGATCTCTTAGACCCAGAAGGAGTATATATTGACCGATATAGAAAACTTCCTAGAGCTATTCGAAATTATATACAGGGCTTTGCTAAAGATGGAAAATTTATGGTTAGAATAGATATAATGGATAAAGTATTTGGTTACAGACAATTGGATATTACTCAAGCAAAAATGTTTGAAGGTAATGGTGTTTTCCAATCCTGGATGAAACAAATAGCTGGATTAGCACACTATGGGCTTAGACAAACAGTCGGCTATGGTAAAAATAGAATAGTTTTAGCTATGCCTGAAGTATTCTTTGGGAATATGTTTTCCAATATTGCTCAATTAACTATGAGGAAAATCCCACTATCTTACACGTTTAATAAAGTTTTAGAAGGTATCCACGAATATCGTAAATATTCTGATGATAATATAGCACTTACAAAACTACTGCATCGTATAGAAACTAAGAGATTAGATACAAAAAGAAGTCCTGAAGCAATTGAGGCAGAGAAATTAAAGGTACGAATAAGCCGAAATAAACTTCATAGGATGAGTAAAGCAGGATTAAATTCATTAATTGTAGAAGATATTAATGAAGCACAGATTGATGGATATTTTAATCGTATGAAACGTGTTCTGTTTAAAGGAGACTATAAAAGTATTGGACAAAAAATTCCTGAAAGTCTGCAAACAGCAGCATCATGGATGTTCTGGACTAAAGGCAGTGCTCCATATAGAGCTGCTCGACAAGGAGTTCAGATGACTGACTTCTTAGGCAGGTACGTAATGATGGAGCATGCTCAAAATATTCACGGACAAAGTTTTAAAGAATCAATGCACGATGCACTCGATGCATTTGTATTATTTGATGAATCTATGATTGCTGCTTTAGAAGCAGTAGATGCTGTTGGAGCTACCGCATTTCTTTCTTACTGGTTACGAAATCAGCGAGCTGCTAGGAAACTAGTAAAGACTAGTCCAACAGCTGTAGGACTATCTGCTTTGGTTCAAGAAGCTACTGGTATCCCAACATTAGGTAATATAAATAGTGCTTGGGTAGGTGGGGATTTCGCACCTAATGTATTTCAAACTTATAATTTATTTGATGAAGCTAACAATGTAACTGCCTACGAGGTTGCTAAAGATCTTAAAGGTTTTAGTCTTTTAGAGTAGCTAGTAATACCGTAATACATATCTTTTCGTTCCGTCTTCGTTTTCTTCCTCCTTTACATCCTTTCTAGGAGGAGGTGTAAATATTACTTTATAAAATTTAAATAGTACTGGCCCAGCTATTATTATAATAACTATTGGTAATAAAACTATGCCAATAACAAGTGCTATAATTGTTATTATACTAGATAGTATGCTCTTCAAATTTGTCATGAGAATAAGGAATCCATACTAGATAAATCTTCAGTTTTTGGAATTGTAGCTTCAGGTTTTTTTTTCGTAGGATTTTCTGGATAACCTCCAGACTGTAACTCCTCCTCAGTGTAACCATGTTCTTCAGCTAGTTCTTTAGAAGCTGCAGCCATACCTTCAGCAGTTAGAGTATCTATACGAACCTTTTTAATAGTCTCTTCTTTAGCTTTGTTTTCGGCATTTTCATCTATCTCAGCAAATGCTTTAGCCTCTCCTTTTTCTTCTGGGGTCAGTAGACGTCCATGTTTTAGTTCTAGTTCATGTAGTGCTATTTCTTCTGTGTTACGCCGTCTTCCTGGTTGAGGACCAAACTCCCAAGTTATTCCTTTAGAAAAACTCTTATTATTAGGTTTAGTATTAATTATTACATTACTAGTTGGTGCATTATTACGAATTGCTTCTCTTACTATCGATTCAATATCTATATCAATTTCTATCTTCATACTTTCTCCTTATAATGTAATCCATAATAGGCAATCATTAAAGAATCTGATCTCCCATCAAGTAAGCCTCCTTGTTTACCGTGTAGTTCAGCTTGTGGGTACAAGTACTGAGCTATCTTAGCTACTTGTTTCTTTATAGCTTTACCTTTAGCAGTTACTCCTATGTATTTTTGCCAAACTTGAGCAACTACTAATTT
>Ga0315334_10001816_pt1 | contig 13283 bp, 12 predicted proteins | sample M150034915metaG_FD_205555 | JGI IMG/M metagenome (GOLD analysis project Ga0315334, IMG submission 205555) | Ammonia-oxidizing marine archaeal communities from Monterey Bay, California, United States - M1 500m 34915 | ecosystem: Environmental > Aquatic > Marine > Intertidal zone | place: USA... | reverse complement strand
AAATTCAGGTCCCGATTCTATTTCGGTTCGCTCCGAGGTGTTAAAAATTGACGCCATTTATCGCTCCATGCAGGGGCCTTACAGCCGATTTACATTAGTAGATCTAGCCCAAATATCATCAGATATAATCTGGTTAACAGGATATAAATGTGAGATTTTCAATGCCGAAACAGGTGAACGCGTTGCAGATGAGTTTTTATGTCACAACAACCTGAATTATTGCCAACCTGATTCTTACCCCTGGAAAATTAAGACTCTCGGCAGTGAAAAAAGAATTTTCACACTTACTGCAGGGCAAACCAAAATTTATTTACCTGATGGTATGGGTATTCCTGTTAAAACGGAAAATAATCTGCAATTTTTTTCACAAGCATTAAACCACAATTACGACAGCATCGACCTGCCTACCTACCAAAAAGTAACGGTTTACTATCGAGAAGACAATTCTACAACAAACAACATTATACCGCTGTACACACAAACTCCCTTTATCACTACTAAAATTGGTGGTCCAGATGGAGGGTTCAACGAGATAACATCTGATCAGTATTTCCCTGAGTTGATCTGTGGGTTTGATTCCTCAAACACTTGTCACATTTCATTTCCACCCAACGCGAAATACAACCCCTATCATGACGAATTTGGCAGAACCTATAATGGCCATTGGAATCTGGATTCAAAAAAACAAAGCTGGACTACAAATATTACCAACATGTTAGATCTATCTGAAAAGAAAACCGTTGTAGCCATTGGGGGCCACGTACACCCCTACGCCATTAATGTAGAGCTATGGGATCTAACTAACAATAATAAATTGTATGATCTCAGTGTTGATAATTACCTTGACAAAATTGGCCTCAACCAGATTGAATACAATAAAAACCTTCGCATTGAGCTTGACAATAACAGCCAATATGCTTTACGAACGAATTATCACTGTACAGATTCAGTTCATACACACACAGGGATGGCTAATTTAGGCCTTTACATAATGGAATAATGCGGACACCAATTCAATCAAAATATACTTCACTAGGTCTAGCTTGGTTTTTTTCTGTGAAATTCACGGTTCCATTTCTGAAATTCTTTTGCGTATACCCGATGCTGCTGGTAAGATTTTGAAAAATTGTGATACCCCCCAACTTCAGGCTTAGCGCACATGTAAAGGTATTGATTGTCTGCCGGATTTAAAACGCTCAAGATGGCTGACTTTTCCGGCAAGTTTATCGGCCCGGGAGGTAATCCTGCATGTTTGTATGTATTATATGGCGAATCTATTTCCTTATGTTCATCCTTTACCCAGGTTATGGTAAAATCGCCATGCGCATAAACCAATGTTGGATCGCTTTCTAAACGCATTCCTGTTTTCAGCCTATTTAAATAAAGCCTTGATATTTCTGGTTGTTCATCCAGTTTTCTATTTTGTTCTGCTTGCACAATAGACGCCAGGATCGACACTTCACTTTGAGATAATCCTACTCTGCTTGCCTTTGCTCTATTGGAATCCGACCAGAATTTCCTGTATTCACTTGCCATCCTGTCAATCAATTCTTCAGCCGAAGTCCGATATTTAATTCGATATGTGTCGGGAAGGAACATTGTAATTATCGTTTCCTCATTGAATCCATATTTGTTGCAAAAATCACGACTGCAAATTAGCTCTAGAATTTCTTCCTTGGATGCAACAATATAGGAGCTGAGCTTTTCTGCAAGTTCCTCTTTCAGGCGGACGTTGTTCACGGTTATCTCAACTTCCCCGATATTTCGAGATAAGAAGAGCTGGTTAATCAGCGTCTTGTTATCCCAGGTTCTATTGATGACCTGAATCCCGGGAAGCATAATTTCTTCTTCGATATTTTTGTGCTTAACTACTTTCAGAAAACTACCGCCATCAAGTATCCACCCCTCCTTTTCCATATAATCACCCAGATTCTTGAATGCTACTTCACGTTCAATCACTATTTTCAATTGTTCCTCTTCAGATAACACATTTAACTTTTGACTAGCTCTATATAGATTATAATACGGATAGAGAAAATACCCCGAAACAGAAACAATGAGTAAGAACAAGATCCATACAATTCTTTTTGACCGTTTCCCCTGTTTTATTGCCATTTATTAAATATTAAGTGCCATCTAATATCAGCTGGTAAAATCCTACTGTTTGATATCCTTCAGCTATCCTGATCCAGTCTTTTTTCATGCCAGATCTGACAAATCCTAAACCTTCAAATAAACGAATGCTAGGCACATTGTCTTCCGTGATATTACAATAAATCTGCCTGAGGAATAGTATTTGTTTACAATAATTAACAATCAGCTCCAAAGCGACTTTAGCGTAGCCCTTACCACGGTAAGCGCTGTCAATCATTACCCCCACTCCAGCCCTCAAGTTAACCGGGTCATAATCAAAAAGGTCTATCGTTCCGATACTGATCTTATTATAGTCAATAATGAATCTGATCTGACTGTGAATATGTATGTCTTGGGCAGTATTAATGTACTGTCGTAGAGTTTCTTCCGAAAAAGGGGCAAGCGTCTGACTGATTTTCCAAATGGACGTATCATTCTCCCATTTTTGAAGAATACCAATGTCTTTTGGTTCCACAGCACGTAACACTATATTGTCAGAGCTAAGCATGCGTCGATTCATTCTGAAGTTCCTCGATCCTTTGGTATATATCAACCATGTCGTACTGTAATAGTTCGAAGAAATTCTCAGAAACAGGTAATTTCAAATTCAAATGATACGTTTTCTCGATCATATTGGCCGATCTTAAAACTGGAATGAGGTCAAAAATAAATTGGACATTATCCAAACGCATACCGTGGTTTTTTTGGAAAAAATCCTTGATTGGTCTTAAACAAGTAAATTGATGTGCCCCGGCATTCTTGTATGAGGAGTAAATAGAATCCAAAACCTCCTTTTCAGGAGTAGATTCAATTTTAACAAAGAGTGTTTCAATTGCCTTGCTATTTATTGTGCGCCATATTGGATCAATATTGATCCCTATTTGGCTCTCGGTCGCAGTCAAACTATAGTACCTCCCTCTAGCAAACATACCTATATGGGGAGGTACACGGTTAACATGAAAAATCACCAAGTACACTCCCGAAGCTAGATCAGATTTCTTACAAGCAACAATATCATGTAAAATTACCCTAGGCATTGATCACCCCCTCAAATACTTTTTCACCCGGACCTATCAAGCAGATATTTACAAAATTGTTCTCGTCAATTTTATCGTATGCTACTTCCAAAGTTCCTCCAAGTGTTTGTATCAGCGCTTCATACTTTCCACATTCATCTCCGGCGGCACTTAAAGCAACAGCAGTAACACCTGTTCCGCAGCTTAAAGTCTCGTCCTCCACGCCACGTTCATATGTGCGAACCATTAGTCTGTCTTTCCCCAATCCGACAAAATTCACGTTCGTTCCTTCCTTTTCAAATCGTTCACTATATCGAATTGCCCTAGCCTCCTGAACTACATCCATTTCTTCTAGGTCACTCACATATTTAATGTAATGTGGAGACCCCGTATTTATAAAGAAATATTCATCATGCTCTTCAATATCTTTTACGTCAGCCATTTTTAGGTGGACTCTATAGTCCTCATCGATTTTAGCTTCGTGCATACCGTCAACAGCCATAAATCGGGCTTCATTCTCAATAATTCCTAAAGACCTTGCAAAAATAACCGCACACCTACTGCCATTACCGCAGAAACTTTTACTTCCATCAGAGTTGAAATAGATCATATTAAAATCACATTCCGGATGTTCCTCAATCAAGATTACTCCGTCAGCACCAATTCCAAACCTTCGATCGCACCAAGAAGAAACTGATGATAGAACCTCTGCATGAACCTGATTCTCACGATTATCGATCATGATAAAATCATTTCCCGTACCATGATATTTCTCAAATTTTATCATCGTTCGGCAATAATACAAAGCTCTTTAAAATCAGAGGTTGGTTCAAATTGGTAGCTAGTTTCATTTGTTTCCATAAAGATAGTATCCCCTCTCGAATATACATGCAAGATAAGCTCATTCAATAATCCATAAACAACTAATGTTGACTTCGACATCTTGTATCCTTTGTAGTTAAGGGGTGATTTCCACATTTCGATCTTTAAATATTCAGGTGGGTCATTTTCAATAATGTTCAATCTTTCTCTTAGCGAATCAATCAGTATATCGGTCGGGTCAGCAAGTGAATCGTTGTTGATGTTTTCTATCCTGATCATTTCTGTTGATAGAAGCTGGTCCCTTTCAACCAAAATGTCTTCACCCGAAATAAGGAGAGAATCAAAACCCGTGGCGGCAGTATCCACAGAATTATTCAAATTGGGATCATCGTCAACATTTAAGCTGTCAAACCTAGTTTTCAACGACATAAGAGAATCAGCAAGTCTGTCTATCTTCTTGTCCAACCTTTTATTGGCATCAATTAATTGCTCCCCTTTATTGTTCGGAATGATCTCTGTGACCTGCCTGTCAGGTTCAATTATTTTCAATACTTTCTGCGCTACCGGAGCCTTGGGTTTCTCATAACCAATCAATAATAACGAAATTACTCCGAGACCAGTTCCTGCCAATAAAACAGCAATGTATTTTAAGACTTTCAATTGTTAACAAGTTTTAACAGTGAAAAAACGAAACAAGTCGTCAATTCAAGCGTTATTCGTTTAGAATCAAATTTAACCAACTTAATAATAGTATTGAGGCGCCAAATATTTTTTTTTAACCAAATTATATAAAGTAAGAAACCAATGAAAGGGATAGGTAAAACCATTTTAGGAGGATTAACAGGTGGTTGTCTGGTAATAATAGCCATAGCAATAATTAGCAATACGGATCAATATGTTTCGGAGCCACAACAAGAGACAGTCACAGATATAGGCTCAGTTCCGATCAAGTATATACCTGCATCCAATGGTGTAGCCTCTGAGATGGCAATGGATTTCACCTATGCAGCCGAAAACACACTGAATACGGTTGTTCACGTAACAAACGAGTTTACCCAGGAGTATGCCCAAGACCCATTCTATAAATTCTTCTACGGTCCGGGCGAAGGAAATAGAAAGCAAGAAGCGACAGGGTCTGGAGTAATTATTTCCGAGGACGGGTATATTGTCACAAACAATCATGTAATAGATGATGCGGACAACATTCAAATTACCCTCAACAATGACAAAAGATATAAGGCTTCTTTAGTGGGAAGTGACCCAAGTACAGACATTGCATTATTAAAAATTGATGAAACAGGCTTGCCATTTATTTCTTTTGGGAACTCTGACGAAGTACGGATCGGTGAGTGGGTACTCGCCGTAGGAAATCCATTCAACTTGAATTCCACAGTTACTGCTGGGATTGTAAGTGCAAAAGCCAGAGACATAGATCTGCTCAAATATGATGAGAACAAAGAGGTGTTCCCTCTTGAATCCTTTATTCAAACTGATGCTGCTGTTAACCCCGGAAATAGCGGAGGAGCACTTGTGAATATTAGTGGAGAGCTTATCGGAATAAATACTGCTATTGCCTCCAGAACAGGCTCCTATTCCGGTTATTCTTTTGCAGTACCTGTGGACATAGTTAAAAAAGTAACCGATGATCTATTGGAGTACGGAATGGTCCAGCGAGCATTTATCGGTGTAGCGCTCACTGACATAAGTCAGGATATTGCAAACGATAAAGGTCTTTCAAATACAGACGGAGTCTTGGTAACAGGACTTATTGTAGACGGAGCCGCAGAAGAAGCCGGAGTTAAAGAAGGCGATGTCATAACAAAAATTGGTGCACTTACAATTAACTCTGTCCCGGCGCTCCAAGAACAGGTAGGGAAATTCAGACCAGGAGATAAAATATCCATAACAATAAAAAGGGGCGATTCAGAAAAACTGATCAACCTAACCTTAAGAAATAAAGAAGGACAAACAAGAATTCTGGATAAGGCAGAAGTAAGCAAGCTCACTGCATTGGGTGCCACTTTCAAGAAAATCACAACTGAAGATATCAGGCTTTTCAAGATTAAAAATGGTGTTAAAGTAGCATCAATAGGCCCGGGAAAATTAAGAAGTGCAGGAATTAAAGAGGGTATAATTATTCTTAAAGTTGATCAAAAACCAATATCAACACCAGAAGAGTTGGTACATATTCTCAAAACAAAAAAGGGCGGAATTCTAATTGAAGGTATTACAGCCAATGGTGGAAAAGCATATTTTGGCTTCGGGTTGTAACCAAATGCAACAATCCCATTAGGTGACAATTGCAAGACCCAAAATAGAATCGTTGAAAATTTTTAACGTTGTTGATAAAACTAGTCTTTCTTTACCGTAAAAAATTTGACTTGCATTGCTAAATGGCCTATGTTTGCGCCCTGCTGAAAAGTTCATTTCTGTACACCCGAAAACCGAATTAAAGGATGAGACAACTTAAGATCACGAAGTCAATTACGAATCGTGAAAGCGCTTCTTTGGACAAGTACCTACAAGAAATTGGACGAGAAGAATTGATTACTGCAGAGGAAGAAGTCAGGTTGGCAAAAAGAATAAAAGAGGGCGATCAGGACGCGTTGGAAAAAATGACAAAAGCCAATCTGAGATTTGTTGTTTCTGTGGCAAAACAATATCAAAATCAAGGGCTTACCTTACCGGATCTAATTAATGAGGGAAACTTGGGATTAATTAAGGCCGCACAAAGGTTTGATGAAACCAGAGGGTTTAAATTTATTTCTTACGCAGTTTGGTGGATTCGACAATCAATTCTACAGGCACTGGCAGAGCAATCAAGAATTGTAAGATTGCCATTGAATCAGGTGGGGTCATTGAATAAGATCAACAAAGCTTTTGCAAAATTGGAACAGGAATATGAAAGGCCTCCTTCGGCGTCAGAAATGGCACAGGCTCTGGATCTTCCTGAAGACAAAGTTGCTGACACGATAAAAGTGTCAGGAAGACATATATCTGTTGACGCCCCCTTTGTAGATGGGGAGAACAATTCTCTTCTTGATGTGTTGGTGAATTCCGACTCACCAAAAGCGGATGTAGACCTAATGAAAGAATCGCTGCAAAGAGAAATAGAACGTTCTTTAAGCACCTTGACTGAAAGGGAAAGGGACGTGATTCGTCTATTCTTCGGTATTGGAATGCAACACGGGCTTACACTTGAAGAAATTGGCTCTAAATTCGACCTGACTAGAGAAAGAGTAAGACAAATCAAAGAGAAAGCGATCAGAAGGTTACGACACACTTCCAGAAGCAAACTTTTAAAAACATATCTAGGATAGATCGATTGTAAAACCTCAGGTAGCCCTGACGTTATTTATAATTCAAATCACTTCAATATAAATGGAAATCATGGAAGCAAAGACCGGTTACGAAGCCGAATTGCAAAACTGGGTAAGCAAAGAGAGAGCAACGGTTAGTCTCATAAACTCTGTAGGTACCTTAATGTATGATCAGGGAGTGGAGCTAGTATTTTTCAGAAACCACTTAGTTGATCTGGGAGTAAACGAAGTATTGAATCTCTTCAACTACGCAGATAATGTTGTGCGCAAACATATTGATGCACATACCGCAGCAAAAGTGGCCAAAGTAATGCGTACAATGGACCTTGCCCCTTCTAAGCTGGACATTGGAAAGCTCACCAAACAATATTTAGAACAGCAAAAAGAGTATCCGAGCGTTGAATCATTTCTTAGCACTACACTTTCTGACTTCATTGGAAAAGACAAACACAGCTTCGAGCCACGGGATGTTGTGCTTTACGGATTCGGAAGAATTGGACGGTTAGCTGCAAGAGAACTGATCAAACAAGCGGGGAAGGGTCAGCAGCTCAGACTAAGAGCAATCGTTACACGAAATACAAGCGATGAACAAATAACCAAAAGAGCCGCTCTTCTAAGAAATGATTCCGTTCATGGCACTTTTAACGGCACAGTACAAGAAGACCTGCAGAACAAAAGATTAATAGTCAATGGTCAGATCATTGAAATGATCGAGGCAAAATCACCGGAAGAAATTGATTATACAACATATGACATGAAGAATGTGCTGGTAATTGATAACACTGGGGTATTCAAAGACAAAGAAGCCCTAAGCCGACACCTGAAATCCAAAGGTGCAAGTAAGGTAATTCTTACTGCTCCGGGGGGAGAGATTCCAAATGTCGTTTATGGTATCAATCATAAACAGCTTGACGTGTCACGAACCGACATATATTCAGCCGCATCGTGTACTACAAATGCAATATCTCCTGTACTTAAAGTAATTGAAGATAAACTTGGCGTTGTTAAAGGACACATAGAAACGGTGCATGCATATACTAACGACCAGAACTTACTGGACAACATGCATAAGAAGCCAAGAAGAGGCAGATCCGCAGCGATCAACATGGTGATTACCTCTACTGGAGCAGGCAAGGCAGTAACTAAAGTAATCCCCAGCTTAAAAGACAAACTAACTGCTAATGCAGTGCGAGTGCCTACCCCAAACGGATCATTAGCAATAATGAACCTAACGGTATCTAAGGATACCAGTATAGCAGAAGTGAACAATCACTTAAGAACGGCTGCCCTTGAGGGAGACCTGATCAATCAGATCAACTATAATATCAACAAAGAGCTTGTAAGCAACGACATTATTGGCAACACGTGTTGTGCAGTATTTGACAGCAATGCCACGATCGTCTCCCCAGATCAAAAGAACATAGTGCTTTATGTTTGGTATGACAACGAATTCGGCTACACAAAGCAAGTGATCAGACTGGCCAAATATGTCGCCCAAGTCAGACGGCTGATCTACTATTGACATGGCTATTGACTTTCATTAATACCGTTGTTCAATTTTTCATGAATACGAAATAACCGTAATCATTCAGTCTTTTCAAACTTGTATTTTTGCTTCACTATTGTATATCATTAATTGATAGATAGATGAGCAGAACTGAAATAATAGAGGCAATCGAAAACACCAAACATTTCAACGCTTCTTATTGGGCCCAAGCGCTCAAACAAAGAGCCGGCTTATTGGACAACGGTGAACCAAATCAGCATCGAGCAGGTGGATATTACCCTGAACATAATTCGAAAAATTTAGAAACTTCTTTGTTGAAAGCCTATTGGGAACCATTAGCTTCAGACCATGTCCGACCCCAATTTCGTTCATTCACAACGCCATTAACAGGTATTTTAGGTGTGATCCCACTCAAAGAGATGGATCCAAAAGTCCACCTTCGTATCGATGACTTTAAGGATACCGGATATGCCAACTTGTATTATCAATCAGATCTCGAAATTTTAGCCGATTATACAACACTGATTATATCTCAGAAAAAAACAAGCTGGAAAGTCATTACTTTCTTCCCAGGTAAACCAATTCAAGGTCAAAAAATAATTCGCAGCTCACTTTCAAAGAATTCAATTTCTGCTGAAGATGCAATTCAACTCGGGTTCACACATGCGAAACTGACCAAAATTGGTACCTAAAATGAGTAAATTGCGTTATAATGTTCATGAGACTCATGCTTATTGCCCAGATTTTATGCTTAAGCTATACCGGTATGGGCCAGGCCGCATATAGCTATGGGTTTAATCTGTCAGTTGGCGCAAGCCGAGTCCCCATGAATGGGGAAGGCATTGACTTCAGAGCTAAGATAGCTCCATCCGGATCGGCCGGACTTTTCTTTCAGACAAAATTAAAAACCAGAGGATTATTCGGAATTGAGATAAATGTTGCCCAACTGGAGGGACGATGGAGCTCTGATGAGCTGATAAGAGACGGGGCGGGTAATACCATCGGAACAAGTTCAACTAGTGGACAACAACACATTACATACATCTCATTGCCCATTTATTCGGGAATTACGATAAAAAGCTGCACCGTATACGGCGGATTACAAGTGGGATTGGCAGCCAGTGGAAAAAGAGCAAACAACACAATTAACACAATAAACGGTAATGAAACCACATCCGAACAATTGGGTAATCTGAGCATAATTCTTCCTGATGCAGGAGCGAGAATCGGTGTAATTTGGAGGTTGAGCAATAAAATAAGCCTTGAAGGAAAATACTATCAAGGCTTAATCAATATATTCGATCAGACAACAACCTTATCCAACCATGTTTGGATAACCCAACAGGTCACAGTAGGAGCCCGATTTGCCATAAGAAATACAAACGATTGTGGAACTTGCCCGGCATGGAACTAGACGACAATTAACTGCCGATTAGTTTCGCTTTTCCATGGTTTTCACCAATCGCGTGTCAGTTACGGTTACTTCGTGTCTACCTCATTCTTGGTGTTAGGTGATTTAATGGACGCTTCTAACTTCTTAACCTGTTCAGGTGTCAGAAGAGCTTCAAGTTCTTTTCTCATTTGACCCTTGTGATTTGTAATGGCCCCATCGACTTCTTTCGCGTTGGTTCGATCTTTGGCTACAGATTTTCTTTCATTCTCTATTACCGTTAAATACTTGATCAAAACTTCTTTGATCTGATCTTTCTGAGTTTCAGACACCTCGAGAGTAGTCTCCCATTTCGCTATCTTCTGATCAACTTTCTGATTTACACTCTCAGATATTTCCTGTGCACTAAAGGTTCCAACTGTAGCCATTAGGGCTATTGCCATGATTGTTTTTTTCATTTTTATTCTCTTTTTATATTATATAAAGATATTAAATATCGCTGTAAATTTTAATACAATTAATAAACCATTCAAATCGCGTACAAACCGCTGATAAATTATTTACTTTAACAGCCTTATTTCGTCATACTTTTAACCTTGTTAAAAAACAGGCATATGAATTTATTACAAGTATCACTATTAGTAACGTCGTTTCTGGGGCTGAGTTGCTTTGCCCAGGGCAAAATAGAATTTACAGAGTACGATCTTGACAACGGTCTGCACGTAATTCTGCATGAGGACCATACAACACCGATTGTTACTGTAAGTGTGATGTATCACGTAGGTTCGAAAAATGAAAATCCTGACAGGACTGGATTCGCTCACTTTTTTGAACATCTTTTATTTGAGGGTTCTGAAAACATTCCTAGAGGGAAATTTTCAGAATATGTGGAAAATGCGGGTGGTGTTCTGAACGCCAATACATCCAATGATCGAACTTTTTATTTTGAAAATTTACCATCTAATATGCTTGAAATGGGCCTTTGGCTGGAATCGGAAAGAATGCTTCATGCGAAAGTCGATATAACAGGTGTCGAAACACAACGAGAAGTGGTCAAGGAAGAGAAACGGCAAAGAATAGACAATCAACCTTACGGTACCGTTGTCCAAGAGGTGATGAAACGCGCCTACACGGTTCATCCTTACAAATGGCCGGTTATTGGTTCAATGGAGCATCTTGATGCTGCTCAGGAAGCCGACTACATTGACTTTTATAAGAAATACTATGTTCCAAATAACGCGATCTTATCCATCGCAGGTGATCTGGACATTGAAAAAGCCAAAGTATTGATCCAAGCCTATTTTGGGCCAATTCCTAAAGGATCCAAAGATATTCCTGCAGTTGATGATAAAGAACTACCTCTGAAAGGAGAAATACGGGATACAGTTTACGACAACATACAGCTTCCTGCAGTTATTCAGGCATACCGAATACCTGCCAATGGAACAGATGATTATTATGCAGTCAGTATGCTCGCGCAGCTGATGTCACAAGGAGAGAGCTCAAGGCTTCAAAAAAAATGTGTTAATGAGTCGCAAACAGCGATGTTCGTTGGCGCATTCCCATTTGCTCTTGAACATTCGGGTGTTACACTTTCATTTGGGATCTGCACAAATGAAACCGACCCTAAGGACCTTGAGAATGAAATTGATAAGGAATTTGAAAAAGCACAGCTGGAGCTGATCAGTGACCGAGAATTTGAAAAATTAAAGAACCAGATTGAAAATGACTTTGCAAGTTCAAGCTCTTCAATAATGGGTATTGCAGAGTCCTTGGCCGATTACAAGATGTATCTGGGCGATGCGAACTTGATAAACACAGAGATCGACAGATATTTAAAGGTCACTAAAGAAGACATTCAGAGCGTTGCCAATAAGTATTTTGTGAAGGATAATAGAGTTGTATTGTATTACTTACCTATAGAAGAATCAGAAGAGCCAGGCAAGTAATTGTAAATGAAGAACATGAAACAAGTAATAGCAATAGTATTGATCGGAATGTTTACCGTAAGCATGTCGGCGCAAATAGCCATTGACAGAACAAAAGCACCTGAACCGGGTCCTGCTCCGAAAATAAGTATCGGAAAGGCAGAAAAGTTTGTTCTTGAAAATGGATTGAAGGTAATTGTTGTCGAAAATCACAAAATTCCTAAGGTGTCTTTTCAACTTACAATTGACATGGATCCTGTTCTGGAAGGTAATAAAGTGGGGTATACCGATATCGCAGGCGAACTGATCAGTGCAGGAACCACGAACAAAAGTAAAACTCAAATTGACGAAGAGATCGACTTTATCGGGGCTTCTTTGCAATCCTATTCAGATGGGATGTTTGCTTCATCACTTAAAAAGCATCAAGAAAAGCTTCTCGCCCTAATGAGCGACATCCTACTTAATCCGGCATTTCCACAGGATGAGCTGGATAAGAAAAAGAAACAAGCTTTATCCGGTATTAAAAGTGCGAAATCAAACCCCAACGTGATAATTAATCGTGTAGGTAAAGTACTTCGGAATGGAAAGGATCATCCATATGGGCAGCTTCAAACCAAAGCTCATGTGGACGCAATTTCACTTGAAGACTGTAAAAAATTCTACGGGCAGTATTTCAAACCGAATATATCGTATTTGGTAATTGTTGGAGACATCACTGTAGCTGAAGCCAGACCACTTGTAAATAAGTATTTTGGCCAATGGGAAAAAGGAGAAGTTCCGAAGAATCAATATGTCCAACCTTCAGCGAGCTGGGATACCAGAGTTGCCTTTGTAAACAAGCCGGGAGCTGTTCAATCGGTTATTAACATTACCTACCCAATAAACCTAAAACCGGGTGATAACGACGAATTGACGGCCAAAGTTGCTAATGCTATTCTTGGTGGAGGTGTGTTCTCCGGTAGATTGATGCAAAATCTACGTGAAGATAAAGCATTCACTTACGGGGCCAGATCATCCATTAGAAGTGGAAGACTTGTGGGCAGCTTTAACGCGTCTGCAAGTGTTCGAAATGAAGTTACTGATAGTGCAATAACCGAATTCATGTATGAGCTTACTAGAATATCATCAGAAAAGGTAGAATCCGAGGAGCTAGAGCTGGTTAAGAAC
>Ga0315334_10001815_pt1 | contig 13283 bp, 7 predicted proteins | sample M150034915metaG_FD_205555 | JGI IMG/M metagenome (GOLD analysis project Ga0315334, IMG submission 205555) | Ammonia-oxidizing marine archaeal communities from Monterey Bay, California, United States - M1 500m 34915 | ecosystem: Environmental > Aquatic > Marine > Intertidal zone | place: USA... | reverse complement strand
TAGTCAGTATGTAGACAATCATCCTCCTAGTCCTGAGGCTTCGGTTCGGGGCAAGCGTTTTGCCACGGTGTACAACTACAACGCTTGGATGACGCTACAGGCCACGGGTGGAGTGAAGTCAGTTTCTACTGGTCCGATTCGTGATGGGAGAGTTGTTTGGGGGCTACAGGGCTTTCACAATGAGGGTGCTGCTTCAAGTATGGTTCGTATTTTGAGGGCTGCCGTAACGGATTTCCGGGCTAATGGTCCGGGGGGCGCTTTTATGCATGGTGTGGGTGCGCGTGGGAGCGTAGACAATCCGATTACGACTCCGGAAATGGCAGACGAAGTGGAACGCTTGGTCAGGATTGCTGATGCCGGTGAACGGGTGACTGTTTTGATGGGTCACATGGTTTTGAATCCCAATCGGGATCATCCTTGGATGGAGATAGCGACTCCCAACCTTGGTGACGACGAGGCGGCGGGAATGCGAAGGTTCAAGTGGGGTGCTTGGTGGTATGACAATGCTCCGACTGAGGGTGCTTCGGTGCCGTTTGACGGACAGTTTGCGGAGGCGTTTGCTCGTACCCGCAGGGAACTGATCGGACCGGATGGACCCGACGGTCCGGGTGCGACTCCTGAGATTACCGGTGTGGATCCGAGGCTTCCTGAGTTACGGGCGACGGGCGTCGGGCGACGTAAGGCGGTGTTGCAGAACGTTGACGAAGGCGGTCGTCCAAGGTTGCATGTTGGGGGCCGCGATTCTGGCTCCCCGGACATTCCAGATCAAGCGGCTGCCAATGCTTATGTTTTGAATGGTGGAGATATGCGGCATATCCCTCCGGAGTATCTTGTTGGGGCACTGGAAGAGGGCCATCAGGTAAACCGACCCGGTCTCGGTAGTCCCCGATTCACAAGGACTGAGCACGGTGGCGCTGCCAGCGCCAAACTCTATTTTGAAATGGATGAAAATAACAACCGAACTGGTCGGGGATACATTGTGAAACCGCCTGATCCCACACCCGGAGCGCAGGGTGATGAAATCCTTGGTCTTCAAATGGCTGGGCTTTTGGGTTGGGCTTGGGGAGGGCACGCCAAGAACGGCGAGGATCACCGTGGGCCAATGATTGTAATGGAACTTGCTTCGAATATGGCTGATGTGGCGGAGGTGAAAACTTATAGACAGATCGCACATCTTGGTTATCCGCCGGAGTTTGAGACCCGCGCTCTTGTTGAGCAGCGGCTTGATGGTGTTTTGTTCAATTATTTAATAGGTAATAGTGATTCTCATACTTCCAACAACTTGGCCATGTTGGATGAGAACGATCGCGTTCTAGGTGTTATGCCGATTGATTTTGGAAGAATCGCTTGGTGGACGCCAAGGAACCGGGAGTTTCGGGCGCAATTTAACATCGACCAGAGGCAGGATGCGCCAGATTTTGTTGACTGGTGGTTTGACGATTTGCCGCCATACGATAGTGACGGGCCAAGGGGTGAGGGCCGGTATGGGGCAAGGCTGGGCGATCACATGAGGGCATTGGTGGCGGACGGAGAATTGAGTCGTGAGGATTTGGCGCGGCAAATCGAAACGATGTTGGACCGGATGGAAGAAATAGAACGTGATCATATGGATGGGATGATCGATGATGTTCGCACTTTGCATAATGTCGCTGATGATGCCACATCAGATCCGACGGGTGATATGGCGCGTGAGACACGGGCTTTTATAAATGATAGAATCGAATGGATGCGAAATAATGTTGACGGAGTTGTTGATGCGCTGTTGGAGGACAGACGATGACAAAGTTCTTGGTAGATTTTGACATAGACACCAATGAGCCTGCTGTCATTATGAAAGATGGCGAAGGTTACGCCTTTGATGGCAATGTCGAACGAGCAAAAGAGTTTGCTGAATGGTTCCTTCATTCCGGTCTTCCATATGAAAAAAGATTTGAACACTACCAAGCAGGTTCAATATATGGTGGTGCATATAGTTGGATCGGAGATACAGAGAATCCAGAAGATATGAAAAAACTACAACAGATACTGGACGATTATAATGGGTAATGTAAGTCCAAACACTATCGCTGATATGCAGAACTTTATCAAAGTTCGCAACAACGGTGAACGTTTGGGTATCGTTGAGATGGTTTCTCAGTATGTTCTTGCTGACTTGCCTGAGGATAGGGACAAGGCGGAGGCGCTGATTCTCGCCCGCTACTACCTGTCCACGGATCGTGGCATAGAAGACTTGGAAGCCCTGTACCCGGTCGCCGCGGCGTGGGCGGTCGATGCCGTGGAGAGCGAGCCTGAAGAGGAGGAGACTGACGCATGAATCAGTTTTCGGGTTCGTCGCTGAACAAGGTTGCTGTTAAAGCCCGCATTTTCATGGTCACGGAGTTTCCCGTGGATACGAAGATTCGGAATCCTCTTCGGCGCGTTCCGAAAGTTGTTCCTTATGACAACGATGCCCGTGATGCTGATGGTGATGGTTTGGTTCAGGAGGGGACGATTTGGGAACGTCCTGTGGGTACTCGTTATCTCAGCAAGTTGGGCGAGTGGTTGAAGAATGGTTTGCGGGCTATTCCTTCTGCTTCAAGTCTGGTTGATGGCGATAGGAACAAGGTTTCTTATAAGCCGGGTCAGCATGCTAAGTCTCCGTTGCGTCGTGGTGCCGGTATCAGGGAGCGTCGTATCCGTGGTCGGGGTCAGCGGAGGTTGCGGAGGGCTAGGGCGAATCGGGCGCGTGCCCAAGGCCAGCGTGAGCGGGTTGAGCAGGCCCGTGAGGAAATCAGCAATATAGATAAAGACATACAGGTTTTGGAGGGTGCCACCAGTCCTGCTAGCCGTCAGCGTTTGTTGGATGCGGAGGCGGCTCGCGGTGATGGTCCGATGAATGAGGACTATCGGGGTTTTTGGGATGGGTTTCTAACAGCGTTTACTGGTGTTAATCAGGGCGGGAGGGATGGGTCGAACTCTACGCCTGTTCGGGATAAGGCCAAGGCTGCTGCTGCTAAGGCGATCAAATTGGAAGGGGAGCGTCGGGCGGCTGGCGGTGCGGTGGGGAATGAGCCGGATCGTGAGCGGGAGATGGAAGTTGATGATCAACTCCTTCCTCCGGATGTTGACCGCGATGAGCATCGTCGGATGTTGGATGAGGATCCTGAGTATTTGGCGGAGTGGATTAGGCGTCTAGTGGAGTATCAGGGTGAGGGTCATGTCAATCCTCCGGGCCGGGATGAGAACGCGCGGGTGGTGACTGATAAGCCGGGGAGTGTGAGAAATCCGGCTCACCAGCCGGGCGGCGGCGGCGGGGACGGTCGTTTGATCGATATTCCCAATGCTGCTGATGAGCAGATTGAGGATGATATCGGGAACGAGGAGTTTCTGATAGCGAGGGATGCGAGGGATCGCGAGGGTGTGCCGCGCCCGATTGATGGTGATACGCGTAGCGGCGATCCGGCTTATTTGAGGCGGCTAAGGGCGGAGAGGCAACGTCGGATAGATGCGGGCGAATGGATCGACCCGAATGAAAGGCGACGCAACAGGGAGTTGAACGAGAGGGTTGATTCGGCTCGTCAGCGGTTGGTTGAGATCATTGAGGAGGCTGAGGGTCGCGGTGTTCGTATGCCTAATCAGCGGGACATCGATCAGGTCAATCATCGGTTCCCGCCGGGGTGGGCACCGGGCGTTTCGGATTACGGCTTGCCGGAGCGTGCGTTTTGGCGCGACGAGGATTACGACGGTGGTGATGCTCCTGACCTCGAACGTTTGTTCGGAAAGTTTTATGACGAAGATGGGAATATAAACGCGCGTGGTGAGTTGGCTGAGGCCGTAAATCGTCAAATGGTCAAGCGGGATCAGGCATTGGCCGAACTGCGTGGGGAGGAGATCCCCGGCAATTCTGCTCAGCAGGCGAGAAATGAACTTGAGGCGAGGATCAGGTATTGGGAGCGCAGGCGCGACAATTGGGAAGACGACGTAGATTTTCGAGATTATGACGGGGATGTTGAGAGGTGGCAGCGGGATGTGGACGCTGTTCTGGTGCAATTGCGTGAGGAACATAGAGTTGCCCGAGAAGAAAATCCGTTAGCGGCGCTTGGGCCTGATCCAGAAGAAGGGCAACGGTCAGGGACTCCTAAGTGGATGGGTGTCGTGGAGGGCGATCCGGATCAGGATGTGATCCCTCCAGCGCGGCCTGATGCAGAACCGAACATCGAAGAGGCTGAAGAAGTTGCTCGTGGTATTGAGGAGTTGAGGGAGGTTGTTCCTGCGGGGGAGAGCCAGCCGGATGATCGTTCTCTCCGGAATGTCAGGAACCGGTTCCCACAGCGTGGTTTGCCGGAGCGTGCGTTTTGGCGTGATGAGAACTACGAGCCGGGTGGTGGCCGTGACGCCGCGGAGCAGCGTGAACTTCATGACGGTCGGTTTGGTCGTTATTTCGATGAGGGCGGGAACATAAACGATCGTGGCGAGTTGGTTAACGCTTTGCTAGCGGAGGAGCGCGAAGCGGCGAGGGGCGAACCGCGCCTCCGTCCCCTTGAGGAGATAGGAAGTCAGAGGGATTTGGATGCGGCAGCAGATCGTGCCCAACGTCTTCGTGATACCGAGGAGTTTGATTGGGGCGAGATACTGGATGGCGACGGAGGACCGGGTGAGGGGGGGAGAAATCATGCTGCCATATGGAATCGGCATCAACGCATGGTGGAGCGTGGCGAGTCGCCGCCCGTGTGGGATGACGATCGCGAGGAAGTGAACGAGGTCAGACATGCGCTGATACGACAACTGGCTCCGCATTCGCGTCAGCAGATAATCAACAGAGCCGTAGATGTTAGAGAGGAGAGACATCTTGGTCCTGATGGGACGGAAGCCATTGCGGGGTGGCCACCCAATGCTGGCCGTGAGCCATTAGATGAAGAAGGTCTTTTCATAGCGGCGGCTTATGCCGAAGAATTTGAGAGGTCTAACAACTTTGTTGGAGAAGGCGATTTAGCGGTAAGGCTGAGACGAGAAGGTAGGCCAATAGGTGGTCGTGGTGATACCGATCCACGGGAAGACACCAGAGGTGAAATAGACGCAGAGTCGCTTCCGTATGGCGAGGTTCCAAGGTTTGCGGAAGGCCGCGGTTGGGGAGATGCGGCAGATCGTTGGTCGCCTAACCAGCAGCGGGCGTGGCTCCACGCAGATGACTCCGATGCGGGGAATCAAGGTGAAGTTCCTTCTCAGCGTCGGGCTGTGGAGCGGGCGCTATTTGAGAATCTGATTAATCGGGATGGGGACGGCACGATCTTTGGAACGCGGGGTGTCCCCGTGGAGGATTGGGACGATCAGGATTTGAACACGGTACTGCGGCGACTAAGGGAAGATCGGGAAATTGAAAGGCCAGATGGCAGGCGACTGTTTGAGCAGGCGGCGGAGGAGGCGCGACGGCGGGGACTTGATGTTGATGATCCCCGTGATGGTGGTGGTGACGGGTTCGCAGAAGATTTTCAGGCTACGGACAATTTAGGTCGTGTCCAGTTGCTTCTGAATGATCCGGAGCCTTGGAACGCAGAGCGTACAGAAGCGGCTAGACAGTTGGCTGGCGACGATTCGCTTTCGACCGAGCATGCACTGCGACTTCAGTACCGGTTGGATAACGGCGGCGAAGATGGGAATCTGGAGTGGGCGGTAGGGAATGTAGGAGAAGCGCCTGATGGGCCGCCGGACGTTATAGATGATCCGTTTGGGGACATTGTTGAGATGGGTGATGAGGACATCGCTCGTCATATTGGGGCTTTGAATGCTCTTCGTGAAAGTGGCGAATTGCCGAGCCTTGATGAAAATCGTCGCATTGTTCGGCGGCTTCGCGAGTTGGAGGCGGCGAAGGCCGAGCGTGACTTTATGAATGGCCCGGCCGCGGTCAGCCAAGATTTGAATCCCTACGGTCCGGTACCTGAGTTGGAGGAGGGCCGGGATTGGGGCGAACAGGCAGAAGCGTGGACGCTTCAGCAGCGGCGGGCGTGGCTCCATGCGGATCAGCGGCGAAACAATCACGATCGCGGTGGCGAAGTTCCGATGGACCGCCGGGCGGTGGAGCGGGCGCTATTTGACGCGGTTATCTCCCACAGGGAAGGCGATTTAGCGCGGCCCGGTGAAGACCTTATTGTCGGTGATATGTCTGATCTTGATGATCAAGACATAGCCGTTGTGATTCGGAGGCTGAGAGAGGACGGCTGGGTCAGGCGTGCCGATAGGGGTCCGGAATTGATGGGGATACTTGAGGCGGAGCAGAATCGTCGTGAGGAGTTTGATATTGCTGTTCGGACGGAGGAGCCGCCCGTCAACCGGATGGACATTGCTGACATCATGGATGAGATGGCGGTGCTTCGTCGTATGCACGGCGGAGAAGCAGGTATTCCCGACGAGGTCGGTCGCCGTTATCAGGAGTTGTACGAGGAGCATCTCCGTGCGCGTCCGAATGCTCCGAAGCCTGAGCAACTTCGCAACAGGGCCGGACTTATTGCCCGAGGTGATGGTGACCGCCGAGATACGCCGGATTCCGGAGTTGATGAAGACGGGCCGCAACCGCCATGGTCAGTGGAGCCGGGCCGTTTTTGGCGTGACGATCAAATCGAACATCATATGGGGAATCAGAATGATGAAGCCCTCGGGCGCATTGTCAGAGATGAGGATGATTGGCCCGGTGAGCAGGGGTTGAGAGTTGAGAATCTGCGGCGTGCGGATCGTGAGGCATTCAGGCAGCAGGCCCGCCTTGAGATGGAGCGGCGGCGTGAGAATCGCAGGCCGGGAACCACGATGATCGATCTGGAAAACATGAACCGTGATGAGTTGAATCAGCGGATTACTCGTTTGATCATCGCTGATCCGGAGGGGGATGATGAAGCGATAAGGGGACAGTTGGAAGGCGCTTTGATGCGTCGTGATAACAGACTGGTGGAGGATTCTCGGCGTAGCCCCTCAGCGGCGTATCTTCTCGCTCAAAGAAATAACCTTCAGGCTTTAGGTGATGACGAGATTGATGAAGAGATCAGGAATACGCAGGCGGCACTGGGATTGGTTGACGATCCTCATGGTGGGGATTATGAGGGTTTGAGGGAAAGGCTTGCTAATGCGCTTGCTGAGAGGGGAGCACGGAGGCGTGTGGCTGCTGTTGATGCTGGGGTTCCGGATACCTCCGAGGCTCCGGCTGTCCCTGAGGCTCCGGCCGCTGTTGACGTTCCGGAAGTGCTCCGTAGTCGGTGGGAGAATCTACAGAACCGCTTAGGGGGAGATAGAGATTTTGATATGGACGACGACAGGATGTTCGGTCACTTCCTGCGACATAATGATCAAAAGATTGAGCGGGCGGTGGCCGACGGCGAGAACGTCGAAGCGGCCCGGTTGCGGGCATTTCGCTTAATGGCGACGAGGCAACGAACCGATCTGGTTGTCGCGCATGGTGTGGCGAGTTTGCGTGATGGGGACATGAGGTTGGTTGGTGATATGGAACGCCACAACGACATGATGGTCGAACTTCATAGATTGGCCATGGGGGGGAGGCTTACTCCTGAGCAGTTGGATGAAATCCTTGCGGCGACGTTGCGTTTCGAAGGCGAGGGTCTTCGCGCAGGAGGATACGGAGAGTGGCAGAAGCGTATTCGTGGTAAGCGCCGGAGAATGGTTGAGTTGAAGCATATTCCCAGAGTGGAGTTGGGTGATGCGGATCGCAGGCGGTTGAGGGATCTTGATGAAGATGGCTTTGAAGCAGAAGTTGTACGGATAACGGGCGCGAATCTGCGCCTTCGGGGAGAGGATAATCCGAACGCTGCTTCAATAGGGGCGGCTATCGGTGAGCAAATAGAAATATTGAAGATCGCGGATGAGAAATTTCCTGAACACTCGGAAAGGTCTTGGTCAAGTTTCCAGAATGATCTCCGGAAATCGAATGAGCGGTCGCTGAACAAGATGGGGGAGTTGATAAACCGTCCGCGTGAGGGTGCTGGACAGGTGCGGACTCCCATTGAAGGAGTAGAGCAAAGGGACTTCAGTGGCGAAGACCACGACAATGCCGTGCGTGAAATGGCAGGCATGCTTGATGGAATCAAACGCAAGATCAAACGAGATCAATTTGGGCCAGATAGAGGAAACGATCACCAAGAAGGTGTTCCGATTTTGGCAGGACACGAGGCGAACGTTGATCGTGCTTTGGCTGACCTAGAACGACGCATAGATGCTGAGAGGCCGGGAACTACGAAAAGGCGTGAGTTGACGAGTCTTAGAACTAGGTTGAGAAACCTTAAGGGTGGTGGTCGCGGGCACGGTATTGCTGAAGAGCGGGAGTTGCGTCAGCAGCACGAGGACGCGCGGGTCGCGAGGATGGCGCAGCAAAATGCTGATGCTATAACTGATTTCCAGCGAGCGGCGGCGATTTTGGCTCGAATTGACATGGACGATCTTGACCGCCGTATTGCCAACGTTGACGACGCTGGCGCACCGGCGTTGAGGGACGAGTTGGATGTGTTGCGTACAGAGGTTCGTGCTATTCGCCGTGGCGGCAACTTGAGGCCGGAATACATCCTTGATGAAGCGGATCGTCCGGCCAACGCCGCTGACGTTTTGACTCAGATGCAGGATAGGGAACAGCGTTTGAAGAACATGATCACTGGGATTGAAAATCGTGCGGTGATTCAGGAAAACCGCAACTGGATGGCCGCCAATGAAAATCGTGTTAATGAAATCAAACGATTTATTGATGCCGGTGGTGATCCGGGTGAGGCGATGGACTTGGATGTCCGCCGACTTCTTGACGAGATGGAAGCCTTGCCGAGGCTTCCATCAGGCATCCCAGAGCGTGATGAAAAGAAAGCGTTGAGGAGAACGCTGAGGGATTTGATGGCTAACCGTGAGCAGCAGATCAACGCCCGGCACGTTAAGGCTCAAGTGGATGTCTTTGAGCCACGCGTTAATGAGATCCTTGGCGAACTAGAAGGGGCAGGAGTCGGGGAGACCAACATAGACGCCCATATCGCTGAAATAGACGCGATGGTTGACGAGGTGAAGGCGCTTCCAGCAGTTCCGCAGGTTCCTGACGTAAATCAAGCGCGGCAGGACATGAAAGCAAAGGTGATCGATCTACACGCACGACTCAAGGACGAGCGTCGAAATATTGTTCTGGGTCCACGGATCGATCCGGTGGAGTGGGATGGCGCTGAGATGGATGTGATGGCGCTGGCTAGGCCGAATGCTGGATTGCGTAGTCGTCCTGCTGGTTTGGGTGTTGCCGGGGATGTGGATGAAAACGGGTTTGTTCGAATGCATGTCGTGCCAAGGGGGCACATGGGTATAGATACTCAGGTACAGGCAGATCGGCATGTTCGCTCTGGGGGCAATATGTCCGATGTTCCGGATGATTACTTGGCTATGGCTATGTTGGAAAACGCTTCAGCCAAGGGTGAACCAATCGGTGATAACCGGTTCAGTATTGTTGTTAAAAATGGTGGGGCAATCGGAACCACCTATGTACTTGTTCAACGGAGACCGGATGGATCTCTGGGTCCGGAAGGCTTTTTGATTAAGGCCCACGGTCCGGGTTCTGGTCAAAGGCGTGATTCAGATTCAATCGGAGAGTTGGTTGGAGCAGAACTTGCTCATAACTTGGGTTTGCCGATGCTTCCGGGTCGGGGTGATGGGAAGATCAAACTTCGCGGCGGTGGTCAGGGTGTTGCCATTGTGACGGAGCATGCCTTCAACTCTCCGCAGGGTGGTGCCGATATGCGAACGGATGTTCGGGGATTCCATGTGAACAACCTTCCCGATGGTGAAAGAGCGCACGGCGCGCGGTTGGAAAATCTGATGGTTAATTGGTTGCTGGGCGTTGGTGATAGGCATACCGGTAATGGGATGTTGGGTGTTAGTCCTAATGGCGATGTTGCTGCTATCCCAATTGACTTGGCGTGGGTAGGCCAGAATAATCATGCCCGTATCACAAATTATAATTTTGGTATGGACAGCCGACTCTTGAGAGACATCAAGGACGCCGCCCGTGCCGATCCTGCTGTGCGGCAAGCAATAGAAGCACAGATCAGGTTGATGATCGAACGATTCAATGCCATTACGGCAGATCAGGACAGGAGAACGGCCATGCTGAAGGGTGGCGTGTACGCCGACAAGTTGGAACCCGGTGCCCAATATGTCTTGAACAAACTGAATACCCATTGGGAACGTCTAGGGCCGAATGGTATTATAGATGTTGAACAAGTTGTAACAGATATCTTTGGAGCATAGATAATGTACCTGAATCATTTAGTGACTTCTGGTGATACTACATTCGTGTTGCAAGATAACGAGTTTTCTGTTCATTCAGACGATGAAGATGTTCTTGGTCAATGGGAGGAATATTTCAACACATCTCCCGAATGGCGAGACATACACCTCAAAGAGGCAACTCCATTCGAAAGTGTATTCTTTGGCAATCATCTTGATTTGGTTATAGAAGAAGATGACCGTGGAGAGTATGGTGATCTAGTATATGAAGCAGAACAAAAACCGCATTCGATAGAACTAGAAGTTGCCAATGGCTAAAGACCCCGTTGCCGATCAGGTTCTTCCCACGAGGAAGCAGGCGCTTCAAGTGGCGCGCATGCTGGGATGTACCGGCGTCCATAAGAAGGGCGACGGTTGGGGTATGTGCGAATCAGACGAAGCGTTGAAGATTCTCATCGAAGAGGGTAGTGCGGCTTATCGCGAACATCGGGATGGCAAGGAGAAATCACTTTGTTGTCCAGAATGTGAAGAAAAAGCAAGTACGCATGCAGCGGATAAGAAGTTGATGTTTGCCACTCGCCAAGAGGCTGAAACCGCTGCCGTTGGTATGGGCTGTTCAGGAGCGCATCAGCACGGTGTGGGTAAATGGATGCCGTGTGAAACGATGGAAGATTTCAACGCCATTAAGAGTTCGCCCAACGTCCGGCGGCTAGTGATCAATACTCCCACGGCTAAGCGTCGTAATCGGGTTATCGAACTTCCCCGAGCGGTTCGACCTTCTTCTAGGAATAATTGGGAACCGTTTATTAATCGTGGAATTCGTGGTATCGAAACGCTTCCCGGTGGCGGCTTGGTTTCTGGGAAGAGGGAGTATACGCGAACCCGGCGAGAGGAATACGCAAAGCGTGGCATTGCGATGTCGGATGGTTCGTATCCGATCCGAGATGTTGGGGATTTGAAGAACGCTATACAAGCGTTTGGTAGGGCAAAAAATAAGCCCGCTGCTAAAAAGCACATAAAGAAGCGTGCCAGAGCATTGGGCAGGACCGAATTGCTGCCTGACACTTGGAAAGATTCGTAGATAACTACCTATAGCAGTTGCGTTCAAACCGCATTTGCATAATCTAAGATTACTCCTGTTCAAATCGGTAATGGTGCTTACCTAAGCCGACTGACATCAAAACCATTCAACTTTGTCGAACAGGAGTTACGACTATGGCATTTGACGAGAGTCGGCTGACAGAACTTCAGGGCGCATTGCGCGAGAAGATGACAGCCAATAACGAGATTGCGGATTCCTTCCGCACTGAAGATGGTGCGATTATCATCGACAGTGACCGAAAGGCCGCTTTTGATAGCAACATGGGTGAGATCAAAGAGATCAAATCTTTGATTGATTCCATGGAAGACATGCAGAAGGTTTCGGATTGGGGCACAGAGGCTCCGGCGGAGTCACTTGCTGCGGTTGCTAACGCTGATGGCGCTATGGCTTCTGTCACGATTCCTACTGGCGTGAAGAGTCTTGGCGAGGCGTTTGTTTCATCGGATGAATTCAAGGCGATGATGAGCCGTGGATCTGGCACGATGGACAGCCCGTACAACGTGAAGAACCTTTACGAAGGTAGCGATTACGGCACCAAGGATGTTTATTCGGCCCTGCCGAGTGGCACCCCGGCTGCGTTCGGCACGATTACTCGTGACCCGATCGTCACCCAGCAGCATCGTCGGACCCGAGTTCGGGATCTCTTCCCAACACGGCGTACCAACAGTGCAGTCATTGAGTATTTCCGCATGAGCGGGTTCACCAACGCTGCCAGCGTTGTTCCTGAGCGTGCCTCGTCGGCCTTCGGCGCAAAGCCGCAGACGACCATGGCATTCACGGGCGTGCAGGCACCGGTTCGGACCATTGCTCACTGGGAAGCCGCTCACCGCAACGTTCTTGCCGATGAGCCGCAGTTGCGGTCGATCATCGACAACGAACTCCTTTACGGCCTTCGGCTGCATGAGGATTACCAGATCCTTTCTGGTGCGGGTACCAGCGAAGACCTCACGGGTATTCTGAACACCTCTGGTATTCAGACCTACTCATGGTCAGCAGGTGCGACCACTCCGGTAGCGGACGGCAAGGCTGACGCCATTCGGCGTGCGGCGACTCTGTCGTTCCTCGCTTACTACGAGCCAACGGGCGTTATTCTGAACCCGAACGATTGGGAAGACATCGAACTGTTCAAGGATTCCAATGGACAGTACCTGATGGCTATTTCCATTCAGAGCGGTGCGGACGCACGCATTTGGCGGATCCCCGTCGTGGACACTCCGGCGATTACTTCTGGTACTGCGTTGATCGGCTCGTTCGGTCAGGGCGCCCAGTTGTACGATCGTGAAGAGGCCACGATTCGTGTCAGCGAACAGCATTCGGACTTCTTCGTGCGGAACGCGATTGTCGTTCTGGCGGAGCAGCGCCTCGCCCTTGCGGTGAAGCGGCCCGAGTCATTCGTCAAAGTCACCTTCGACGCTGCTCCTTCCTAAGCCTTAGGTAGCGAGTAGGTCAGTGATCTGACCGCTTAAAGTAGAAGTCCCTCGGAGAAATCCGGGGGGCTTTTGCTTTTTACAGGGATGCTTCGATGTGGGAATGTCCGTCGTTGCTGAATGACAGGTGGACTCGTCGCGCTTCTTTGACGGTTCCGTTGTAGTGCTTGAAAACAAACGCGTTAGTTAGGTAGGGGTCGTATATGACTGGCGCGCCGTGCGTCAACGGTTCGTCAGTGATGTGCCCGCGAACGAACGCGTGGACATTCTTGCGTTTTTCTCGTAAGACCCTGTCTCGTCCGGCAGGTTGGACGACGAATTTGGCATCTTTCAGGGTGATTGACTGAACGTAGTCGATTACCCGGCCCTTGTTTTTGCCGGTCAAGGCACGAACGCTGTAACAGTTCTTATGAAGGTTTCGGTAAACTTCGACTCTTTGAGGAACGGCCATAACCAATAATACCATTCCAGATTTGATTATGCTAGGGGTGTAATGCTAAGTAGTTATTCCATAGTGCTCTGTGGATCAG
>Ga0315334_10001813_pt1 | contig 13285 bp, 10 predicted proteins | sample M150034915metaG_FD_205555 | JGI IMG/M metagenome (GOLD analysis project Ga0315334, IMG submission 205555) | Ammonia-oxidizing marine archaeal communities from Monterey Bay, California, United States - M1 500m 34915 | ecosystem: Environmental > Aquatic > Marine > Intertidal zone | place: USA... | reverse complement strand
GACCGGTAATAAAGGTTAGCGATAGCTTTTCGTGTGGCATTGGTGGTTTGTCCAATAGCTATCTGCATAACCAAACCCGGGTTGACCAAGGCCGCTGAGCGGCCAGACATTTGCTGATAAAGACCATGGTCGGCGGTCGCTAAATGCTGGTCTCCGGTAATGGCCCGGTAAACAGCGTTGTCGGCTTGGGTCACCGTCAGAGCCGGCAACGGAGCAATGATGTCTCCGGAAGTCAGGTCGTCAAAAAAGGGGCCGTCGGTCATGACGTTAAATCTAGGGCAGGCGAAGCACTTCAAGTGGTTTGGGCCGTGCCAGACTAACGAAATGAGTGCACGAACCGAAGGAACTTCATGGTGGCTGTTTCTGGCGAGCTCTGGGTTTTTTGTTTTAGGGGCCCTGCGTCACGGCGATCTTGTAGACCTCATCGCGGCCGGGCTTTTTGCTGCAGCATGTGTGGTGTATTTAATAGGACGAAAAAATGACAGTTAATGGCGGCCGTTTGGTGGTCGACGCTTTAGTAGCCCACGGGGTGGACACCGCCTTTTGTGTACCTGGCGAGTCATACCTTGAAGTACTTGATGCTTTACACGACCAGCCCAGCATTCGTTTGGTGGGTTGCCGCCAAGAAGGAGGGGCCGCCTACATGGCCGAAGCCTACGGTCGCCTAACTGGCCGGCCCGGGGTGTGTTTGGTAACCCGAGGCCCGGGGGCGACCAACGCATCAATCGGCGTGCACACCGCTGACCAAGGATCCACCCCAATGGTGTTGCTCGTCGGCCAGGTACCCACCGATCATCAAGGCAAAGAAGCTTTTCAAGAAGTGGATTACTGCTCGTTTTTTGCCGACCTCGCCAAATGGGTGGTTGAAGTAAAAAATGTTGATGACCTGCCAGAAATAATGAACCAAGCATTTGCCGTGGCCACCGAGGGTCGGCCCGGCCCGGTGGTGGTGGCGCTCCCCGAAAACGTTTTACGAGCCGAAACCACCGTAAGCACGCTGGCTCCTCTGGAAGTTCACCAAGCCCAGCCCACCGCAGCAGACCTTGCTGCCTGGCAAGAGTTACTCAACCAAGCCCAACGCCCGGTGGTCTTGGCTGGCGGGGGAGGATGGACCACCATGGCTCGGGAGCATCTGCGCCAATGGGCCGAACAAAACGAACTCCCGGTAGTAGCGGCCTTTCGCCGCCACGACCTGATGGACAACAACAGCGACTGTTACGCCGGAGAAGCCGGGGTAGCTATGCCCGGCCCGGTACGTCAGACTTTGGCCCAAGCCGACCTGGTGATGGCCCTTGGGGTGCGTTTTGGCGAAATGACCACCAGCGCCTACACCTTGTTTAACGACCCTGATCAAAAAATAGTGCACGCCCACGCCGCCCAAGAAGAACTCGGCAAAGTAGTGGTCCCCACGCTGGCTTTGCACGCCGGACCCAACGCTCTGCTGGCCGCTTTGCTTGCTGAACCAAAAATAAACCAGCCAAAAACTATTTGGCGCAACGAAGCCCGGCAACGATTCTTAAGCACCCACCAAGTAACCGCCCCAGCCACCGGGGTCGACATGGCAGCCGTCACCACTCACCTGCAAGCAGTGTTGCCCGCTGACGTCATCATCACCAACGGGGCGGGCAACTTTGCCGTGTGGCCCAACAAGTTTTTTCTCTACGGGGCTGAGGCCACTTTGTTGGCCCCCCAAAACGGCACCATGGGCTATGGCCTGCCCGCTGCGGTGGCCGCCAAAGTGGTGCACCCTGACCGCACCGTGGTGTGTTTTGCCGGTGACGGTGATTTGCAAATGAATATTCAAGAACTCGGCAGCGCCCAACAAGAAGCAGCGCAACCCATAGTGCTGGTGGTTAACAACAGCACTTACGGAACCATCCGTATGCATCAAGAGCGCCGTCATCCGGGACGGGTGGTGGGTACCGACATTGTCAACCCCGACTTCGTGACCCTGGCCCAGGCCTACGGTTTTTATGCCGAGCAAGTAACCAACACACAAGATTTTGCTGGCGCATTTGAACGAGCTTCCGCCTCAACCACCGGGGCGCTACTGAACCTTATGGTGGACCCCAACCAGGTAACCCCGTGGTCCACGGTGGCATCGTTGCGTGAAGGCCAGTAGGTTCTGCCCATGACCCGCAGCACCCATCAAGCCTTAGCCGACGAACGAAACGCCACGGTAGAGATTTATATAAATGGCGAGTTCTTTCCCCGACACGAAGCCAAAGTGTCGGTGTTCGACAGTGGCTTTTTAGTAGGTGATGGGGTTTGGGAAGGGCTACGCCTCCACCACGACAAGTTCGCTTTTCTAGACCTGCATCTTGACCGGTTGTTCGCCGGCTTAGCGGCCACCGACATAAACCTAGGCTTGACCAAAGACGAAGTAACGGCCGCCTTGCAAGCCACGGTGGACCACAACGACATGCACGACGGGGTACATGTGCGGCTCATGATCACCCGGGGCGACAAAAAAACTCCTTCTCAACACCCCTCCAACGTGGTGGGTGGGCCCAACATGGTGATCATTGCCGAACACAAAGCCGCCGACCCGGCGGTAGCCGACCAAGGAATAACCCTATTTACCGCCACCGTGCGACGCCCCGCTCCCGACATGTTGGACCAACAACTTAACTGCCATTCCAAACTGCACGAAGTGATCGCCCTGATTCAAGCGGTGCACGCCGGCGCCGACGAAGCACTCATGTTGGACCCCACCGGAGCGGTGGCCACCTGTAACGCCACCAACTTTTTTATTGTCCGCAACGGGGTGCTGCACACCTCCACCGGTCAATACAACCTCAACGGCATCACCCGCCAGATGGTGCTCGAAGTAGCCCGGGCGGCGGGCATCCCTACCAAAGAAGCACCGTTTACTTTGACCGACGTGTACGCCGCCCAAGAAGTGTTCGTTACCGGTACTTTCGGTGGGCTCACCCCGGTAACTGAAATAGACGGCCGCACCGTGCCCGGCCCTACCCCGGGGTCGATGACCCAACGCTTGCGCAGCCTCTACGCCGAGGCGGTAGCAACTTCGGTGGGGCAATGACCCTGCGCATCAACTGCTGTTCGGGGCCCCGAAACCTCTCTACTGCTTTGATGTATTCGTTTCGTCAACGCAGCGACACCACAGTTTTTGACGAACCTTTCTACGCCCACTACCTAAAGGTCACCGGGCGCCAACACCCCGGCCGAGACGAAGTACTAGCCAGTCAAAGCACCGACCCCGGCCAGGTAACTGAAGAAATAATGTTGGGTGACCACGGCACCCCGGTGGTGTTTTTTAAACAAATGGCCCATCACCTCATCGAAATGGATCGATCATTTTTGACCCAATGCGCCAACGTGTTGCTGGTACGAGACCCCACAGAAATGTTGGCCTCTTATTCGGTAAAAATGACTGACGCTACTTTGGCCGATACCGGTCTAGAAGCCCAAGTGATGCTGCTCGAAGAAATATTAGCCAACGGAGAAACCCCGATTGTTCTGGACGCCACCACCCTGCGGCGCAACCCCCGCCAAGCATTAGAAGCGTTCTGCAGCCAACTGGGTTTGCCCTTCGACGAAGCAATGCTGGCCTGGCCCGCCGGCCCAAAACCCGAAGACGGGGTATGGGAAAAACACTGGTACGCCGGGGTGCATGCCTCCAATGGCTTTTTGCCTTACCAACCCAGCACCGCCACCGTGGCGAAACACCTACAACCGGTTATTGACCAAGCACAGCCGCTCTACCAACGGCTCTGCGCTTACGCTTCGTAACCGGCTAAAGCCACCGCCACTTGGGCAGCCACCGTGGCGTTGTGGGTTACCAAAGCAACGTTGGTATCCAAACTGGCTCCGCCGGTGGTCTCCACAATATGGGCCAACAAAAACGGGGTGATCTCCGCCCCAGAAACACCTTGATCATGGGCCGCCGCTAAACCCGCTTCAATAGCAGCCTCAATAATGACTTGGTCGGCTTCGTATTCCGCCGGAACCGGTGCAGCGAGAACCACCCCGGTGGTCAGCCCAACCGACCAATGGGCATGAAGAATGGCCGCCGCATGAGAGGCATCAGAAACCGAGGCAGTGACCGGCAAGTCAAGACCGCGCGTCCAAAACTCGGGGAAAATTTCGGTCTGCCAACCCAAAACCGGAACCCCCAAAGTCTCTAAGGCTTCCAACGTACGAGGCAAATCCAGTACGGCTTTGACCCCGGCACTAACCACCGCCACCGGCAGAGAACCCAAAGCGGTGAGATCAGCAGAAACGTCACCGGTATCGCCGCGATGCACCCCACCCAAACCGCCGGTCGCAAAAAGGCGGATACCCGCCTGATGGGCAGCAAACATGGTGGTAGCCACCGTGGTGGCCCCCAAGGTTTTGTTGGCCAAAGTGGCGCCCACGTCACGCCAACTCACCTTGGCTACGTCGGGCGCAGAACCCAACCGCTCAATTTGGTCGGCGGTGAGACCCACCACCAAACAGCCTTCCAACAAAGCCACGGTGGCCGGCACCGCCCCCTGCTGACGAACCGTGTCTTCCACCGTTAAAGCCGTGGCCACATTACGGGGATGCGGCATACCGTGGCTAATGATGGTGGACTCTAGAGCCACCACCGGGCGTTGCTCGGCCAAAGCATCGGCTACTTCAGGAGCAATCAGTAAAAAGTCAGAGGCGGTCACTCGTTTAGTTTGCCCGGCGAACAGCCAGACCCCACCGACCCTCAGGCAGCAACGCAATCAGTCACAAAAAAAGAAAACGGCGACCAACTTGGTTGCGCAAAGAGCGCAAAGCGGCAACAATGGCCCTATGCAACGACCTCCCATGCGCATCCTTGACCTCACCGGTAGCCCCGAAGCCATGGGCCACACCCACGGAAAAACCTACGCTGAAGAAATACAGGCCTACGCCGAAGATCGCATCGCTTTAGCAGGCACCGAATTCTGGGCCGGCGGAGAAATAGACAAAGCAACCGTCTTAGAGATCGCCGAGTCCACCCTGCCCGCCCACCAGACCCACTCACCCGACCTCTACGCAGAAATGTGCGCCCTAGCCGAAGGCGCCGGCATCACCCCCGCCGAAGCAGTAGTGGTTGGTGGTTTCACCGATTTCGTAGACACCGTGCGCAGCGTGGTCACCGGCGCCCACCCCGACCCCGTAGTCGAAGACGACTGCACCGCCTTTATTGTCCCCAACCAGCGAGGCGTCAACGACCAAGGCCTCTACGGCCAAACCTGGGACATGCACGACACAGCCACCGAACACGTTGTGCTGCTGCGTCTTCGTCCCCAAGACGCACCCGCCGCCCTAGTTTTTTCTACCGTGGGCTGCCTCGGACAAATCGGCATGAACGAAGCCGGAGTCTGCATAGGCATCAACAACCTGACCGCCCTTGACGGCGGCCCCGGCGTCATGTGGCCCTCCGTGGTGCGGGCAGCCCTCGCTACCGAAACCGCCGATCAAGCATTGCAAGAAATACTCACCGCCGACCTGGCCGGCGCCCATAGTTTTCTGGTCTTCGACAAGAGCGGGGTGGGTTACATGATCGAAGCCATGCCCACTAAACGACCCTACGTGTCCTTAGACCAAGACGCTTTAATCCACACCAACCACGCCTTATGGCTTGAGGCACAAAACCACGAAGGGCCCAAAAATCCATTGCTTAAAGCCAACTCAGAAAAACGACACCAAGAAGCCACCAAACTCCTCGACCGCCACGACCTGACCCCCCAAGACCTCATGGCCGTAACCCGCCACCCCGAAGCAATCTGCCAAATCTCGTCAGAACCCTTCCACCTGGAATCCAGCGGCGGAGCCATCATGCGGCCCTCCACCGGTGACTTCTGGGCGGTATGGGGAGTACCCAGCCACAACGACTACCTCCACATCCCGTTCCATGGCTGACCTCACCTACACCAACCTTCACCCCAAGTGGGCTGAACAACTCACCGAGATTGAGCACACCGTGTTCGCCAGTATTGACATTGAAGACCTACTCAGTTTGCGTGACATGGAGGCCTATTGCCGGGTGTTTCCCGAAGGCGGCTTCGTGGCCCTCGACGACGACACCCCAGTTGGTTTCGGCCTCGGCATTTTGCTGGACTTCGACTTCGAAGACACCAGCCACTCACTAGATGATCTGACCGGTGAAGAAGACTGCGGCAACCACAACCCCGACGGCGACTGGTATTACGGAGTAACCATCGCCGTCAACCCGCAATACCGCAAACAAGGCATCGGCAATCGTCTTTACGAACTACGCAAAGAAGTAGTACGCACGCTAAACAAAAAAGGCATAGTGGCCGGCGGGGTAATACCCGGCTACGCCAAACACCTCCACGACATGACCGCCGACCAATACATCGACCAAGTAGTGGCCGGCACCCTCCACGACCCAACCTTAAGCTTTCAAATCGCCAACGGTTTTCAAGCCCGCGGGGCTATACCCGACTACCTTGACGACCCCACGGTAGGTAACAACGCTGTGCTCATCGTTTGGGAAAACACCGACTACCAGCCTTAAGCAGACAGCGTACGAAAACGAGCCGGGGTTTCACCGGCCAACCGAGCAAACTGCCGGGTAAAGCTCGCCTGATCGTAAAAACCACAAGAAACAGCCACCGAAGCAATCGGCTCCTCAGAGTTCGACAACAACGACGTGGCCCGGTCGACCCGCACCCGCAACACATATTGCGTAGCGCTCAACCCAAACACTTTTTTCATGCGCCGCTCTAACTGTTTTTCTGAACAACCAGCAGCCTCCGCTAAATCAGCAACCCGCAGCGGGGACGACAACCGTTGTTGCACCAACTCAACCACCCGGGTGAGCGACTCAAAAGAGATACTCTCTTCGCTGGGCGTCGCCAAATCTCGGCTTACGCTCACCAAAGCAGAAACTTGCGAACCCTCCATCACCGGGAGTTTTACGGTCATGTACCAGCCGAACGAACCATCGGGGCGGCGAATCAACTCCAACTCATTACGCAACGGTTCGCCGGTAGCCAACACCAGTGCGTCTTGTTCTTCGTAGCGTTCGGCGAGTTGAGTAGGAAAAAGATCAATCGCCCGAGCACCAATGACCTCACGCTTTGAAGTTCGGCCCGAACGCCGAACAAAAGCGTCATTAACCGCCAAGTAACGATCATCGGCTCCCTTCATGCAAAACATGACATGGGGGAGTGCATCAAACAATTCAACCAGAGCAGAAGTAGACCCGCCAGAAAAAAGTGACTGATTGTTTAATTCGTCCGTCATAACAAGGGAAATCGTACAAGACCTCAGCAAGTTATTTCAGCAAACTTACCAAATGGAAGAAAAAGTGTCGCCTCAGAGCATCGACCTACTTACCGACCAGGCCGTAGAACTGGTCGCCCAGTGGCTCACCGCAGCACAAAAAACTGAAACGAAAAGCGAACAAAAACTCAACGCCCGCCTCGCCACACTGATCGAAGACCCCGACGGGGTGGCCTTCACCATGCGTTTCGTCGACCGAGTAGCCCGTCACCGCAGCAACAAATCAGCAGCCATCCAACTACGTCGCTTGGTTGCCGAACAAAAACTCCCCAAGTTTCTGAGCCCGGTCGATCGACTGCTTCTACAAATAGGGGCACGCCTGGCCCCGGTATTACCAGGAATAGTTTTACCGTTAGCCCGTTTACGCATGCGCAGTTTGGTGGGCCACTTGGTAGTAGACGCCGAACCAGAAGCCATGCGTGCCCACCTCGAAGCTCGCAGCGCAGAAGGTTATGCCTGCAACGTGAACCTATTAGGTGAAGCGGTGCTGGGCGACCAAGAAGCCACCCACCGTTATGAACAAACCCTCGGGTTAATAAACGACCCCGAAGTCAACTACGTCTCCATCAAAGTTTCATCAATCACCAGCCAAATAAACCTGTGGGCATTTGACCACACACTGGAGCGAATCAAAGCCCAACTACGAGAGATATACCGCCAAGCCGCCGCCTCACAGCCACCCACCTTCATCAACCTCGACATGGAGGAATACCGCGATCTCCACCTCACCGTACGGGCTTTTACCGAACTACTCGTTGAACCAGAGTTACGTTCGCTTAACGCCGGCATTGTTTTACAGACCTACCTGCCCGACACTTACGCCGTGATGCAAGACCTCACCACCTGGGCCGCCCAACGAAAAGAAAACGGCGGCGGAGACATAAAGATACGCCTGGTCAAAGGGGCCAACCTGGCCATGGAAAAAGTCGAAGCAGCGCTCCACGGTTGGCAACCCGCCCCCTACGCCAGCAAAGCAGAAGTAGACGCCAACTACAAACGATGCGTGGACTGGGCATTCCACCCCGAGCGACTTGATGCAGTACGCATAGGTTTAGCCAGCCACAATTTGTTTGATGTGGCCTGGGCCCACCTGCTGGCCCAAGAGCGGCAAGTCGCCCACCGCATAGAGTTCGAAATGCTCCAAGGCATGGCGCCCGCCCAAGCCCGGCAAGTACAAAGCGACACCGAAGGACTGCTGCTCTACACCCCAGTAGTAGGTAAAAAAGACTTCGACGTAGCCATCAGCTACCTCTTTCGCCGCCTTGAAGAAAACGCCTCAGACGAGAATTTTTTACGCCACCTCTTCACCCTGCACCCCCAAAGCCCAGAGTTTGTTCAACAAGCAGAGCTCTTCCGCCAAGCCATCGCCCAACGCCACGACGCAGGTTCTGCCCCGCGACGAGCCACCAACATGCAGCCAAGGCAAAACGCCACATTCGTAAACCAACCCGACCTTGACCCGTCACTACCGGCCACCCAAAAATGGTTAGAGCAACTTGTTGACCAACAACCTCAACCGGTTCAAGCCCCAGTCACCACGAAACGTGAAGAAATAACGCGTGTCATCGACGTCGCCAAAAATGCACAAAAAGAATGGATAGCACGGCCACTAAGCGAAAGAAAAAAAACATTGGCTGCCGTAGCCGAAGAACTATTGGCCCGCCACGCAGAACTCATGGTCACCATGGCCCACGAAGCAGAAAAAACCCGGGCTGAAGCCGACGGGGAAATCAGCGAAGCCATTGACTTTGTGCGCTGGTACGCCCAACAAAGCAGCGAACTAGAACAAACAGACCACGCTCGCTTTACCCCCCTAGGGGTAATAGCGGTCATCCCTCCCTGGAACTTCCCGGTAGCCATCCCCGCCGGCGGAGTGCTGGCGGCCTTGGCCGCCGGAAACGGAGTGATCTTTAAACCAGCACCCGAAACCCCTCGCTGCGCCGAAGTGATCGCCGAAGCCTGCTGGGCCGCCGGAGTACCCAAAGAACTACTGCAATTCGTGCGCACCCCCGACGACCAAGTGGGGCAACATTTAGTCACCACGGTCGACGGAGTGATCCTGACCGGAGCAGCAGAAACCGCAGAACTGTTTCGCTCATGGAAACCAGAAATAAAACTCTTCGCCGAAACCAGCGGAAAAAATGCCCTCATCGTCACCCCGCAAGCCGACCTCGACCTGGCCGCCGCCGACCTCGTGCGCTCGGCCTTTAGCCACCAAGGCCAAAAATGTTCAGCAGCCAGTTTAGGCATTTTGGTGGGGTCGGTAGCCACCGATCAGCGATTCTTACGCCAAATCGTAGATGCTGCCGCATCACTAGTGCTAGGCCCAGCACACGACCCAGCAACCACCTTCGCCCCACTCATTGCCCCAGCCCAAGGCAAACTCTTAAAAGCCCTCACCACCCTGACTCCCGGGGAAAAATGGTTACTTCAACCCACAGCACTCGACGATGAAGGCCAACGCTGGACCCCCGGCATAAAAACAGGGGTCACCCCAGGGTCGGCATTTCACCAAACCGAATGCTTCGGGCCCGTGCTGGGCCTCATGGCAGCCACAGACCTTGGAGAAGCCATAAGTTGGCAAAACGATGTTGACTACGGACTCACCGGCGGCATCCACTCCCTAGACCCCACCGAAATTGAGCAATGGCTCAACCAAGTAGAAGTCGGGAACGCCTACGTCAACCGAGTAATCACCGGAGCCATCGTCAACCGGCAACCCTTTGGCGGATGGAAACGCTCAGCCATCGGCCTCGGAGCCAAAGCCGGGGGCACCGATTACCTGCTGCAACTCGGCACCTGGCAGCCCATCGATGCCAGCGACCTCAGCGCCGCCATCGACGACGACCAAAAATGGTGGGAACAGCATTACCGCATTGACCATGACCCGACGGGATTATTTTGCGAAGCCAACATCTTACGTTACCTCCCACACCCCGATGTGTTGATTCGCATCGCTGCAGGAACAAAACAAACGGTTATCGACCGGATACTGGCCGCCACGGACCGCTGTGGCGTAAACCCCCACCTAAGCCACGGCGACCAAACCAGCGATCAAGAATTCGCTGAACTCTTGGCCGGCCACCGCTTTGGACGGCTACGAATAATTGGCCCAGTCAGCCCGAAAATAAGACAAGCCGCCCAAGCCGCCGAAATCAACATTATTGATGCACCAGTTACGGCCAGCGGCCGACTCGAATTGAGGTGGTACCTACGCGAGCAAGCCATTAGCCGTACCCTGCACCGCTTCGGAAACCTCATTTCCGCCAGTAACGAATAAGCACTGGTTGGCGTATTGGGCATTGGGCGGCCAGACTGCATCTATGTCTGACCATTTCGACCGAGCCGACCAAGGTGCCTTAGGGACGCTACGCATCGCCGACTTCTCTCGCGTGCTGGCCGGCCCACTAGCCACCATGGTGCTCGGTGACCTCGGCGCCGACGTCATCAAAATTGAACAACCCGGAGTAGGCGACGACACCCGCACCTGGGGGCCACCTTGGTGGGGCGAAGGCGAGACCGCCACCAGCACCTACTACCTCGGTTTCAACCGCAACAAACGATCCATCGCCCTAGACCTCCGCCAAGAACAAGACCTTCAAGTGGCTCGACAAATCTGCCAAAGCGCCGATGTCGTGATAGATAACTTTCGCACCGGCACCATGGAACGCTTCGGATTAGACCGTCAAACACTCGCCCACGACCACCCCGAGCTCATTACCTGTTCGGTCACCGGATTCGGCAGCACCGGGGCAGGCGCCGATCTAGCCGGCTACGACTTTTTGATTCAAGCCATGAGCGGCATCATGCACATCACCGGCGAAGTAGACGGCCAACCATCAAAAATAGGGTCAGCCATGGTCGATAAACTGACCGGCCTCTACGCCGCCGTAGGTATTTTGGCTGCGGTAGAAGAACGCCACCGCACCGGCGAAGGTCAACACGTTGAAGTATCGCTTATGCAATCAGCGTTGGCCGGTTTACTCAACGTGGGGTCCGCCCACGTAGTAGCCGACGTTGACCCGGATCGTCACGGAAACCGACACCCGTCCATCGCCCCCTACGAGCCCTACCAAGCAGCCGATGAACCAGTAGTAATAGCGGCAGCCAGCCCAGTCTTATGGGGACGCTTCTGCGTGGCCCTTAATCAGGAAACCTGGAAAACTGACCCCCGTTTCGCCACCAACGAGGCCCGCGTAGCCCACGTACAAGAACTGGCCGACGAAGTAAACGCCGTGTTGGCAACAAACACCGCACAGCACTGGGTTGCTTTACTTCAAGAAGCGGGAATCCCCGCCGGGCCCATTAACGACGTACGCCAAGCCTTTATTGCTGCCCAAGCCTTAGGGCTTGACCCGGTAACTACCGTGACCGACCAAGGCAACGAGTTTCGCTCGGTGCGCTCACCACTGAAACTCTCGGCCACCCCACCGGCTGTGCGCCGCCCACCGCCCGTCAACAACCAACACAGCGAAGAAATTCGCCAAGAACTATCCGAGAGCGATTAAAAAAGGCCCAGCCGGGCCGGCGGGGTCGGTTAGGCCCGATAGGTCAGCCCACGCAATGGTGACCGAAAGGCCACCGAGGTAACCCGGGGCAACGGAGTATTCATCAAAGTTAAGTTGCAAACCATTAAGGGTGATGGCGAAGTGCTCAAATATTGTGGCTGACGGCCACCCTCGCCAAGACTCCAAGGGGTCAATCTGGTCTACCTGGCTACTCAAGGCAGAATGGGTGAGTAGTCCTATAGTATTTACCCAGTCACTCTCGGGGAGAAAGAGCGATTCGAGTGTGATGAGTTGCCCGGTTTCGGCGGAAAAGTTAAAAGATTGCGCTGACTCGTTTCCGTTGGCGGTGCCGGCGAAATAAGTCCAATGGCGAATAACCACGCTGATCACGGTGTCGGAATCCATGGTGACTTCGGTGCCCCAATGGGCAAACGACCCACTCCCGGGTGTCCAATTATTGGTCAGGTTGTATTCAGCAGTTTCTATAGCCCACTCAAGGTACTGGTCAAGTCCAGCATCGAGATAACTTTCAATAGTGGCGTTAATGGTCTGGCTAGGTAAGGGCCCAGCAACCTGTACCCATTGAACCTCAAAATCAACACCACCCCATTCATTGGGGTGGCTACAAGAAAGAGACTTTGCGGTATAGGTATTTACCCAACCGGCATGGTGCTCAACCGGGGTAACAGCGGGGTCTTCGTGACGACAAGCAAGAACCTCGAGCGTAAAAGTATCAAGGTTGGGTGGAGCCACAATGAAATCAGCCAACGGGCCATTAGGGTCTAACAAGTCGCTCACTTCGGTCCAGCCAATGGTTACTACCGGATCTTCGTAAAGGCGAAACAGTGGGGCAAAGAGAGTAAAAGTAAGCCCCTCGGGATTCGGGAAAAAGTTGGTGAGTTCTTCACTCAAGTCCCAGCCGGCATCTTCGGCATCGGGGTATTTCTCAAAAACCGCGGCCGCCACCAAAGGAGCCAATTGGCTAGCCCAGTCAACGCCCGGGGAGAAAATGTCAGTAGCGGCTAGCTGCTGACCAGTGTCTAGATCGAAAAATATTTGTTGTGAAGAATATTCCATACGTGCTCGCCCGTACCAATATGCACCACTATTAACCGTGACCCCCAGCAGGCGAGGAGAATCAAAAGACACATTAATTGACCAACCAATTTCTGGAAAAGACCCGGTTCCTTCGTAAAAATCCCCAGCGAAGGCCAAAGTGTCATCAATAAACGCTTCCTCCATACCCGTACCAAGCTCTTCAAGAGCGTCGTTAATGATTTGATCAACCCCGGTGCCGGCTACCCGCAGCCAAGAAATGCTCATCAACAAAGAAAAATCAGGATCAGCGTTTATTGCGTCACAAGAGGTGCTCACAGAAAGAAATTCGTGCGGCCAATCAGCCTGACCGGTTACCGGTGAAATTGCGTAAGGCTGTTCTTGACAAGCCTCAACTTGTTCAAGCAACAGAGAATACTGTTCAGTTGGCGACAAAGCAGTGGTAGTGG
>Ga0315334_10001812_pt1 | contig 13291 bp, 13 predicted proteins | sample M150034915metaG_FD_205555 | JGI IMG/M metagenome (GOLD analysis project Ga0315334, IMG submission 205555) | Ammonia-oxidizing marine archaeal communities from Monterey Bay, California, United States - M1 500m 34915 | ecosystem: Environmental > Aquatic > Marine > Intertidal zone | place: USA... | reverse complement strand
TGGGTATTGAGATATAATTGCAAATGGTACTTTCATATGTGCAAATTCATATGATGTGATACCTCCACCACAAAAACCAAATTTGGCTTTACTAATTTCTTTCATTAGATCTGGCGTTTTCTGAATGACAGAAATATGTTGTTCCTTTTGTTGAATTAATTTTTTATTTTTCTTGGTTGAAGGACCAAGAATAATTTTGGTGTTAATTTTTTTTGAATTGTGATCTAATGAATCTATTAAAACTGGGATGATGTTTGAAGAATCAAATCCGCCAAATGTTGCAATTAGATCAATTTTTTTTCTATGTTGATAATTTTTCTTAGTTTGTTTTCGACTAATAGTTTGATATTTAGGACCTAGTAAACATTTTGTGCCGTATTTATTATGAATAATTTTATTCTTATATCCAATAAAACCATTAATGAGTAAATCCCCATCAAATTGAATATTTCTTAAATCTGAAACAATTACAATTTTTGTTACCTTCTTTATTGCTTGAAAATACTTGTTAGTTGTACCATATTTGTCAACAATTACAAGATCCACTTTATTTTTTTCAATTAATTTGATAGATTTTTTTATATCCATATTTTCGTTCGTTCCAGGTTTCAATTTTGAAAATTTTAGATTATTTTTCTTCAGGATTGATGAGACAGAGCCATAGTCTTCTATCAAAAATATAATTTCGTGTGAATGTAATTCTTTACTTAAATTAATACATCGATAAATATGTCCTAGCCCTAACTGTCTTTCGGGAATTCTGCCGCCTGATGTTCTAAAAAGAATTTTCATGAAGATAATCCATAGTTTTGAAATTATTTTAATTTCTTTGCTGGACTGCCAGTCCATATTTCATGTTCAGGTATGTCACAATTAACTAAACTATTTGCACCAACAATTGCATTTTTACCAATAGTTACATTTGGAAAAATAACAGAATTAGCCCCAATTTTGCATCCTTCTTTCAAAATTATCTTACCTTTCTTTCCATCAATTGTTGAATTGCTCATAATGGTACAATTCCATCCTACTTTCACATTATCTTCAATACTTACAGAATGTGTTGCATCAATTACTGTAAAAGTTCCAATTTCGACTTTTTTTCCTAATGAAAAATTTTCTTTATGAGTAACTCTCCAAAACCACTGAGTCATGCCAAATTTATCAAATATAGGTTCAGCCCACATATCATTCATAATTGTAGACAAGAATTTTGAATTTTAAACATTGCGTGTAAAAGTATCTATTAAGTTATTAGAAAAAATCTAGGTGTGTTATAAATTATAATTAAACATTTTAAACATCAAATTTTGGGTAATACTATGAATATTAAAAAAATATTTGATTTCTCTGATCATGTTATTGTTATTACAGGTGCTGCTGGACTATTAGGTTCAGAATATGCTAATGGTTTCTGTCAAGCTGGAGCTAATGTAGTGTTAGCAGATATAAATTTGAAAAAGTGTAAAAAATTAGCAAAACAATTACAAAGTAAATTTGATGTTGAGATATTAACAACTAAGTTAGATGTTACCAATCCTGAATCAATAAAAAAAATGGTAAATCAAGTAATGAAAAAATTTTCGAAAATTGATGTACTTGTAAACAATGCAATATTTCCTGAAATTGGAAAAATCAAAAAAACTTCATTTGAAGACTTTCCATTAAATATTTGGAAAAAAGGTATTGATGTAAATTTAACAGGGATGTTTTTGTGTAGCCAACAAATTGGAAAGGTTATGATTAAACAAAAAAAAGGTGTTATAGTTAACATTAGTTCAGTTTATGGACTTGTTGGGCCTGATCAGAGAATCTACGGAAAAACTAAGGTTGTTAAATCCGCAATGTATGCCACTACTAAAGGTGCTGTGTTAAATTTCACAAAATATTTGGCATCCTACTGGAACAGAACCGGAATTAGAGTTAACACATTATCTTTAGGTGGTGTTGAAGAAGATCAAGATAAAAACATCAAAAGAAGATATTCAGAAAAAACAATGATTGGTAGAATGGCAAAGAAGGATGAATATGTTGCAGCGTTACTATTTCTATCATCAGATGCATCATCATACATGACCGGTTCTAATTTAGTTATAGATGGCGGATGGACTGCTTGGTGACAATATTTGGACACTATAGAAATTAATGGAAAGAAAATTGGTTCAGTAAATTCCACGTATTTTATTGCTGAAGCTGGATTAAATCATAACGGAGACATTGATATTGCAAAAAAAATGATAGACAGTGCACATAATGCAGGTGCAGATTCGATCAAATTTCAAACATACAAATCTGAAAACTTTTTGTCTTCTTCAAGTCAATATTTTGATTTCTTCAAAAATGTTGAATTATCGTTTGAAAATTTTAAAGAGATAAAGAATTATGCTGATGATACAGGAATTACTTTCTTATCAACTCCATTTGATTTTGAGAGTGCTAATTTTTTAAAAAAAATTGGAGTTTCTGCATTTAAAATTGCGTCATCCGATTTAACAAATATCCCCTTGATTGAGCATATCGCAAAGATGAATTTGCCTATGATCATATCAACAGGCATAGGAACTATGGATGAAATAGAACAATCACTAGAAGTATGTCGTTCTGTTGGAAATAATAAAATTTCAATTCTTCATTGCGTTGCTGATTACCCTGCTAATCCAGAAGAAACAAATCTAGATGCCATAATAATGATGAAAGAAAAATTTCAGGTTCCCATAGGATATTCGGATAATGGTGAATCTACAATTGTTGATGAAATTGCAGTTAGTTTAGGAGCAGACATTATAGAAAAACATTTTACGTTAGATAAGAATATGCAAGGTCCTGACCATTCATTTTCTATTTTACCTGATGACATGAAACAATTAATTACAAAATTTAGATTGATTGAAAAAATAAAAGGTGATGGAAATAAAATTCCAAATAAATCAGAATCAAATAATAAAATTGCCGTAAGAAAGTCAATTACCTGTTCAAAATTTATTCAAAATGGAGATCTTCTTTCAACTGAAAATCTTGCACTAAAAAGACCTGGAAATGGGATAGAGCCAAAATTTTGGAATAAGATAATTGGTAAGAAAGCAACTCGTGATATCGAGAGTGATGAATTAATTAATTGGGATGATATCTCATAAAAAAAATGAAACCTATTTGCTTAATCTGTGCTAGAGGAGGTTCTAAGGGTGTTCCTAATAAAAATACAAAACTCATCAATAAAAAACCGCTTATCGCATATACAATTGAAAAAGCTATAGACTCAAAAATTTTTTCGCATGTTTTTGTATCAACAGAAGATGATAAAATTGCAAAGATCTCTAAAAAATTTGGAGCTGAAATACCATTTATTCGTCCAATGAAACTAGCAGGAGATGCGGTAGCAATTGGTGATGTTTTTCTGCACGCAGTAAAAAAACTACGGAGATTAGGATATCAATTTGATATATTTGTAAATCTGGATTGTACTGTTCCTTTTATAGATAAAAAGGATATTTTGGGCAGTGTTAATTTATTAAAAAAGAAAAAATGTGACGCAGTTTATGGAGTGTATAAACAACATCTTAATCCGTATTTCAACATGATGGAATTGAATGCAAAAGGCTTTCTAAGTTTGAGTAAAAAATTAGCTAAAAGACCAAGAAGTAGACAGGAAGCACCCATAGTTTATCAATTAAATGGTCTATTTGTTTATGACACAAAAAAATTTTTAAAATTTAGTAATCCTATAATGCCAAAAGCGCTTCCATTTGAAATTCCGATGGAGAGAGGTTTTATGATAGATACAGAAACAGAGTTTCGTCTAGCAGAATTAATGTTTAGATAATAACTCAAGAAAGGAATTAGGTTTTTTTAATAGTAACAGTTCTTTTTAATTTTGATGATTTTATAATTCCTAATGCAACTTTTAGTACATATTGTCCTTGAGATATATCATTAAGTGAATTTTTTCTCCGTTTAACACATTGAACAAAATGTCTTAATTCTTTTTCATACATTTCATTTTTCTTATAATTTTTTATTTTTAATCTTGTATATCCCTTATCTTTTTTTAGATCGTATACCTTGACCTCATTTGTTAATGAATTCCAGGTAATGGTTCCTTTTGTACCTATAATTTTACAAGAACGTGATTCTGGCCTTTGAAAATAATCTAAATGAATTTCCGCTATTATGTTATTACGAAATTTCATGATTATTGCAGAAAGATCACTTGTCTGAATTTTTAAATCACTAAATTTCCCTGTGACAGAAAAAACTTCTTCTATCTCTCCAAAAAACCAATATAAATAATCAATTTCATGAATGCATGTCAGAACTATTCCTCCACCTAAATCATCTCTAGCGGCATAGCTATTCGAATAATTTTCATATGGATGCCAATCTGGTAAATAAGCACCACATTCTACTTGGACAGAAATCACTTTACCAATTTTTTGTTTTTCAATTAATGATTTTATTTCTTTGATACAAGTATGAAATCTTAAATTACACCCCATTAATGTAATCAAATTTTTTCTTTTTATTATGCTCAAAAGTTCGTTAACTGATTTCATTGAATTAGAAAGTGGTTTTTCTAAAAATAGATCTAATCCAGCTTCTGCTAGTTTCTTAGCTGTTGGAACATGATATATTGTTTCATTAGTAATTAATCCAACATCAGGTTTTTCGTCTAGGCATTTATCTATTGAACTAAAAATTTTTACATTTTTTTTCTTAAATGAGGATAAATCCCTTCTTTTAGAATGTATGATTATTTCTGAATTTGTTTTGGAAATAATATTGTTCATATGGCGTTTTCCAATAGATCCAAATCCAGTAATTAAAAATTTCAATACATTATGAAAAACTTTTTCTTATAAATAGAACTTGCTGTTCTTACGTATGCAAGCAATATTGTCGTAACTGATTAATCATTACAAGTTTTTATTAACATTGAAATTATCACATATTATTGAAAGTTTTAGTTACAGGTGGATTAGGATTCATTGGTAGTAATTTCATACAACATATTTTAAAAAATACAGACTTGGAGGTAACTAATATTGATGCAGAATTTTTTGGTTCTAGTCATCATAATTTAGAAAATATACATAATCCACAAAATTATACATTTGTGAAAGGCAATATTACCAATAGAAAATTAATGGATGAGTTAATATCCGAATGTGATTCTATTATAAATTTTGCAGCACAAAGTCATGTAGATAGAAGTATTTCTGATGCAAACCCATTTTTAGTATCAAACATTAGAGGAGTTTTTACAATTTTAGATATACTAAAAGAAAGAAAGAAGAGATTGATTCAGATTTCTACTGATGAGGTATTTGGCACTATTGTAGAAGGTAGCGCGACGGAAGAAAGTTGTTTTAATCCTTCTAGTCCATATGCCGCAACAAAAGCATCAGCGGAATTATTGATCAAGTCATACGTTACTACATATGGTTTGGATGTTATGATTACCAGATGTACAAATAATTATGGACCATGTCAATTCGTAGAAAAATTGATCCCAAAAACAATAGGACTTTGTAGACAAGATAGAAAAATTCCAGTTTATGGTAGTGGAAAAAGCATAAGGGATTGGATACATGTTCAAGATCATTGTGAAGCCATTTTAACAGTTTTAGAAAAAGGAGAATCTGGTGAGTCTTATAATATCTCAGGATCGAATGAACTTGATAATGTAACCATAGTGAAAAAAATTCTTAGATTACTAGATAAACCAGATGAACTGTTAGAATTTGGAGAAGAAAGACCTGGGGAAGATTTGAGATATAGTTTAGACTCATCAAAGATTCATAATGAATTAGGTTGGAAACCAAAAATTCGTTTGGATGATGGTCTGAAAAATACAGTTAAGTGGTACATTTCTAATGATGACGAGTGGTGGAATAATATTCCTGAGGAGACGTATAGTAACACACCTTGGAAAAACAAATACTAAAAATTAGGTATAATTTTTGAGATATTCATAAAAATTATCTGAAGCATTTCCATGATAGCTAATTAATTTAGATAGATATTTTTGAGACAAGACATGTTGTTCGTCACAAAAATTTTTGTCATAAAGGATTTTTTTTAAATCATTTTTTAGATTATGAATATTAGAAACTAAACAACCATTATCATTTATGATGCTTGGTGTCCCCCAATTATAATCCATACCTAACAAAAGTATGACAGGTTTTTTTAAAATAATTGCTTCTATCAATGCACTGCTTAATCCAATGCATATCAATAATTTTGCAGATGATAATAATGGGATAATTTCTCCGCTAGGGATAACACTGATTTTTTGACTGATCTTTGGTGCCAGATCAATTATATTCATCAGTTGTGTTGATGATGGATGTAATTTTATCAGAAGCTTTTCATTCAAATCTGAAACAATTTTCGAGATTTGCAACACATCATTTAGATATTTTTCAATTTTTTCTGTTCTTAGTCCCTCAATTTCTTCTGGCTGTGGATCACCAGAACTTGCTAGCAGAATATAATCAGAATTTTCTGTTTTAGAATTAAACAGATTATCATATCTGGGTGCACCAATAACTTTGATATTAGAAGTAGAAGTATTACCACTTTTTATAGAAAGTGTTCTGTCAATATCGCCCCAAACAGCTAATTTTTTAGCATCATGTAGAAAAACGCCTTGAGATGAAATATTCTCAATTGAATCCTCAGTGTCCCAATGAAAACCCTCTTGCATATGTATACATTTTATTTGATGAGTGTTTGATAAGCACGAAATGATTCGTTCATAAAAACCTGATTCATTAATCACAACAGAATAATCAAATTTGAATTTTTTTAACATACTATTTGCTAGTTCGATTTCATGTATTGTAAATGATAATCTATTTTCAATTAATTCAACTAGTTTTGGCTTAATTAAATTAAATATATTGAAATTTTCGAAAGTAAAAAATTGCTCCAATAATTCATTTTTTTCCCAAAGTTTTGATATTTTTAGAGACATTTCGTTTGTGTGGTCCTCATTATTTTCAGATGTAGATGATTGTTTAAGAAACCGATTTGTTATGATTTTACATTTTGAATTAAGTATTGTTTTAAATGTAGTAATATTCCAAAAAGGGGGTCTTTTTGGTCCATAGAAGAAAATTTGTGTGTTAAATTCTTTTGATTTTAAAAAAAGATCTTTAAATCTCTCAGTATTATACTCCACAAAGAGTACGTTTGTTTTGGTATTATCAAGAATTCGTGGTTTAAAAAAATTATTAATTAAAAGATCTTGAAGGTTTTTTAGTTGTTGATAAAGACTTTTACTTAAAAATAGATTTTTTTGATGCCCAAAAATTTTAAAGCTAATTCTAATTTGTTCAGGTGTAGAAATGTCAGGATTATTTTTAGATTTAGTTAGATTTTTAGAGGAAGATGGAGAGAAGTAATTAATTATATTAAATAATTCATTTTGAGCAAGAAATTCTTTTTCTTTATTTTTATTAAAAATATTCTCGAGTTCTTTAAATTTTTTTAAGAATCTTACAAAATAATTAATTAACTCATCCTGATATAGACTACAAATGTTTATTTCTCTATGTTCAAGTGAATGTGAAAAATTATTCTCAAGAAACCAATACGAAAATTTGTATACATAATTCTGTAAAGATTTACATTCCAAATCTGTTATGTAATTATCAGATAATTCGTGATCTATTTTTTCATTTTTTAATTTTTGGTGTGATTGATAATCAAAAGTGATTATCTTAATATTTTCGCTATTAATTTTGTTTTTTATATAATTAAGATCTGTATAGGTGTCTACAAGAATGATTTTTCTGTCAGTATCATTTAATTCCTTCGACTTGTCGGTGTAAAAAGAGTGCATTTTTGATTTTAAACGTTAATCCCATTTTTTCCATTCATAGTCATCAAATTTTGTGTTTTTCATTTCATTATCATTTGATTTCCATGAAATATCAGCTAAAGCAAGAACTCGTGAAATTCCATCATGTATATTTTTATGGGCAGATTCAACATTAGATGGAACGAAAATCATTATTCCATTCTCAGGACTAGATTCAATTTCAGTGTACTTCCCATCAGAATTTTTTAAAACAAAGATGACTTTCCCTTCAATACATGTAAAATAGCTATTTCTTTTCATATGTATGTGAGGACCTTTGATCTCACCTCGATTAACGGAGCTGACATAAACCATTTTTGGTGAATGGTTAAGTATGCTATCATCATCTTTCCAAATTATACTTAATGAACCATTTACATGCTTATCAGAAATATCTTTGGTATCATGCTTTTCTAGTTTTATAACGTATTTTTCTTCATTCATAAATGAATTCAACGTTTAGTTAATGAATAAAAGTTTGGATTCAATAATCACAGACATTTAAAAAAAATTAGGTTTAATTCCATGACAGAGAAATAAGAATATGAAAGGAATAATATTACATGGCGGACATGGAACAAGATTACGACCGTTAACCCATACTGGTCCAAAACAACTCTTGCCAATTGCAAATAAACCAATGTCACAGTATTGTATAGAATCAATACGTGAAGCTGGAATTACAGATATTGCTATTATCATAGGAGGATTGGGCTCAAATAAAGTCAAGGAATATTATGGAAATGGAGAAAATTTTGGTGTAAATCTTACGTATATTGAGCAGGATTATCCTAAAGGAATTGCACATGCCGTAAATCTTTGTAAGAGTTTTGTAGGTAATGAAAAATTTGTGGTATTTTTAGGAGACAATATAATTCAAAAATCTATTTCTGAGTTTGCAAAAAAATTTCAGGAATCAAACTATGATGCATTAATTTTACTTTGTGAAGTAGATAATCCTTCAAGATTTGGTATTGCGGATGTAAAAGATAAAAAAATTATAAAAATCATGGAAAAACCAAAAAATCCGCCAACAAATCTAGCTGTTACAGGAATTTATTTCCTCACCACAAAGATTTTTGATGTAATTAGTAGACAAAAACCTTCAGCAAGAAATGAGCTTGAAATAACTGATACACTTGAGATACTATTGAAAGAAAATGATAACATTAGTTATGATATGATTACCGATTACTGGAAAGATACTGGTACGCCAGAGGATATTTTAAATGCAAATAGACAAGTGTTAGAGCATATTTGTAATCAAACATGTATTATTGATAAATCAACTAACATTGAATCAGGTAGTAGTGTGATAACACCATCTATAATAGGTAAAAATTGTAAGATTGACAAATCTGCTCAGATTGGTCCTAATGCAAGTGTAGGTGATAATACAATAATATCATCTGACGTTGTTATAGAAAATTCTATAATAATGTCTGATTGTAAAATAGATGGTGGTTTAAACATCAGAGATAGCATCATTTCCGCAAATTGTAGTCTGCATGGTAATGATAAAGATAAAACTAAGAAACTTTTCTTACTTGGAGAAGGAACAAAAATTACTTTGTAAGAAAAATTTTTGATTAGTAACAGTAAATATCCAAGCGAAAAATATTCGAAATATGAGTGAAAATCCGTTAGTTAGCGTAATAGTCTTGAACTATAATGCGGGGGAATTATTACTAAATTGCATAGAGTCTATCAAAAAATCAGCATACAAAAACTTGGAGATTATTGTAGTTGATAATATTTCAACTGATAAAAGTCAGAAAATATGCAAAGAAAAATATCCAGACATAAAATTGATTCAAAACGATGAAAATTTAGGATATTGCGAAGGAAACAATATTGGAATTCGTAATGCGAATGGAGATTTTATTATAATTTTAAATCCTGATACGATAGTTGAGCCAAATTGGCTAGAGCCATTATTGAATGCATACAACTCGTTTGGTGAAGGGCTTTACCAACCAAAAATTCTTTCATTGGATGATACAAAAATTTTACAAAGCACTGGTAACATGTTACATATTTTTGGTTTTGGGTTTGCAAGAGATAAAGGAAAAAATGACAATCTTATGAAGAAAGATGTAGAGAAGATAGGTTATGCTTCCGGTACATGTCTTTTTACTTCAAGAAAAGTTTTGGATAAAATAGGATTGTTAGACTCCTTTCTATTTTTGTATCATGATGATTTGGATTTGGGATGGAGAGCTGCTCAGATGGGTATTGATTCATTCTATGTTCCCGATTCAATAATTTATCATGCAGAAAGTTATGCCTTAAAATGGAGTGCTAAAAAATTCTATTGGTTAGAAAGAAATAGAAAATACTGCCTACTAACTCATTATTCTAAAAAGACATATGCAAAAATACACTCTTCATTATGTCTGGTAGATCTTTTTGTTTGGTTTTTTTATATATCAAAAGGATTTCTGGGTGCAAAAATTAAAGCGGAATTAGATATTAGAAAAAATAGAAAATTTATTGAGACAAAATATCAAGAATTAGAAAAGAAAAAAATAATTCCAGATGAAAAATTAATCCAGGAATTCCCTGATGAGATTTTTGTACCAATAAATGTTTCAGATAATTCTATGAATAAATTATTTAACTCAATTTTATCAAAATTAAGCAGAAAAGCAAAAAAGAAAATTATTTAATTCTCTCTGAAATTACTACTGAAATGGCAAAATCATTTTCATGAGAAAGTGAAGCAATGAAATTATATTTTTCCTCTGATTTCTTTATTCTTACTATTGGTTTTGATTTTAAATGAGATGTTTCAATTTCAGAAAATCCAATTTTCCTATCAATGGATTTGATCAATGCCTCTTTGAGTGCAAATTTACCTGCAAATCTTTCATAAGGATTTTTAAATTTTAAACAATGCCTAATTTCTGCTTTTGAGAAAATTAGTTTATAAAAACTTTCATTTATTTTAAAAGGTTTTTTTTTAAATTTTTGTACGCTGGTGATGTCAATACCTATACCAAATTTTTCAATCATCTCTAACAATCACACGTCCTGTGCCAGAAAGAAGAATTTTATCATCTTGATTAGTAATTTTAGATTCAATTTTTAGAATTTTGGTAGATTGACTTTTGTCAATAACTACACCAGAAACGGTAATAGTATCACCAATAAAACATGGAGATCTAAAATTTAATGATTGAGAAAAATAAAGCGCATGCTTGCCTGGCAAGTACATACCTACTATTCGAGATAAAAATGATGCAAGCAACATGCTAGGAGTAACTCGTTTTTTAAAATTAGTTGTACTAGCATAGTCTTCATCCACATGAATTGGACTAAAATCACCACTTAGTTTTGCAAAATCATCTACCATTGATTCTGTAATAGTAATCTGGAATTGTTTCGTAAGACCTAATTCAATTTCATCAAAAGTATACTCAGATAATTTGTCATTCATCTAGGTCAACATTGTGATTTTTTAGATGTCGTTTAATGTCGGCCACATTTTTGACATCAACTATTTCTGAAATTGTAAATTTCACATTAAAGTGATTCTCAAGCTCGTCAACAAGTACTAAACCATTAAATGAATCCCATGATTCGATATTTTCATGGCTTGACTCATCATTTATTTCAGATTCAGAAATTGAGAATACCTTGGCAATTATTTTATAAAGATCATTTGACATTATTCAATTTCCACCATCAAGTGATTTGGAGATATTATATCATTATTTAAATTATAAATCCAAAATTTATCTTGTTTCTTGAATCCAAATTCTGATAAGAAATTTTCTGCAGGTTTATTTTTTGTGGTACTGATGAATTCAGCTTTAAACTCTTTGACGCCATTATTTTTTGCATCTTTTAAAATATGAGATAGCATAACATCCTCAACACCACGACCTATAATCCTACAACTTAAAAGAAATGTATCAAGTATCCAAGATGTCTCATTTTTCTTTACAATATAGACACCAGTAATGCCATTATCACCAAATTTATCTAATACTTGAACACAACCAACTACAAAATTTTCATCTTTTGAGAATTTCCTAATTTCTTCCTCCTGATATCTTCTTGTTGTTAGATTGAACTGATTTGTTTTTAATGTAAGTTGAGAAATTCTAGGAGTTAAAAATTCGCTAGATTTTTTGATTTTTACTTTAATGTCTAGTTGTTTTAAAAATTGGTCCAAATTTGAAATTGTATTTTCAAACTGTTTACGCTGTCTTTGCTGTGCATACATTTCACCCCTTTTTGTGTCTTCTTCAGTCTTCTGTAATACATTAAAATCATTAAGATCTGTCAGCATTGATGAATATTGAGAAGGATCATTTGGTATTTCCATAGTTAAAACTTCAGGAAATTCTTGTTTTATTCTTTCTTGATTTATTTTATCATCGTCAAAATATACAATGCTGTTTAATCCAATATTTATTTCGGCGGCAATTTGTTTTAGATTTTGTGCTTTATCATCCCAATTAATTTGAATACTTGCAAAATGTTTTTCGCGTAGAATCATATCAGGATGATCTCTAATGACTTTCATAGCATCGTCAAAATTATTTTTGCTATTAATAGCCAAGATTACTCCCTGTTGCCATAAAGATAAAAGCTGTTTTTGAAACTCGACGAATGCTTTTCCGTTAGATGTTTGGCCTAATTCTATTCCATCAAAACCATCTTCACCAACAATGCCACCCCATAATGTATTATCTAAATCTAAAACAATACATTTTCGATTAATGCCAAACATGGGTTTAACATAACCCATTAATTCATGAGCAAAATATGGAATATAATTAAATGCTATTTGTATATCGCCAATATGAAATTGTTTATAATCAAAAATATTTTTTTCGCCATGATTAGATACGAATTGATTAAAATCATAAACATAGATTGAGTTCTGATTCTTTGCTATATTTTTCAATGATTTATTTAATTCATGAATCATTTCATGAAAACCAAACTCAGATTTTGTTTCTATTATTCCATTAGGTGAGTATGATGGAACATTAAAATTAGTAATAACTAATTTTGAACTAGAGTTATTTTTGAATTGTAGGATTAAATTTTCTAACTCATTTATTTTTTCTTTAACCAATGATTTTCTTTCGGCGGCGGAAATAGAATATGGAAAATAAAAATAATCTCCCAACAAATTTCGTATATCAAGAATCAAAAATGTAATATCTGGAGAAAAATTATAAAAATCACTTTTAGGGTTAAGTATTTCTTGATTGTATTGATTATAACCTGCAACGTATGATTGATATCTAATTCCAATTTCTGAGCATTTAACATGAAATATCTCATCTAGTCCGTTTAAAGTGAAACTAGGAAGTATTGCAACTTTTAATTTTTTATCAAATTTCACATCGCCAAGATTCTTTGATAATATCATGTATTCTGATAATGTTTTTTCCATTTTTCTATATG
>Ga0315334_10001809_pt1 | contig 13303 bp, 15 predicted proteins | sample M150034915metaG_FD_205555 | JGI IMG/M metagenome (GOLD analysis project Ga0315334, IMG submission 205555) | Ammonia-oxidizing marine archaeal communities from Monterey Bay, California, United States - M1 500m 34915 | ecosystem: Environmental > Aquatic > Marine > Intertidal zone | place: USA... | reverse complement strand
ATGCACCTCAATTTAAAGGCAAAAGCAAAGCAAAGAAAAGACAAATGGCAATTGCGGCTAAATTATCTTTAGATGAAGACTTTAATGTAACTAGTAACACGGGATTTGAAAGTGGATTTATGGTAACATTAATAGTTAAAGGAGAAAAAGTAGGACATTTCCGTTACTATTTTGATGAAGATGAAGGTGCAATGAACGATGTTGAAGTATATCCCGAACATCAAGGTAAAGGATATGGCAAGTTATTGACATTGAGAGCAATGATAACAGCAGATGATTATGATATTCCGTTTGAAAGAGATAGTAGAGGTGTTAGTAAAGCACAACGTGGAGTATATAGTTCTTTAGAAAAAGATGGACTAATTAATACTAGTGGAGTTACAGATAAAGGCTACGATTATTTAGAAACTGGAGAAAAAGATGCTCATTAAAGAGATAATTTCTGAAGGACCTAGAGATTTTGCTGGCTTATCTGATATGACAGGAGATAAAATACAACAAAGTCTTGATTATTTTTATAAAGACCATGCACCATCAAGGGTAAAGGGCAAAAAGATTGACTCATTTAAAGGTTTTGATGTTATGCAGTTTCTTTTATCTGGTGGTTATCAACTTTATTTTCTAGTAAAAAATGATGTTCCAAATTTATATCTTGCGTTATCAAATTATCAAGATGGACTTGCTGTTGGTAATGTTAGGTCAAATGGTACAGTAAAAGCAACTGAATTCTATAATTATATATTAGATAAGATAACACCTAAATTATATAGTGATAAAGGACAAACACCTGCTGGTAGAAAAATATGGACTGCTCTTGACAAGTTTTTTCCTGATATCACAGTCACTGATGTTGGTGACAGATTAGTAGCAACAAAATCATCAGAAAAAATTACGGAAGAACCAGAAAGCAAGCCTATTGTTTATCTTGATATGGATGGCGTTCTAGCAGATTTCTTTTCTGAATGGGCCAAACTAGCAGGCATTAAGACAGGTAATTATAAAGATATTCCACCAGCAAACGTTGACAAGACACTTGACAAGATGATTGGTACAGACTTTTTTGCTAAACTACCAAAGTTTCCTACAGCAGATAAACTAATTCAAATGGTTATAAATCATTTTGGCTCATATAAAATATTAAGTTCGCCACTTAGACATGATGATGAGAACAGCACAAAGCATAAGATAGATTGGATTGGAAGAAAATTAAAGATTAAACCAAAAGAAACTATTATATCTAGTAACAAAGGTTTATATGCTACACAATCAGATGGTACACCAAACATATTAATTGATGACTTGGGTAGAAACATTCAAAACTGGATGAATAATGGCGGTCTCGGAATAAAATATCAAGCAGACGAAGACCCATTATCAAAAGTACAGCAATGGTTAGAACAGTTTAAAAAAGGAGAGGTAACACAAGAATCAAATACTTCTAAACGAGAAGAAAAGATATTTGAGAGAGAGAAATAACAGTCTTATAGGGGGAGAAGATGAAGTTAAGTACTAAAACCATAGAACTTTTGTTGGTAAATTTGAATAATATGCATAGTGCTATGTTAAAAGATTGTGCGGATAAACAAAGAATTGGTAAATTAATTATTGAATTGGAAACAGAATTAATGAAAATTGGTAAAGACAATCAAAGTCATATCAGATTAGGTACGTCATCATTTGCGAGGATGTTTGAATAATGGAACTTACAGAATTACAAAAAAGTACAATGAGATGGCGATGGGCTGCCTTAATATTATATCTTATGATATGTTTTTATGATTTTATGTTTGTGCCTATATGGTACGGGTTGAACCGACCAGATATAGCAATGTTTATTGACATTCTTAATACAGTTGAGGATCCATTGATACAATTGGAATTGATGAAGAAATTGACAGGCCAACATAGTCCATTTACCCTTATGGGCGGTGGATTATTTCATTTAGCCTTTGGTGCAATACTTACAGGTAGTGCATTTGGGTTTAATAGATAATGCAAGTCTATAAAGAAACAATCTGGCACTTCACTTGTCAATCATGTAATGGTTTTTGGACAGTAGCGGCTTCTGATAAATGGATTCCAAAAGAATTATTCTGTACTCATTGTGGCTCAAAACGGACACATGATCCAGAGCAAATTGAATGGGTAGATGATGATTATCTTCCTGAAAGTAATCAACACGAGAACTATTTAAAGTTTGAAAAAGAGTTTCTTAAAAAAGAGTTATGTTTGTGTGGACACGATCCAATAGAATGTGACTGTAAAGCAGGATGTAAATGTGGTTGTAGAAAGCAATATCTAGGACAATATTAACATACAACTTAATTATTAGTAAAATAGATAAATACTACTGTTAAAACCATAATCAAATACTATTATAGGAGATAAAGAAGATGGCAAGAACATTAAACAATTTTGGTGTACCAACAGACTCTGGCGCAGATGCAGTAGGTACTGGTATATTACAACCAAAACTAAACTATAGATTCCGTGTAGTAGTTGCTGGTTTTGGTGGAACTGGAACAAGTTCACAAGAATTCACAAGACAGGTTATGAATGTATCCCGTCCAAAGGTATCACATGAGTCAATTCCATTAGATTCATACAACTCACGTATGTATGTTATGGGCAAGCACACATGGGAACCAATTACAATTACATTGCGTGATGATATCGCAAACAATCTAACTAAATTAGTTGGTCGTCAAGTCCAATCACAGTTAGACCATAAAAATCAAAGAGGTCCTTCAGCAGGTACTAACTATAAGTTTTCAACATTGATTGAAATTCTGGATGGTAACTCTGGTGATGCGACTGAACAATGGCAATTAGAGGGTTGTTTCATTACAAACGCTGACTATTCGCAAACAGACTATGCGGTTTCAGACCCAGTTACAATCACTGTTACTCTACAATACGACAATGCTGTATTGAATGATGATATTATGCCTCCAATGGACTTTGTATCGGATTCTACTATAGCCGGTTAATAAACGAGGCGTAAGCCAATGGCCGATGATAGAAAAAGTGCTAAGAATACTGTTAAGAGAGTATTAGCGGATAGTGCCAATGCAAAACACAGATTTGGCTTTGCAGGTGAGCATGGCTCGCCTATTGCAGGAAGAACTCCTAAACTTTCTGACCTTTGGTTTATAGATTTTAAGGCAGTATCTGGCGAAAGAACACACGATTTATCTCATATTTCTGCTTTAGCAAAAGCAGTATCTCCTATTGCTATTACAACATCAACGATGCCTATTGACCAATATGGCAAAAGAATTTATGTTCCCACTAAAGTAGATTTTCCAGAAGTATCAATTACAATGTATGATACAGTTGACGGTCAAATGTTTGATATGGCCGCAGACATATATAGTAAATTCTTTAAGAATCAAAAGGCTAAAGTCACTGGTGCAAATGCAGAGAAAGTTCTGACTGATGCTCATTTGCATGGTAGAAAGATACCAGATGATAATCATGCGTATTATCATCAGCATTTTGAGAAAATCACAATATATCACTTCTTTGGTAATCTTGAAGATTCAGCACCACCCGGTAAAAAAGACATGTTATTCGGTTCTCGTGCGACTGCAGGACAAGGAGCAACAAGTACAGGTTCTGTTCAAAAGATTGAATTAATTAATCCATTAGTTACGAACATTGGTTTTACTCCTAGTGATTATAGTGCTACTGACTTAAGAACTATGGACTTTTCAGTTCAGCCAGAAAATATTATAATAGGTAGTCCGAGTTCAGTATTATTCCCAGATTGGATGACATGGGGGATGGATTATATGTTGGATGAATTAAGTCCACAACTTAAGAGAAAAGATTTAACTAAAATTTATCCTTCTCCTACATTCGGTTCAGACAATAGAGAGCAATCTGATAAGAGTAGAGAAAGAATATCTAAATGGGACACAATTGATAGAGATACTGGAGAATTAAACAAATATAAATCCTTCGACCAAAAACAAAGCATTACAGACCCTTTAAGAATAGAAGAACAAGAAAAGGCGGATGTTAATAGAAAACTTAGGGAACTAATGACATTATATAATGCTACAGTTTCGCATCCTGGCGAAATGGCAAATAACGAAGCATTGGCTGAAGCATTAAAAAGAAATATTGGTGTAATAGACGTAGCAAGGGCAAATAGATTTTCTAAAGAATCAAGTAAAACTTATATAGATGAGGGTAATCAATTTGATACTCCTTATAAAGCAACATATACGAATCCAGATATCCCAACATTTGGCGGAATAGGAGATAGTAATCCTGGAGGACAAGGATTTCCAAGATATAGTACAGATATAGGGTCAGCAATGATAAGAGAACTTGTTGGAGCATTTTTCGGTCAAAGACCATTCGATGTTAATAATATTAAAGGGACTATAATAAATAAAATAATCGGAAATGATGGCAAATCAGAGAATAAGAAGATTCTAGGACAAATATTAACAGACGGTATGATTTCAAGTAAGAAAGGTGCATATGTTACGACAACAAAAGCAAACAAATCCATTCCAACTGAACAGCCAACAATATATAAAACTAATACTACAGACCAGGCAATTGGTGTGAGTAAAGCACTCTTTAGAAAATTCTTAGGACAATAATAACAAGGAAATTATAATGAAAATAGATATTTTAACTGCGAAATTGTTGAAAAAGGGCTTTAATCAGCAAAAAGCGGAAGCATACGCAGTAGAACTTACAAATATTGCAAAAATATACGGTGTAAATCCATATGATTTTGTTGATGAACTTTCAGAAGATTTTTCTTTCAATGACTTAGGAGCATTCGTCTTTAATAATGCATTGCGATTTGGATATAAGACAGGTAAGATGATTCCTCGAACTCCAAGTACTTATGTCGCAAGAGCAATTATTAAATGACAAAATTTCACCAAGGCAAATATACAATATTAAATCAATCAAAGTACTCAGGAAGTGGGGAGCCCACTTTTAGAAGTAGTTGGGAACAGACTTTCATGCAGTTCTGTGATACAAACCCTAATGTTATGGCATGGGCAAGTGAACCTGTCAAAATTTCATATCAAAATCCTTTAAATGGTAAAGTAACATCATATATTCCTGATTTTGTTATCGTATATAGAGATTCTAAAGGTAATAAAAATGCAGAACTGATTGAAATAAAGCCAAGCAATCAATCTAATCCTAAATTTGCACGTGGCAGGGCACAACAGGCACAAGTAGTAAAAAACTATGCTAAGTGGGAAGCCGCAACGAAGTGGGCAAGAAAAAGAGGTATGAAATTTAGAGTTCTCAACGAAAACGATATCTACGCAAACACCAAGAAGCCAAAAGCAGTCAGAACCCGCAAAAAGAAATAATTTTATTTTTGATAAATACGTATATAATTAATTAAGAACGTATATTATGACAAAAAAATTAGAAGAAACCTTCAATATTGAACCAGCAGAAGAAAAAGTAGAAGAAACTACGGAAGAAACCCCCACAATTGAAGAATCAAAAGAACTAACAGAGATTCTATATGCTGAATTAAAGAATACTGAGAAGATTGACAACGCACTGCCGTTGGTTAAAGACCTTAATGAACATGATAAAGAGATGGATGATATCCATCAAAAGGCTCTGGACGCATTCAATGATTTACTTTCATTAGGAATGAATGTAGAAGTTCATGCTGGTGCTAAGTTACTAGAAACTGCAAATCAGATGCTAAAAACGGCTATGGAAGCAAAAGATAGCAAAGTTGATAGAAAATTAAAGATGATTAACCTTCAATTGCAAAAAGCGAAGTTGGATTACAATGTTTCTAAAAATAAAGATGGTTTTGAACTAGAAAGTGATGGTGCAGTAACAATTAGCAGAAATGAACTGTTAAAACGCATAGACAACGCCCAAAAAGATTTAAAAAATGATAAATAAGAATAGAAGATATTCGAATTTATATATTTAATATATGGAACATACAATGAAAACATTTAAACAATACTTAACAGAGTCAACAAAAGAACATAAATTTACATTAAGATTCTGTTGTGACTTAGATGAAGCACAGGAAAATCGCATTGAGACTTTTTTGTCGAAATATGACCTTAAAACGATGTCAAAGACATCAACTACTCCTATCACTAAGAATCCAATGTTTTTTGATAATGCAACGAATTCAAAAGTTTCAAAAGTTGATATAGTTACTGGTTATCCATTGTCAGCAGATATTCTACAACAGCAATTAAGTGACTTACTTGGTGTTTCACTTGAGAACGTAGTTGTTCATCCAGAAGGATGGGAACCTGAAGCAGAAAGCGAAGATGATGAAGATAAAAAAGCACTATTAGGTACAGACTATGATGAAACATCAGATGATGGTAAGACTTATGGTAAGACTTTTGTAGACAAATTTTTAAAAGATTTAGAGAAAAAAGAACACGACACGGTTGAAAACGCATTAAGTGTTAAACCAAAATCTGATCCAGCACAAGAGCAGATGTCAAAAGATGAGCAATCAAGTGCATCAGTTATCAGTGGAGATGAAAAATGAGCAAACAATATAACTTATCAACAACAGAAGACAACGGTCAGTCAGTAACGACTAGCCAGACTGTTACAGAACATCCAGAAGAAATTCTACGATTGATGAAACTAGCAGGTCTCGAAAACGCACAAGTAGTTGCCGAAGATGATTCAGAATTTGAATCTACAGAAGCAAATGACAAATTAGACTTAGATGATTATTCTAAAAAATCTCCAGAAAGTATTGCAAAACAAAAGAAAACAATTCAACCAACACTTGGTGATAATCCATTAGAGTACTCTTTAGACGAAACGGAGATTCAAGAAGCATTGACAAAAGAATTTGATAAGCCCGAAGAAGTTAAAGAAGAAAAGTTAGATGAATTTCTTCCAGTGATAGCCGCTGTTCCTGCAGTCAAAGCCGCTTTAAATACTCCAGGCGGACAGAATTTAAAAAAAGCAGTAAACACAACAGTTGTTGATCCAATTAAAAATAAAATTTCTTCTGTAAAAAAATCGGTCGGTGATACAGTTTCAGGTGCATTAGATAAAGTAGCCAACAAAATTTCTCCAAGTAATAAGAAATTAGCAGGTTACAACGATAAAAGAGTCAACAAATCAAAACCTGCGACAATTTCAATGCCAGCAGAGTCAAAAGAAAATGAAAAGTTAGATGAAATACTTCCAGTGATAGCCGGGGTTGCACCTACAGTAGCCAAAGCCGCTACTAAGATAGCAAAAACAATTGCAAATAAGACTGACCCAGGTACTACAGGTAAAGGAACAACTATTGCACCAACACCAACATATGGTTATAAAGATGATCCCGAAGTTTCAATGGGTTGGGCTGGAAATAGACAAGATAAAGACCAATGGACTGTCGCTAGTAAACTCAATAGAATGAAGAATAAAGGAGATGTTCACGCAGAAAGTGAAGAAGTTAAAGAAGAATTAACAGCAGGTCAAAAGAAATTACCCGACGCATTACAAAAATCAATTCTTGCTAAACAAGGCAAAAAAGACGAAACAAAAGAAGTTGAAGAAAATCTTAAAGAAGCAGAAGAACAAATTAAAGCATTAAAAGAAGATTGTTCTTGTGGTCACGGTTCTTCTTGTGATTGTGGTCCAGATTGTGGTTGTGGTTGCAACACAGTTAATGAAGATGATTCTGAAAATTGGGCACAAGAAAGGGAAAGTGAGAGACATACACATGTAAACGGATCTAGAGAGACAGAAGAGATAGAAGACTTAATCAGACCATTTTGGAGCAAGTTACCTGAAAAACTTCAACTGGATTTAGAGATGCATTTTGATTCACTAAAAGGTGAATTTGATGAAGCCCAGGAATTAGGACAATCTCAAGAAAGAATTAAGAAATTAATGAATTACTAAAAAGCATTCCTCCATTGCGAACAAAAAAAGTCTCCTTAGTGAGACTTTTTTGTTTTTATCCAATAAAATACCCTATTATATGTAAAGATAAATACTATTATAATTAACTGAGTATATAATGCATGGCAGATTTAACCAAAAAACCATATACAAAAACCCAATTTAGTAACTTACAATTGTTAGAATTTAGCAAGTGTATGACGGACCCGTTCTATTTTCTGGAAAAGTATTTTATGATTCAGCATCCTACACGAGGAAGTATACCATATAAGGCATACTCTTATCAACAAGAGTTAGCAGAATCTTATCATAATTATAGATTTTCTATATCTATGTTGGGCAGACAGATGGGTAAATCTACAACAGCCGCTGGATATTTACTATGGTATACAATGTTTAATCCAGACCAAACTGTTTTAATAGCGGCTCATAAGTACTCAGGTGCCCAAGAAATAATGCACAGAATTAGATATGCATATGAGATGTGTCCAGACCATATTAGAGCAGGTGTGACAAATTATAACAAAGGTAGTATCGAATTTGATAATGGTTCACGTATTATTTCTCAAGCAACAACTGAAAATACTGGTCGTGGTCTTTCTATTTCGTTACTATATGCAGATGAGTTTGCGTTTGTACGACCAACAATAGCAAAAGAATTCTGGACTTCTATTTCCCCAACACTAGCAACAGGTGGTAAAGCAATTATCACTTCAACACCAAACTTAGATGATGACCAGTTTGCGATTATATGGTCGGGTGCGAATAAGAGATTAGATGCTTACGGAAACGAAACAGAAGTAGGTATCAATGGTTTTAGACCATATAATGCAGTATGGCATCAACATCCTGATAGAAATAAGGAATGGGCAGTTGAAGAAGAAGCACGAGTAGGTAAAGAACGTTTTCTAAGAGAACACGAATGTCAATTTATTGCATATGATGAAACGTTAGTTAACAGTTTGAAATTGTCAGGAATCAAAGGAAGGGAACCAATATTAAGAACTGGCCAAGTTAGATGGTATGACCATGTTAATAAAGAGTCTACTTATGTTATAGGATTAGATCCTGCTATGGGAACTGGTGGAGATAATTCTGCTATTGAAGTGTGGGCGTTACCAGAACTGGTTCAAGTAGCAGAATGGCAGAATAATAGAACAGATGTCCATGGACAAGTTAAAACAATGCACACTATTCTTACTATTATTAATGATGAAATGAGAGAACTTGGTAATAATGCACCAGAGATATATTGGTCAGTAGAGAATAATTCATTAGGTGAAGCCGCTTTGGTAGTCATACAAGAGATGGATGAAGATAAGTTTCCTGGTACATTCTTACATGAACCGAAGAAGAAAGGTAGACAACGAGCAATTAGAAAAGGATTTACCACAACATATAAAACAAAAATTACGGCTTGTATGAAGATGAAATCTTGGATTGAAAGTGACAAGATGACACCATTAAGCAAGAATTTCATAAGAGAATTAAAGACTTTCATAGCAAAAGGAAAAAGTTATGAAGCAAAAACGGGTGAAACAGATGACTTAGTTTCAGCAACATTATTGTGTGTAAGACAGATTCAACTTATATCCAGATTTGAAGAAGGATATGAAGAACTGCTTGGATCGACTTTAGACACTGATACTGATTATTCCGACCCGCTTCCTGTGATATTTTGATAAATACTACCATAAAGAACGAGAACAAAAATTATGGCTATAAATTTAGATAACATCGCAACAAAAGTAATGAAATTAATGCAAGGCAGTGGTCTTCAAATGAAGATGTTTGATGCCGCTAGTGGCAAAAGCGTAGCAGTACCAGCCGAAGCAAGATTTTTTTATGTTAAAGAACCAAACATGATGGTTCATATTGACGATAATACTAATGAATTAAAGTTTCATATCGGTGAAGATATCGATATTGACAACACTGATATCAATAATATGATGCATCAACTAAAAACTATGGCACGTACTAATATGTTAGATTTTGATATTCGTTCATTCGGAAAACATATAGAACCAAAAAATTATGCATATAAGGTTGAACAAAATAAGGAGCAAACCATGACAGATCCAGTCAATGAAGGCATGGGCCCATTGTCCGGGTCATCACGCACTAGCCGACAAACATTAGAAAATGTGCGACTAATCTTAAAACACCGTGCGCCAGTAAACGAAGAATCTCGTGGTTCTCGTTCACGTAACATCACAGCAATTTTTGTTGAAACAGGAGAAGGCGAACGTTTCAAGTACCCATTTATACATTTAAATGGTGCAAGAGCAATGGCTAGACACGTAGCATCAGGTGGAGTTCCACATGATATGGTAGGAGAGGCTATTGTAGAGTTGTCAGACAACTTATCAAGATTGAAAGAGTTTATGGGTGTGGTTAACAGACAGAAATTAGTAAATGAAACGAATCGTTCTGATGTATGGAATGTTAAACGTAGTATGGATTCAATTAAAGAAACAGTTCAGAGAATTCAAGGTGCAAAAGGTTATGCTAGTTTTGTAGAAGGTATTGCTCTTAGTGACCATAAACCACAAGAAGAAATTTCAGAAGAAACTGTAGATGCATTCGTACAAAAGTTTACAAAATCAACATTTGAAGAATCATTAAGAGATATTTTTCCATTGCTACACAAAGTAAATGAAGAAGAATTAGAAAATCGCAGAACAAATCAGGTAGATAGAGTTAAAGAAATAATTTCGGCAAGAGAAAAAAAGACTGACGAAATAATCAATAAAATATCATTTGGTGGACCAAGAGATGGTTATGATTACGAGCAGATTAAGAAACAATATATTGAACCTCGTACACCAGAAGAAGCAACTCAAAAGAAAATTGATATGATAGCAATGACATTTGATGATTTGGCTGATAGAGTCGATGTAGACACATTAGACGACAAAACAACTAAAAAGAAAGGTCATGATAGAGCGGCAGAATTGTCATTCTTCTTGACTGATATTGCTAACGATATTCGTAAAAATCCAAGAGGCGTTGACAAAGAAGAACTTAAAGTTGCAGGACATTTACTGAAAATGTCTAAAGCATCAGTAGAAACTGTAGAACCAACATCAGCAGATGAAAATTGGAATATGATGGTTGAATCAGCATTCTCAAAGTTTGATCCAGATAGTGTTATTCAGGAAAGTCAACCAAGTATCAAAGAAGAAGTTCAGAAGATTAATGAAATGCGTTGGATTGGATGGCAAATATTTCGTTGGGGTGATTATTGGGGAAAAAATACGACCCTGCACACGGAATTAAAATATAATGGTAAACACGCTTACTGGTTAGATTCAACTGATAGAGAATATATTGAAAAAATAAAGAATAAACTTGGGAAAGCAATAAGTTCAGGTGAACACCCTCATATAAGAAACTGGACTGGCGACCATGACGATGGGTCATTAGACAATCCAAACCAGAATATATATAAGTTTGACCCAGAAGATATGACGCCTGAAGAAAGAAAAGATTACGAACTAGATAAAACAGAAAGAGAAGAAGGTTTTGGTAGTGGACCACCACGTGCAACTGTTAGGGATTTATCTAAGGCACAAAAAGCAGAACTATACAATGAAGAAGAAGAAGAATTAGAATTTGAATCAATTAATAGACTTAGCAAATTAGCAGGTGTTTAAATAGGAGAAAACAATGGACCAAGAAAGACTTAGCAAATTAGCAGGTATCAAAGAAGATTGGAAAGATGAAGAGTTTTCTGCAAAAGGAAGAGAAGCGGATGAGAAATCAATGCAGGCGGCACAAGATAGATATGATGCACGTCAAAACAAACCAGAAATCAATCCAGGAGATGAGGTTGTAAACCACTTAAACGATATTGAAGAATCCATTTCTACAATAAATCACGACAATCTATCTGAGATGGCAATGAGAATTCAAGATTCTGTTGAGGAAATTAGAAATAAACTAGACTTGTTAGGCTGGGAACAATATGACTAATTACTAAAATATGTCATTTTATGGTTGACAAGCACACTCAAATTGTGTTATAATTAAAGGAAGTTAAATGCTTCCTTTTTTTATTGTTTAATAAAATTTTACACATTAAATCTAAGATTAAGAAAACATTCAAAAAGTAGCATTTAACTCTTGACTTTTGGAAAAAAGATAAGTATAATAGTATCATGCTTAAAAATATATGATACGTTTAGGCTAATATAACTAATATACAACAAAACTAATAAAGGCTAATATAGGAGAAAAATATGGCTACACTAGCAGAAATCCGTGCGAAATTACTCGCACAAGATAACAAAGCATCAGAAAACTCATCAGCGAATCGAGGTTCAGATGCAGTATATCCTTTCTGGAATATGGACAATGACAATACAGCAGTATTGAGATTCCTTCCAGACTCAGACCCCACAAACACATTTTTTTGGAAAGAACGACAGGTTGTTAAACTTCCGTTTCCAGGTGTTAAAGGTGGAGATGAACAAAAACGAGTAATCGTTCAAGTTCCTTGTGTTGAAATGTGGGGAGAACCATGCCCAATTCACGCAGAGATTCGTCCTTGGTTCAAAGATCCAGCAATGGAAGATATGGGTCGTACATATTGGAAGAAACGTTCTTACGTTTTTCAAGGATTGATTGTCACCGATCCAATCGGTGGTGAGAAACCAGAAAATCCAGTACGTAGATTCATCATTGGACCACAAATCTTCAAGTTGTTAAAAGCGGCTTTGATGGACCCAGATATGGATAATCTCCCAACAGACTATGAACAAGGTACTGACTTTCGTCTTACTAAGACAACAAAAGGTCAATACGCGGATTATTCAACTTCAAGTTGGTCACGCAAAGAACGTTCATTGAATGAAGACGAACGTGCGATAATTGAAACGCATGGTCTTTTTAATTTAAATGAGTTCATGCCAAAACGTCCAACAGAAGATGATATGAAAGTAATCACAGAGATGTTTGAAGCATCTGTTGATGGTGAATTGTATGATCCTGCTCGTTGGGGACAATACTATAAACCTTATGGTTTAGATGTTCCTATGGGAACTAAAACTGCAACTCCAACTGCTCCAAAGGTAGAAGAAGTTAAAAAGGAAGAGCCAGTAGTAACTGCAACACCTACGCCAACGCCTGCACCAGTAACTACTGATGCACCGAAGGCCGATGCGGCAGATATCTTAGCAATGATTCGTAGTCGAAAAACTGACTAAGAAACCAATATTAAGTGTGGGGAGTATATCTCCCCATACTTTATAATACATTAGGAGAAATATATGGCAAGAGCCTTTGATGCGAGTAAATTTCGCAAATCTATAACAAAATCTGTCCCTGGTATGAGTGTTGGTTTCAGAGACCCAGATACTTGGATATCGACAGGAAATTATACATTAAACAAACTTATCAGTGG
>Ga0315334_10001807_pt1 | contig 13314 bp, 15 predicted proteins | sample M150034915metaG_FD_205555 | JGI IMG/M metagenome (GOLD analysis project Ga0315334, IMG submission 205555) | Ammonia-oxidizing marine archaeal communities from Monterey Bay, California, United States - M1 500m 34915 | ecosystem: Environmental > Aquatic > Marine > Intertidal zone | place: USA... | reverse complement strand
CGTGGTGCGACGAGCTGGCCAAGTGGAGCAACGCCCGCCGCCGCGCGATTTCGGCGTGGGACAATCTGCAGCTCGGGCTCAGGCTGGGTCCGAACCAGCAAGTGCTTGCCACCACGACACCGCGTGCGGTTCCGCTGGTACGCCGCCTGCTCGCCAGCGAGGGGCTGGCCGTCACGCGCGGCGCCACGCACGACAACCGGGGCAATCTGCCCGACAGCTTCCTGACCGCAATGGAACGCGAATTCGGCCACAGCCAGCTGGCCCGGCAGGAGCTGCACGGCGAATTGCTCGAGGATATTGCCGGCGCGCTATGGACCCGCGCGCTGATCGAGGCCTGCCGCGCGGACGGATCGGCCGATCCCGCGCTGCGCGTGGTGATCGGGGTCGATCCGCCCGCCAGCGACCGCGGCGACGAGTGCGGGATCGTGGTCTGCGCGCTGGGTACAAGCGGCATCGCGCAGGTGCTGGCGGATTGCTCGGTCGCGAAAGCCAGCCCCGAGCGCTGGGCGCGCGCGGTGGCCGAGGCAGCACGCGGCTGGAACGCCGACCGCGTGGTGGCCGAGGCCAACCAGGGCGGGCAGATGGTCGCCAGCGTGCTGCGCGCCGCCGATATCGCGCTACCGCTCAAGCTGGTGCACGCCTCCAGAGGCAAGGCGGCCCGCGCCGAACCCGTCGCCGCGCTCTACGAAGCGGGCCGGGTGCGGCATGCGGGAATGTTCGCGCAGCTCGAAGACCAGCTCTGTGGATTGATGGCAGGTGGAGGTTATGAAGGTCCCGGCACCAGCCCCGACCGCGCCGATGCGCTGGTTTGGGCGCTGAGCGAGCTGATGCTGGGTCGGCGTCAGGAGCCGCGGGTGTGGCAGATATGAGAAGCAGCACTGGCCCGGATCAGGTCCGGGCCGACGAGGTTTGGGGTATGCTCTTCTTACCGTCGTCCCGGACTTGATCCGGGACTGGTGCTTTTCCGGCTCAATGAACCTGGTCGTGGAGATCTTGCCAATCCGGGTTGGCCTTCTCGATCAGCGCGAATTTCCACTCGCGCCGCCAACGCTTCAAGCGCTTTTCATGGGCGATGCAGTCATCGATTGCATCGCCGCGTTCGGCCCAGACGAGGCGCGTCAGACCGCGCCGCGAGCAATAATCGGAACCTGTTCCTTCACGGTGCTGGGTGACGCGCGCGGCGAGTGAACTCGTCACGCCGACGTAAAGCGCGCCGCGATAGCGATCAGCCATGATGTAGACCCAGCCACCGAGCGGTTCGCAATCCATGTAGCCATTCAAGAAGGCAGCACCGGCCCGGGTCAAGCCCGGGCCGACGAATAGAAGAGCAGGTTCCTGAATTCCCGTTACCCCGGCCCCCGGTCCGGGCCCGTGCTTCCCACCGACATTTCAGCTGGAGAAATCCATGTCCTTCCTCACCAGTCTCGTCTCCGCCTTCAAGAGCGGGGGCGGATCGCGCGTGCCGGTTGCGCGCGGCTTCATCAGTCCCTGGGCGACCGCTTTCGATGGCGGGCCGCTGGGGCGCAGTCCCTTCGATTATGCGCGCGAGGTGGCCGAGGCCTATCTTGCCAATCCGGTCGCGCAGCGCAGCGTGCGGATCGTCGCCGAAGGGGTCGGCAGCGCACCGGTCGCCTGCGAGGACGACCGACTGGCCGGGCTGCTTGCCCGGTCCTGCGGTTCGCAGCCGCTGCTCGAAGTGCTCGCCGCGCAGCTCGCGCTCCATGGCAATGCCTATATCCAGCTGATCAAGGACGGCGCGGGCGTGCCGGTCGAGCTGTATCCGCTGCGCCCCGAGCGCGTGCAGGTGGTGGCGGGCGAGGATGGCTGGCCGAATGCCTATCGCTATGTGCTCGCCGATCGCACGCTGACGATCGCGCTGGAGGACGAGCACGACTGGCCCAACATCATCCACCTGCGCGGCTTCCACCCGACCGACGACCATTACGGCGCGGGCTGTCTGGCCGCCGCCGCCCCCGCGGTGGCGGTGCACAATGCGGCGAGCGAATGGAACCGCGCGCTGCTCGCCAATGCGGCGCGGCCCAGCGGCGCGCTGGTCTATGACGGTGAAGACGGCGGCGCGCTGAGCGCCGAACAGTTCGACCGGCTGAAGAGCGAATTGCAAAACGCCTTCCAGGGGCATGGCAATGCGGGGCGGCCGATGCTGCTCGAGGGCGGGCTCGACTGGAAGGCGATGAGCCTCAGCCCCGCCGATATGGATTTCGCCACGCTGAAGGCGGCGGCCGCGCGCGACATCGCGCTCGCTTTCGGCGTGCCGCCCATGCTGCTCGGCCTGCCGGGCGACAACACCTATGCCAATTACCGCGAGGCCAATCGCGCGCTGTGGCGCCTCACGCTGCTGCCGCTGGCGGGCAAGATCCTGGCCGGGCTGCACGCCGGGCTGACCGACTGGTTCGCCGAGGCACCGCAGATCGATGTCGACCGCGTCCCCGCGCTGGCCGAGGACCGCGAGAAGCTGTGGGCGCAGGTCAGCAGCGCCGATTTCCTAAGCGACGCGGAGAAACGCGCAATGCTCGGCCTGTCCCCAATGGAGATGTCCGCATGACCAGGGAAGACATGCTCGCGCGGCTAATCGCGCAGGCCCGCACCGAAGGTGGCGAGCTGATCACCCTGCGCGCGGTGGTCGAGGAAGCGAGCGAACTGGGCGCAAGCCGCGTGCTCGACCGGCTCGGCCTCGCCGACCCTGGCGCGCAGGACGACCTGGACGAATTGCGCGAACTGCTCTCGGCCTGGCGCGACGCCAAGGCAAGCGCGTGGAAGGCGGCCATCGAGTGGCTGGTGCGCGGGGTGCTCGCACTGCTGCTGGTCGGCATCGCGGTGCGGCTGGGCGCCGCGGACATGCTCTCGTGAGCCTGCGGATCGCGGGCTATGCCGCGCTGTTCGACCTACCCGATGGCGCGCGCGACACGATCCGCCGCGGTGCTTTCACGCGCACCCTCCACGAGCGCCATGACCCCTACCCGCTCTATTGGCAGCACCGCAGCGACCGGCGCATCGGCTGGGTCGAAACCGCAGGCGAGGATGCGCGCGGACTGCGGATCGTCGCGCGGATCGACCAGCCGCAGGGCCGCGCCGCCACGCTGCTGCGAACGCGCGCGGTCAGCGGGCTCAGCTTCGGCTACCGCGCCCGCCGCTTTCGCCAGACGCCCGGCGGCCGCGAGCTGGCCGAGATCGACCTTTTCGAGATCAGCGTGGTCACCCATCCGCTGCAGCACGCCGCCCGCATCCATTTCACCGCCTGACCGGCTCCGCAACCGAACACCCCCTCGCCGCCTTCGGGCGGCTTTTTTGTGCCCCGAAGAAAGAGGATTTTCCATGGACACCACCACCCCGGCCCCCGCCTCCACCACCGACCCCGCCGAAGCCAGCTTCGATATCCTCGCCCGCCAGGACCAGGCCGAAGCCGACATCGCCGCACTGCGCAGCGATGTCGACGAAGTGAAGGCGCGGGTCGACAAGATCGGCCGTGCCGCCGCGCGCCCGGCGCTCGGCACCGGCGCTATCGCTGCCCCCGAGGTGAAGGGGTTCGTCGACGGCTATCTGCGCCGCGGCGCAGTGCACGAACTCAAGTCGATCAGCGGCACGGTCCCCGCCGATGGCGGCTATGCGGTGCCGCGGCAGATCGATGCGGCGATCGCCCGCGAACTGACTGCGATCAGCCCGATCCGCGCAATCGCGCAGGTCGTGCAGACGGGCAGCGCGGGCTATCGCAAGCTGGTGACCACCGGCGGGACCGCCAGCGGCTGGGTCAGCGAAACCGCCGCACGGCCTGAGACCGACACGCCCGAATTCGCCGAGATTGCCCCGCCCACGGGCGAACTCTATGCCAACCCGGCGGCCAGCCAGGCGATGCTCGACGATGCCGGCTTCGATCTGGAGAACTGGCTCGCCAGCGAGATCGCGCTGGAATTCGCCCGCGCCGAGGGGGCCGCTTTCGTTGGCGGTTCGGGCACCAACCAGCCCCGGGGCTTCCTCGCCGCCCCCACCGCGACCACGGCGGATGACGCGCGCGCCTTCGGAACGCTGCAATATCTGGGCTCGGGCGCGGCCGACGGGCTGGGCAGCGCGGCGGATACGCGGCTGATCGATCTGGTCCACACGCTCAAGGCGGGCCACCGGCAGGGGGCGAGCTTCGTGATGAATTCGGCGACGCTGGCCGAGGTGCGCAAGCTCAAGACCTCCGACGGCGCCTTCGTCTGGCAACCGGGGCTGGTCGAGGGCCAGCCCGACCGCCTGCTCGGCTATCCGGTGGTCGAGGCCGAAGACATGCCCGATATCGGCGCGGGCACTTTCCCGATCGCCTTCGGCAATTTCCGCCACGGCTATCTGATCGCCGAACGCAGCGCGACGCAGGTGCTGCGCGATCCCTTCACCAACAAGCCCTTCGTCCACTTCTACGCCACCAAGCGCGTCGGCGGCCAGGTGCTCGATGGCAATGCGATCAAGCTGCTGAAGATCGAAGACTAGCAGCTGGCAGGCGGGGCTTTCCCCTGGCCCCGCCTGCCTTTCGTTTCCCGCAAGGCTTCCACCCGACGCCAGAGAAGGACCCCCCATGCCGACAGACCCGTCCGGCCAGCCGCTGGCCGAGCTCAAGCAGTGGCTGGCAATCAGCACCGCGGGCGAGGATGCGCTGCTGCTCCGCCTGCTCGAAAGCGCGTGGCAAGTGTGCCTGCAGTTCACCGGCAGCGAGGCGGCGGAATGGGCCGAGCTCGACCCCGCGCTGCGCCATGGCATCGTGCGCTTCGCCGCGCATCAGTACCGCGAGCGGGACGAAGGCCCGGCCGAGCGGTTGCCGAGCGCGATCGCCGCGCTGTGGCGCCCCTATCGCATGGTGCGGCTGTGAGCTTTGCCGCGCTGGCGCAGCGCCTGACCGACCGCGCCGCCCTGCTTGCCGCCGCGCGCGCCGAAGCGCGTCTTCATGCCCGCCGCGGCATTGGCGGCCAATGGCACCGCGCCCGGCTGCTGTGGCCGCTGTTCGGAGGGGGGGAGCGCTAGATGGAAATCGCCTTTCGCGCCGCGCTCATGGCCTGGCTCCGCGCCGACCCGATCCTTGCCGACATGCTCAATTCAATCGAGGACGACGGCCCGGTCGCCGCCAGCCCGCCCCATCTCGCGCTGGTCGCCAGCGCCGGCACCGACTGGTCGACCAAGACCGCGCGGGGCCGGGAAATCCGCCTCGCGCTCGAGCTCGCCGGGCGCGGCGACGATCCCGCGCAGACCGCCGTCCTCGCGCAGCGGGTGGAACAGCGCATCGCCACGCTGGCCCCGCAGCAGGCGGGGTACCGGATCGTCGTCACCCAGTTCCTGCGCAGCCGCGTCGAACGCCGCCGCCGCGGCCTGCGCGCGGTGCTGCTCGAATATCGCTTCACGCTCATCGAAACGGAGTAACCCGACATGACAGCCCAGAAAGGTGCCGCCTTCCTCCTCAAGACCGGCGATGGCGGATCGCCGCCGACTTACGAGACCGTAGCCGGACTGCGGACCACGCAGATGACCATCAATGGCGACACGGTCGTCGTCACGCACAAGGAAAGCGGCGGCTGGCGCGAATTGCTGTCGGGCGCGGGCACGCGTTCGGTCTCGGTATCCGCTGCGGGGATATTCCTCGGCTCCGAGGCAGAGGAGGCGATCCGTGCGCATGCGCTTGCCGGCACGCTCGAAGAATATGAGCTGAGTTTCGAGGACGGCGCGAAAATGCGTGGCCGCTTCCTGGTCCAGCGGCTCGATTACGCGGGCGATTTCAACGGCGAGCGCACCTATGCGCTGCAGCTCGAAAGCTCGGGCGCGGTGCTGCCCGCATGAGCGGCGAAACCGCGCCCCGCGGCGCCAATCCGGCCCGCGGCGAAACCGTGGTCACGATCGCCGGCCAGCCTCGCCTGCTGCGTCCCAGTTTCGATGCGCTGGTCCGCGCGGAAGAGGAACTGGGTCCGTTGCTGGCGCTGGTCGAACGCGCCGGGGAGGGACAATTGCGGCTGGCCGAGATCGCCGGGCTGTTCTGGTACTGCCTCGCCGACCGGAGCGGCCTCACGCGCGAACAGGTGGGGCAGGCGGTGCTGGAACAGGGTCTGGCCCAGACCGCCGGACCGCTGCGCGCGTTGCTGACCGAGGTCCTGAAAGGATCGGGATGAGCGACCGCTTCGCCCCGGCCGCGCTGCGCTGGGCCGCCCTGGCAGCAGGTCGGCTGGGCTGGACGCCGGGCATCTTCTGGAGCGCCACCCCGTCCGAACTGCGGGCCTGCCTGCCGGTCGCAGACTGTGCCGCCACCCCGCCCACCCCTGCGGAAATCGCCGCGCTTGTCGAAAGGGATGCCCATGGATGACGAACTCGATGAACTGATCGTGGCGGTGCGCGCGGATACGCAGGCATTCGCCGCCGACATGCGCACCATGCGCGGCACTTTCGACACCACTCTGGTCGATAGCTTCGAGCAGGCCGGCCGCGTGCTGGAGCGCGGCCTGCTCGCCGCGATCCGCAAGGGCAGCCTGGGGTTCGAGGACCTGCAGCGCATGGCGAGTGCCGCGCTCGACCAGATTGCCGCGCAGGCGCTCCAGCTCGGTCTGGAGAACCTGTTCGCCCCGCCAGCCGGGTCCGGGATCGGCCATGCGCTCGGCGGTGCGGTCGGCGCGCTGTTCGGCCTGCCCGGCCGCGCGACCGGCGGCCTCGTCGCGCCCGAGCGCCCCTATCTGGTGGGCGAGCGCGGCCCGGAGGTCTTCGTCCCCACGAGCGCGGGCCGGGTCGAGCCCGGATCCGGACCGGGCGCGCCCCGCTCCGACGTCCGCGTGGCCATCACGCTGGCGACGCCGCGGGGCACCGATGGCCCCGTCGCGCTGCAGCGCTCGTCGCGGCAAGTCGCCAGCGCGGTGCGCCGCGCCCTCGCCCGGTAACCCTGCCCCAATAGCACGAAGGAGAAACGCCATGAGCTTCTGGCTCGCTCGCGAACGGCGCAGGCAACAGGGCGACCACATCCAGCGGTTCGACCCGCGGTTCTGGACGGTCAACTTTCCCCGCCCGATGATGGCCGGCGTCGTCACCACCGCGCCCGACGCGCTGCGCGTCGACTGCAGTTTCTATCACGCAGGAGAACTCGCCGGGCTGATCTGGGATAGCGAGGACCGGCTGGACCATCCGCTGCTCGCCTATGCCACGCAGCGCGATTATGCGCATGCGGTACTGCGCTTCCGCTGGCGCAGCGGCGGAGTGCTGGCGCTCGACGTCCCCCACGGGCCGACGCTGACAATCGAGGGACGCGACGCCGCAGGCGAGGCACGGGCCTGGTATGTGCGGCTGTGGAACTATGCGCAGGGTTCCCCCACCGACGCGCTGATCGAACTGCCCTTCTCGGCGTTGCAATCGGGATACGGCCTGCCTGGCGAACCGATCCATCCCGGCGATATCGACCGCATGTTCATCAGCCTCGTGCCGCAAGGCTATGTGGAAGGGAGCGCCGAAAGGCTGCCCGAGCGGGTCGATGGCTGGGCGGAAATGAGCGCGATCGCCTGCGAGGGCGAACATGCGGCGCTGGAAATCGGCGACATACTTATCCCGGCGCATGGCGAGCAGATGGCCACTGCCTATGACGACAGCTTCAACCAGACGCCCGCACGGCTGCTGCGCAATATCGAGGGGCTCGGCTACCGCGGGCGGATCGTCCACTATGTCGGGATGAGCCATTATTTCCGGCTCGAACCGCTGGGAAACAGCCATTACATCAGCCTTGCCGGGGGAGTGCTCAACGACCCCTGCGAAGCATGGCACCGCGCCTATGCCGCAGCCGCGCGTGACCACGGTTTCGACCTCATCTGGTCGCTGTCCTACGAATTGTTCGACGCGCATTGCTGGAACGACTGGAAGCAGCGCGCGCCCGACGGTTCGCCAGCGCTGACCGGTTGGGTTCCGCCCTCCACGCTGCTGTCGCCCGCGCATGCCGGGGCGATGGGCTATCTGCAGCAGGTGGCCCGCGCCTTCGTCGCGATCGCGCGCGATGCCGGGATGGCCGTGCTGTTCCAGATCGGCGAACCGTGGTGGTGGACCGTGCCCGAGACCGGGGCACCATGCCTTTACGACGCCAGCGCCAGGGCGATGCTGGGGGGCGACCCGGTCGCCATTCCCACGCTGCGCGCACCGCTCGACGCGGCGCAGCGCGCGCTGCTCGACGCGGCGGGGCAGGTGCTGGCCGCATCGACCCGTGCGCTGGCCGATGCGGTGCGCGATGCCGCGCAGGGCAGTGCCGAAATCCTGCTGCTGACCTTCACCCCGACCGTCCTCGATCCCGCGACGCCCGAGGCGTGGCGCGCCAACATGCCGGTGGGGTGGCGCGCGCCTGCCTTCGACCGCCTGCAACTGGAAGATTACGACTGGCTCACCGCCGGGGCCGAAGCCGCACGGACGCAGGCCTATGCCTTCGTCGATCGCCATCTCGGCTATCCCGCCAGCGCGACCGATTACCTCGCCGGCTTCGTGCTCGCGCCCGAAGACGACGAGACCTTCTGGCCGCGGATCGATGCCGCGCTCGACGAGGCGCGACAGCGCGGCGTGACCCAGCGCTTCGTCTGGGCGCTGCCGCAGATCGTGCGTGACGGATACACCCGCCTGCCACCCGGAGACGACCCCATGACCCCCTTCGACGATGTCGCCTATCCGCTGGCCCTCGGCCGCGATGCGGCGGCCAGCCCCGAATTCTCGACCGGCGTGGCCGTGACCGCCTCGGGCTACGAACATCGCAATGCGCTGTGGTCCGATGCCCGCATGCGCTACGATGTCGGGCCGGGCATCCGTTCGGAAGAAGAGCTTGGCACGCTGCTCGCCTTCTTCCGCGCCCGCTATGGCCCTGCACGCGGCTTTCGCCTGCGCGACCCGTTCGATTTCAGCTCGCATGGCATGACCGATGCGCCCGAGGCGAGCGACCAGCTGCTCGGCACGGGCGATGGCACGACCAGCCGCTTTCGCCTGGTCAAGGCTTACGGCGATCAGCAGCGGATCATCACGCGGCCGGATGCTGGCACGGTCCGCGTCGCCGTCTCGGGCAATCCCGTGTCCGCGTGGCAGCTTGCCGCAGGCGGGTGGATCGTGTTCGACGCCGCGCCGCCCCCCGGGGCTACCGTGACCGCGGGCTTCCTATTCGATGTGCCCGTCCGTTTCGCCGAAGACCGCCTGGATATCACGGGCCTGTCCTTTGCCGCGGGCGAAGCGCCTTCGGTGCCGCTGGTCGAAATCCGCGAGGCGGCATGAGCAGGACCTTCTTCTCGGGCGCGCTCGACACCGCGGCGCATTGGTGGCGGGTGTTCCGCAGCGACGGGATCACGCTGGGTTTCACCACCCATGATCGCGACCTGTGGTTCGGCGGGATCCGCCACCGCGCAGCGCCCGGCATGGTGCCATCCGCCATCCGCCTCACCGCCGGTTTCGAGGACGACCCGAGCGACATCGCAGGCGCGCTCAGCCATGACGCGATCCGCGAGGAGGATCTGGCCAGCGGCCGCTACGACGCGGCCCGGATCGAAACCGGCGTGGTCGACTGGCAGACGGGCGAGACCATGACGCTCTATGCCGGCACGGTTGCCGCGGTCACCCGCGAGGCGGGGGAATTTCGCGGCGAACTGGTGTCGGACAAGGCGCGGCTGGCGACGGACACCGTGCCGCTGACCAGCCCGTCGTGCCGCGCGCGTTTCTGCGGGCCCGGTTGTGCGCTCAACCCGCAGTTCCACGAACGGCGGGTGCGGCTCGTGTCGGCCGATCCCGACAGCCGCACGGTGACGATCGCAGACGCGCCCAGCGCGCTTTACCTGCATGGCGAACTGCGCTGGCTCGACGGGCCTGCGACCGGCCTCACTGCGCGGATCATCGGTGTTGACGGGAACGCGCTGACACTGTCCGAACCGGTCGCTCTAGGCACTGCGCCGGGCATGCGCGTCCGGCTGCGCGAAGGCTGCGACAAGACCATCGCCACCTGCAGCGCGCGCTTCGGCAATGCGCTCAATTTCCAGGGTGAACCCTTCCTTCCCGGCAACGACATGCTGGCGCAATATCCGGTGCCCCGGTGATGCCGGCTCCCGAGGATTTCGCCCGCGCAGCGGAGGCGCTCGCCGGTGCGCGCTTCCGGTTGCACGGCCGCGACCGCAGCACCGGACTGGACTGTGTCGGGCTCGTCGGCCTCGCGCTCGCCGATATCGGCGTGCCGGTGCAGTTTCCCGCGGGCTATCGCCTGCGCAACGCCGCGATCACCGGGTGGTGTGACCTCGCCCCCGCCAATGGCCTGCAGCAAGCGACGGGCCCCATTCGCCGCGGCGATGTCCTGCTGACGCAGCCGGGCCCGGCGCAGCACCATCTGCTGGTCGCGCTGGGCGCCGACCGGTTCGTTCACGCCCATGCCGGGCTCGGCCGCGTGGTCATCCAGCCGCAACCCCATTGCGAGCCGCCGCTGGCGCAGTGGCGCCTCGACCTCGAGCAGGAGTATTTATGGCCACGCTAGTCCTCGGTACCATCGGCACGCTGGTCGGCGGACCGCTGGGCGGTGCAATCGGCTCGGTCCTCGGCCGCGGGCTCGACGCGGCCATCATCGGCTCCCCGGCGCGCGAAGGTCCGCGGCTGAACGATCTTGCGGTCAGCACGTCGAGCTACGGGCAGCCACTCGCCGCGCTTTACGGACGCGTCCGGACGCCCGGGACGGTAATCTGGGCGACCGACCTGAATGAGCGGCGCGAGACCAGCGGCGGCGGCAAGGGCCGGCCGAAGACCACGGCGTACAGCTACACCGTCTCGCTGGCGGTGGCACTCTCGAGCCGCCCGATCGACCGCGTCGGCCGGATCTGGGCGGACGGCAACCTGCTGCGCGGCACGGCTGGCGACCTCAAGACCGGCGGGAGCCTGCGCGTCCATACCGGCCACCGCGACCAGCGCCCCGATCCGTTGATGGCTGCCGCCATCGGCGCACAGTGTTCCGCGCATCGCGGCTGTGCCTATGCCGTGTTCGAGGATCTGGCTCTCGAGGACTTCGGCAATCGAATCCCCGCGCTCAGCTTCGAGGTGTTCGCCGGTTCTGCAGCGCGCCTGGTGGGCGCCATCGCCGGGCAAAGCGGTTTCGAACAGCGCGGAACGGAGTTCGCCGAGCTCGAAGGCTTCCTGCATGATGGCGGTAGCGCTGCAGCGCTGCTCGAGCTGGTCACACGGCTGCGGCCGCTGGCGGTTCGGACGGCATCCGGGCAGCCGGTCGTCACCGGCGCCGACCGGCTCCCTGAAACCGTCCCGACGCTTCCTCCTGCGACCGCCTGGCAGGCCGGCGAGTTCGCCCCGGCGAGCGGCGCTGCGCTTGCGCGCAAGCCTGCCGGTGATGGGGTGGGCGCGCTGCGCTATTACGATCCCTCGCGCGGCTACCAGCCCGGGCTCCAGCGCGCAGAAGGGGTTGCAGCTTCCGCACAGGGCCGCGTCCTGGAGTTTCCCGGTGTGCTGTCGGCTGGCAACGCGAAGGCCCTGCTTGCAGGCGCCACAGCACGCACACGGCAGGCCGGCGAAACCATCGCCTGGCGGACGGCCCAACTCGATCCGGCCATCGGGCCCGGTGCGATCGTGCGCGTACCGGGTCATGCGGGACTGTGGCAGATCACCAGCTGGGAATGGCGCGAAGGCGGGATCGAGCTCGTCCTTGCACGGTTCGTCGCCCGGGCCTCCACCGACACGAGCGCCGATGGCGGGGTCGCCTGGTCGCCGGCCGACCGCCTCGCCGCCGAAACCCGTCTGCGTGTCTTCGAACTTCCGTGGGACGGCCACGGCGCCAGCGAAACCATCCATCGGTTCGCGGCACTCAGTGCGCCAGCGGGCCGGTGGGCGGGAGCGGCCCTGTACCGGGTAGAGGGCGAAACGCTCGTCCCTCTGTCGCACAGCGGGCCGGTGCGCGCCATCGGCGGCACGCTGACCGCTCCCCTCGGGTCCAGTCCAGGGCTGCGTTTCGAACCCCGCGCGGCGCTGCGTATCGCACTCGATGATGAAGAGGCCGTGCTCGAACCCGCGACTGCGAATGCGATCGCGCGCGGGGCCAATCGCCTGCTGGTCGGGGATGAAATACTCCAGTTCGCGCGGAGCGATCCCGAGGGAAGCGGCGTCTGGCGGTTGTCCGGACTGTTGCGCGGCCGCGGCGGCACCGAACACGAAGCGCTGTCGGGGCACGCACACGGCGCCCGTGTCACACTGCTCGACAATCGACTGGTGGAACTCCCCGCCGATTTGGCGCCCGGTCAAGGCAATCGGTTCGCAGCGATCGGTGCCGGGGACGACCAGCCGGTGGTGGCACAGCTCGAAAACCCCGGCCGGTCACGCCGCCCCCTCTTCCCGGTCCATCCGCGACAGAGCAAGGATGCCAATGGCGGGCTTGTCCTGCAATGGACGCGGCGCGCACGAGGCGGATGGAACTGGCTCAACGAAGTCGAGCAACCATTGGTTGAACAAAGCGAGCAGTATGAAATCGGTCTGGGCGACCCCGCAGCCCCTAACCGGGCATGGGCAACCACCGAGGCGCGGTTCCTGCTCTCTCCGCCCGAGATGGCCGCACTCGTCGCAGATTTTCCCGGCGGATCGCTATGGGTCCGCCAGCAGGGGAGCTTCGCGGCCTCTGCACCGCTGCGCCTCTTCACCCTACCGTTCACCCCATGACAGGAGATCGCCATGTCACTACCCGTCGACTTCGATACCGCCACCGCGCGCCATGGATTTCCGATGCTAGTTGCCGGACAGGCGCAGAAAGAGTTCTTCGTCAACGAAGCCCTCGCGCGGATCGACGCGCTGCTCCATCCCGCCTTCGAAACGGTCGCCAACACGCCTCCCGCCCTTCCTGCCGCGGGCGAATGCTGGCTGGTCGGGCCCGACCCCTTGGGTGCGTGGGAGGGGCAGGCCGACGCGCTGGCATTCTGGGACGGCATCCAGTGGAGCTTCTGCGCCCCCGTCGACGGCATGCAGATGTTCGACCGGGCAGAAGGTCAGTGGATCCTTTTCCGGTCCGGCTGGCGGCGCGCGACACGCCCGCAGCCCCCCACCGGGGGTTCGACGATCGACGTCGAAGCACGAACGGCGATCGGAGCGATTATCGATGCAATTGCAACACTGTCGATTATTCGCAACGAATGACGGGAACCGCAAGCGGCTGGTATCGTTCGGCTGTCACGGGAAGGGATCCTGGTTGCGGAACCCATTCTCATCGCGCAGGAAAAGCGGCATTCTTGCCACAGGTCCTGCCGATTGTTTTCTTGCCACCTTATGGGTTGAAAGTTAGATACGGTCCACTCGGTGGCTCCAAATCGCAAAAAGGGG
>Ga0315334_10001806_pt1 | contig 13315 bp, 13 predicted proteins | sample M150034915metaG_FD_205555 | JGI IMG/M metagenome (GOLD analysis project Ga0315334, IMG submission 205555) | Ammonia-oxidizing marine archaeal communities from Monterey Bay, California, United States - M1 500m 34915 | ecosystem: Environmental > Aquatic > Marine > Intertidal zone | place: USA... | reverse complement strand
GAGATCAAGGAATGTTAATCTGTACTGCCGAGATCCTACCTATTGCACACCCTGATGCTGAGACTGGTCCACCACAACCACCAGTTATTGAACTAGCAAGAGTAACAGATAGAGGAATCAGAGAAAGTAAGATGTTAGACATGAAACAATTAGTTCTAGAGAAAGATAAATCTGTGATAGGAGTTTTTTGTGATAACGCAGTAACTGATCATGATGGAAATCTCTTTGATGCATGTTCTTATGCAACTACTGCTGCAATCAACTCTTGTAAAATTCCAAAATATGAAATGAAAGACGATAAACCAACTAAAGTTGAAAATGAATTTGATGATCCACCAATTACAACATTACCTGTTTCTGTTACGATGGCAAGAATTGGTGGTTACATAATTGTTGATCCAAATCTTGATGAATGGTCAATAATGGATGCACGTGTAACAATCACTACAAATTCTGACGGAAATATTGTTGCGCTACAAAAAGGTGGTGGAGATGGATTTACAAGTGATGATCTTATAAAATGTGGTGAAATTTCTGCTAGAGTTGGAACAAAAATACGGGATATTATAAAAAAAAGTAGTTCTGGTGGAAATTAGATGGTCAAAAAACAAAAACCACTAAAAGGTTTGGGTGCCAGATATGGTATAAAACCTAGAAAACAGTTTACTCAAGTACATCATTTGTTGAAAAGTGAAAGAAAATGTCCAGAGTGTGGTGGTTCAGTTACTAGAGATGTTGTTGGGATATGGTCTTGTAAGAAATGTACGTTTAAAGTAGCTGGAACAGCTTATGACGTTAAATTTTAATTCAAAAATAGAATTTTCTGCAGGTCAAGAGACTAAAGCAATTTTTGATTCAGTTTCAGTAGACAATAAATTTTATCCTGAAAATCCAACAAAAACTAAAATTACATTCAATAAAAAAATTCTAATCCATCTTCAATCCGAACAAATTCCACATCTTCGAGCAAATCTTAATTCAACTCTAAGGTTGATACAGGCATCATATGATTCAATTAACTCAGTAAAGATATAATAAAACAATAATCAGAAACCTGTCATGTCATCTGGTCAACAAATGCCTCCTTGGTTGCAAGAACAGGTTGCTAAGATGCAACAATCACAACAGAACCTTCAATCAATATTAGCTCAAAAACAACAAGTTGAAATGGAAAATACTGAATCAGATCGTGCATTAGAAGAATTGCAAAAAGCAAATGATGATGAACAAGTTTTCAAATATGCTGGCTCAATATTGATTAAATCTGACAAAAAAACACTGATTGAAGAACTGGAAGAAAAAAAGGAATTATCTAAAACAAAAATCATTGTTCTGAAAAAACAAGAAGAGAGGTTGAAAGTTAGTCTTCAAGAACAAGAAAAAAAAATTCAAGAAATGCTAAAGAATCCAACATCTGGAAATAATCCACCCTCAACTAACTCCTAAAATTACAACAAGATATTAACAATCTAATTTTATAATTTTCGTGAAACCAGAAGATTTACGCATAATTATTGATGAGAGGGAAAGAAAAAGTGGGATACCAAAATTGCTAAAGGCGATAGGTGTTAACGTGGAAACAAAGACATTACCAATTGGTGACTACATAGTCTCACATGAAACTATTGTAGAAAGAAAAAGCATCAAAGATTTTATGTCGTCTATTTTTGATGGTAGATTATTTGATCAATGTAATAGGTTGAAAGATAACTATCAATTTCCAATTATTATACTGGAAGGAAATATTGATGAAATTGAATCAATTTCTGAAAATCCATTAGTATTTTATGGTGCATTATCAACAATTGCAGTTGATTTTAACATCCCAATAATACCAACACCAAATGCTTCTGATACCGCAAAATTACTGGTTTCACTCGCATCAAGAAAAGAGTCTAACAAGGGACCACTACTAAAAAAAATAAAAAAATCAAGTGATATTCAAAAGCAACAATTATCAGTGCTTTCAAGTTTGCCTGGAGTTGGAGAAAAAATTGCAGTTAGAATGCTTGAAAAATTTGGAACACCACTAAAAGTTTTATCCGCATCTACCAAAGATTTAGCAAAGGTACCAGGATTAGGGGAATCTCGAGCAAAAAAAATTAAAAAAATGATAGAAATAAAAAGCAAGCATACTAAAGCAACAAATCAAAAAACATTACACGATTCTTAATTTTTTGCAACTAATTTTTTTCTCAATTTATTGCCACAGTTTGGGCAAATACCTTTAGATGAACTTATGCCACATGGTGGACAGTAATGTATCCACTTACCAACAGTTTTGATACCTTTAGTCATTAAAGGTATTATTTCTATATCAATCTGTTTTGCTACATTTGATACCGCAAAATCATCCGAGATTAATTTAGTATTCAACTCTAATGATAAGGCTATAGAAGAGATATCTTCTTTAGATAAACTATACAAATCTCCAGTTTTTCTTGCAACATCTATGACTTTTTTTTCAGATGCATTATCTGGATCTTTAATAATAAGCCTTTTAGAATCAAGTAAGATTTCAAGGGCATTGTGACTTTTTTTGATATGTTTAATCTCATCATAAACTAGCGCAGTAACATAGTAACTATCTTGAGATCTAAATGGAATACCTGCATAAAATGCAGTTGCATCAAGAACACTAGAAACCAAGTTTATTCATCTGTCTAAGACCCTTTTTCTTCAGTCTGACAAAAACTGCTTGATTTTTAAATTTTTTTATTGTAATTTTCTGTTCAAAACCAGATGACTTGATCATCTGTGCGTCCATCACGATATTACAATCATGTGAACAGCTGATCTCAATTTTTTCATCCGGCACAACTATCGATGGTAATCTATGAACTGGTGCTACTGGAGTAATTATTAGAACATCAAGACTTTCATGTAGTAATGGTCCCCCAATTGAAAATGAATGACCAGTAGATCCACTAGGAGTTGAAATTATAACTCCATCCATTTTTTGTTTTACCGTGTCACTTTGGAATTTAATCTCAAATTCAGCAGTCTTTGTAAGATTCTTTCGATTTATGTAAATTTCATTTAACGCCGGTGCAAATTCTTCCCCATCACATGATGCTGTAACTCTAGTTCTTTTATCTAACCAGATCTTATTCTTGATAATTGCATTTATTGCATTATCTAAATCATCTAGGGTAATTTCAGATAATATACCTCTATTACCTCCGACATTAATAGTAAGTATTGGTGTCTCATTACGTAAATTTCTAAATGTCCTTAGTGTTGTACCATCACCACCAAGTGTTATTGCCAAATCAAGTTTGACTTTGCTTAAAACCTCCAATGATTCAACTTGTTTTGTTTTATCAACATCAACTGGTGCAATGGTATAGACCTGTATTTTTTTTGCAAGAAGCTTTTTCGCAACTTTTTTTGCTGCATCTTCCGAAATTTTTGAACCAAATTTACTAATTATGGCTACTTTATTCAGTTTCAAGCAGTTCTTTTCATATTATTTGGTACTTAAAAATCATGTATTTTATGATATATTTTGATAAGATTTTTAAGTCAAATTTGTTATAAACATGGTAGAGGACGAAGATGTCATTATTACTTAAAGATAGAGTATATTCCATGGAAGCACCTACTGCTAAAAGAGGTGTTTTTCCACTTCATGGTTTCAAATTAGGCCTTTATAGATTACCATTAAAATTAGATGAAGTTCTTGAAATACAATCAGTTCACGATGGTCTTAAAAATACATTCGAAATGGATACATATGCAGATAGAATCTTTGCAACTTATTCGTGGACAGAAGAAAATATGTCCAATAGAACTTCAAAAGATCATGAAAAAATAGATCTAAGTGTCACAGTTGAAATTGTTACAGGTGAAGTTGTCGATATTATATATCAGATATTTCCAATTGAAAAGTTTGGTGATGCACCTTGGGTTACGGATTATAAAAAGAAAGCAGATCATTTTGCAAAGATGATAACTGACACAATTCTTAGAAATACAATTCTTGCTGATAAGATGGTTGAAGCATTAATCAAAAAAGAAAAACTAACTGAGGATCAAGCATTATTAAGATTAGAAGAGATTACACCTCTAGCACAGATTGTACCAGATGCCAAACCAATTCCAGTTAAAAAACAAGATGTTGCTTTGGACGTTGCTGGAGGACCAGCACAAGAATGGCAAGGAGGAGATGTTAAACCAGGACCAATTGATATTGAGTACAAATCAAAGATGAAAGTATCTCCATCATTCAAAGCACCATCAGGTCATGAAATCAAGACATGGGGTCGTGTTGGGAGTGATAATGGAATAATGGGTGTTTGGGGAGAATATGTCTCAGTTGATTATGATATTTGTGTTGCAGATGGTGCTTGTATAGATGCATGTCCTGTAGGTGTCTATGCATTTGCAGATTTCCCTGGAAATCCAGGATCTGATAAGAAACCACTAATGGGAGGAGAGCCAGACTGTATATTTTGTCTAGCATGTGAGGGTGTTTGTCCTCCTGAAGCAATAAAGATCTTCCCTAACGATTAAACTCTCATTTCAAATATAAATAGCAACAAGAGCGTTCACATGTTGAGATATGGAAGGTAATCCTTTTACACAATTTGTATTCCAAATATTCATTTTTTGTGCAATTATAATTATAGGTTATACTTGCAATTTTTACTATTTGGCATTTCTATCAAGCAGAAGAAAAGATGAGAATTTTATAACAGAAATTGGTGAACCTACCATAACAGTTCAGTTACCGATATACAATGAAAAATATGTTGCAACTAGATTAGTTGACGCTGTTTGTGCACAAGATTATCCTAAAGATAAATTAAAAATTATGGTTCTAGACGATTCTGATGACGAGACAGTAAATTTAATGCATCAAACAGTTCTCAAATATCAAAGTCTTGGATTTGACATATCACATGTCAGAAGAGGAACTAGAGCAGGATACAAAGCTGGGGCACTAAAACATGCAATGAAATCTACAAAAAGTGATTTTGTTGCAATTTTTGATGCTGATTTCATACCACCAGATTGGTATTTGAAAAAGGCAATACCACATTTCACAAACTCAAAAATTGGATTGGTACAATGTAGATGGGGTCATATTAATGAGAATTATTCTGCACTTACTCAAGCACAGGCATTGAATCTTGATTTTCATTTTCTAGTTGAGCAAAAAGCAAAAAGTAATTCACATCTGTTTATGAATTTTAATGGAACAGCTGGAATTTGGCGAAAAGAATGTATTGATGATGCTGGAGGTTGGCATACTGCAACTTTGGTTGAAGATTTGGATCTAAGTTATAGAGCACAGATGAAAGGTTGGAAATGTTTGTTCCTACCAGACATTGTAGTTGATGCTGAACTTCCTGTACAAATGAATGGTGCTAAAAGGCAACAATTCCGTTGGGCAAAAGGCTCCATACAATGTGCAATTAAATTACTTGGAGATATACTTCTAGAAAGAAAGATTAGCTTTGATGCAAAACTTCAAGCATTTATTCAATTAACAAGACATGTTGTCTTCCCTTTAATGTTAATACAGTTTATAACACTTCCAATATTGCTTGCATCTGAAGTAAATCTCTACATTGTAAGTTTTCTTCCTGCACTCACTTTAGCAACGTATCTTGCTATGGGTCCAGGTGCATACATTCTTGTGATTCATAAAATGTACAAAAATGACTGGAAAGCAAAAGCAAAGGTATTACCATATCTGTTGGTTTACTCGATAGGAATGTCTGTCAATAACACAGTTGCAGTTTTTGATGCAATGGTAGGAAAGAAAAATGAATTTCTAAGAACCCCAAAATATGGAATTATCAAAAATGATGATGACTGGAGAGATAAAGCATATAATCTTCCATTCTCAAAGACTACACTTCTTGAAATGTTCTTTGCAATATACGGCGTATTAGGAATATTCATTGCAATATTTTCTAAAAATCCAATCTTTGTGCCTATAATAGCATTACAGGCAATTGGTTTCTTCTACATATCCTGGCTTAGTTTCTCACATACAAGATATAAAAGCCCAAAAAGTAGTGACAATAAAATAACAAAGGAAGAAAAAATGTCAGATTACTTTTACAAATTAGCACTGGGAGGAATATTTGCAATTATTGTGATTGGTGCATATATGGCATTTACTGGTTACAGCAGTGATGTATATCCACTTGATATGTCAGTTGGTTTACTAGATAGAATTATGGCATCATCAGATCCACAATCAATGTTGGTTGATCTTAATGCAATTAAAGGACACCTCCCAGTAGAAGGAAATCCAGTTTGGATATTTCCAACTGATACTACAAACTTTTCAAGAATACAAACAGATCTTAACACAATGATAATCAGTGCAGAAAAAATAACAGTAGTTCCAACAGATAGTGCTGCATACCATACTGGAATTACTGACATTCGTGAGAGAGGTAGTGTACTTCAAGAGAATCTTGCAGATGCAATACCATACATGTATGTGAGTTTCTCTAACATTATATTTAGCTCAATTTGGATTGCTGCTCTACTTGCAATATTTGCCATCCTTAACAAAAAGAAGCAGCAACTAAAAGAATATGATATCTCAAATGATGTTTAGGAAATATTTAGTTCACTTCTGATCTCATCCACAGCCCTTATTCCAAAAATATCTCGAATCTGTTGAATTCTTATAGATTCTTTTAGCAGTTCCTTTCCAAGATTGTCAATTAATGTAGAAAATACTTCAGAAAATCTTAACTCCCATTTATCTGCACAATCAAATATCTTTCCAACAGCCCACTGTCTAACTTCATGTGGTAATGGAATTTTTTCATTTGATTCTATCGATAATTTATCAAATAAATTGATAATATCCGTTGTGTCAGTAGTCATTTTTTCAATATCCTTTATATCACCATATTTTGATTCTGCTCGCATGCGTATTCCTGATTGATATTCAGATAGTTTTAGAAGGGCTAAGACTTCCTTCGAGCTCTCATCAGATACCCTATCCGTGACATTTTTTATATCATGAATTTCTTGAACTACTTTGTCAGTTTTTTCATGGAATTCTGAGGTTAGTGAGTCAGAACGGCTAATCATATTTGATAATCCAGAAATTTTTTCTTCAATTTCTGATTTGAATGTCTTCAATCCCTCACCCAGTACTGAAGAAATATTTACATCCTTTACTATTCCTCCAATCTCTGTTCTTATGTTTGACATATCTTTACCTATGTCTCCAGTTCTGTTAGAAATTGATTTTATTGTATTTCTAAGTTCGTCAATCTGCTCTGTTATACCTGATTTTGACCCTGTTTCTTTCACAACGATTTTCATCTCTTCTTTTAGATCATCAACTCTATCAGCCACCTTCATTATCATCTTTGAATTATTTCGAATCGAGTCAATACTCTCTGATACAGTTTGAACAAGTTCATCAGTTTTTGCAGTTGATTTGTTACTTTGTTCCATATTTTTGATCTTTTCTTCGAGTTTCACAGTCTGTTCATTTAATTTGGTTACTATCTTCACATTTCCTTTCATCTGGTTTAGGTTAGAGAAAAGACGTTCTGTATCTTCTTCTATTATGTTGATCTGTTTTGATTGTTTCTGAATCTGGATAATTGAAGAACTTAATGTACCAATCATATCATTCATTGCAACCAGAATCCTTTGGTTTTCTTTGAAGATCTTTGTCATATTCTTAATCTCTTTTGATAATATTTTTGTAGATTCTGATACTACTGATATCTTGGTGTACAACTGAGATGGTGTTGGCTCTCTTTTTGATCTAGATCTTTTTGGATCTTGTTTTTGTTTGACAGTTTTTTTTATACCTTTTCTTTCTGCCATGTGTTTTCATTTCCTTTTACTAATTTAAAAAGTGCAGGCTGAAATAAAATAAGATTTGTCGAGTTTAGTTGTTGACTGTTTCTGGATTATGAAGTAATTCATGAAATGTTTTTTCTGCTAGTCCGTTCATACTCTCGACGAAATCACGTTTGCAATATGTACATTGTATCATATGTTACCGTATGGTACCGTACCATATATAGCAGAGGTTCTTTTGAAATTACCAACTGGTCAGATACCCCAGAGCTTATTTCCTCATAAATCAGTCACTCTGATCATCATCCCAGACTATATTTATGAAATAACTTGAAAATAAAGGCATTATCTTGAAAATTGTTATAACGAATTCATAACATCATCAATAGATGCAAAATTTTTTCCTACAGGTTCAATCTAGTAGCGATGAATCATCTGCCATAACTGGTGGTCTTTGGGATATAATAGACAAAATCAATCCTTTACAGTTACCTCAGGATGCATTTGTTACAGACCTTGCAATCATCATGATTCTTGCAGGAATAGTTACACTGGCATTCTTTAAAATCAAACAACCATTAATCATTGGGTATCTTTTTGCTGGAATGCTAATTGGACCACTTTCTCCATTATGGGCACCATTTCTTTCAGACGGTGGAGCTGGTGAAAGCATTGGACCAGCTGGTATTTTATCAGATATTGGGGCACTAAACGTATTTGCCGAAATCGGTGTTATTCTATTACTTTTTGTCATTGGAATTGAATTCCCGTTTGCTAAAATTAGGTCTATAGGAAAGGTAGCGATAGGAAGTGGAACATTGGGTCTATTTTTGACTCTAATTTCTGTCTTTTATGTTTGTAACATGATGGGTTTAGAGTTTATGGATTCGTTATTTTTGGCAGCTGCATTATCAATTAGTAGTACTGCAATTATAGTCAAGGTTTTAGAAGAATCTGGAAAGATAAAAAAAGAATCATCCATACTAATTTTAGGAATTTTGATTGTAGAGGACGTGATTGCAGTGATTCTAATTGCATCTTTAGAGTCAATTGCATTAGTAGGTAACGTCTCAATTGAGGGTGTGATTGCGGTCGTTGTTGTTGCAGGAATTCTTATTGTTGGAACTTTTACAGTTGGAATCAGAACAATTCCAAAACTTGTAGATAAAGTGGCAAGCGCACAAAACAGAGAGATACTTTTGTTAAGTGTTTTAGGAGTATGTTTTGGATATGCACTTCTGGCAAATATTGTTGGACTGTCAGTTGCAATTGGAGCATTTTTGGCGGGAGTATTAATTGCAGAATCAAAGTCTGCTGAAGTTTCTAAAATTCTATCCAGTCCAATAAAGGACATGTTTGTAGCAATATTCTTCGTTTCAGTGGGGGCACTTATGGACGTTAGTCATCTTGAAAACTATATTTTTATCGCTATAGCGTTAATTGCCGTTGCAATAGGAATGAAGTTTGGTGGAAACATGCTTGGTAACTTCATTTTCAGACAATCAAGAAGCAAGTCATTGAGATCAGCATTCACACTTGCAGCACCACGTGGAGAATTTTCTATTGTGATAATTAAGGTTGGAGTTGACGCAGGTGTTGTGAGCGCATTTCTGTTCCCCTTAATTGGTATTATAGCAATAATTACCGCATTCATATCGCCATTTTTGGTAAAGGCCAGCGATAAAATAATACCAAGACTCGCAAAGAAGTAAATTGTCAAACAAAGAACTAGATGATTTTTTAGCACGTTCACATAAGGAACTATCAATTCAAGATTTTGAAGGAAAGAGTGTACCATGTATAGAGTTTGACGGAAAAAAGTTTGATGATATATTATCAAAGGTCGCAGGAAAACCATTAGCAGTTGACACAAATCTCAACATATTACAGGATGGTCTTGGACATGTATTTGTTGAAATGTTACTAACCTTTTCACATGGCGGAATAGAGGAAAATGTTCTCATAAATGCAAATGAAAATTTGATATTTTTTGAAGCCTTATCTGAAAATACACTGCTTGCAATTGCATCAAAAGAAGCTCCAGAGAAAATTTTCATGATTCAGCTACCAAAACCTGAACGTGCTTTGGATGCATTAGATATAATTAAATCTGGACTTGCAAAAGGCAAGAACTAAAAATGTAATGCCGGGGGTGGGTTTCGAACCCACGACCTCCAGATTATGAGTATTGCCTTCTATGGAAGATCTGTCAGAGCCACCATTGGAACTGGCACTCTAACCAGGCTGAGCTACCCCGGCATAACTAGAATCGAAAATTATTGCAATTAAATGTTCTAGATTAGTATTGTTTTGAAACCTGTTGCCAAGACTCGTTCTCTGATTTTACCCAAAGGAATTTTTTCTGTAATGCCGCCGTATACAATTTTTCCCAATCTGCATCTACATCATCAGTCCAGGATTTGAAAATTCTAGGATCAATGTAATTTCGTAACGATGTGCCTAGATTGTAGTCCTTGGTTTTCTTCGTAAGATCCACTTGAAGCGTTAATTTTTCTATCCGCTCTTTGTGTTTTTGTTTTGTTTTTTTAATCTGGAGTTTTGCCTTCTTAACCCTTTCATTTTGTTTTTCTTTTTGAGTGTCAGTTTTCGGTTTGGCAGACTCGGCTTTTTTCAAGGCCTCCTCTTTCTTCTTCCACGGTGCTGTTGCTTTTACTGTTTTTAGCGTGTCAACCTTCTTTTGAAGTGTCTGCTCAAATGTTTTTGGAATTGTTCTTTTATGATTACACATGGTAGCTGCCTCAAGGTTGGCTAACTTTGCATGGTATAATTTTTCCGCAGCAGTTGATTTTTTAACACTTCCATTTTCTCGAAGATATTTTGATACAACACTAGATGCCAAAAACGTTCTGAATACTTTTGCTGTTAAACCCTTCACCACACTAGAATAGTACAAATTAACATGACGTGATGTAATTTGATCAAAGATTTCATCTGCATCTTTTTTCTTTGATACCAATTCCTTTAGATTATCATGAAATTGTTTATCATGTCCTATAGCAGGAACAGTTTCTTGCCATCTTACACTATCTTTTCCCAAGAAATCAAACTCTATGGAATCACCTGTCAATTTTATGTGCTCTTTACGTAATGTTGTTGCACCTACAGTATCCGCTTCTTCAGGATCCTTTTCGTCACCAACTCTCATTGCAGTACGATAAATAAGATAGCATGCAGTAGATATGCGTCTAATCTTTGCATCCTTATTTTGCATGTCTTTTACAATTCTATCCTTAATCTTATCAATTTCACTTGCAAGTTTTTTTGCTTTATCATACTTTGCCCTATCTCTATCTTGTTTTATCCCAGCAGTATCTGCTAACCAAACGTATTTTCTTTTTTGAGTTAAAATATCAGTCCAACTAGCCATCCACATAGAGTCCTCATCATGGACAATTTTTCCCCAATTACCAGCAGGAATCTTTGAATTTTTTCCAAGGTTTAAAGTTACATCTTTTGATGATACTTTTGGTTTCCATTTACCCCTCATTGGGTGTTCACCACGACCAATAAAAATTCCAGGTGGCTCAGCCATATAGTTGGCAACTTCAACTTCCTTTCCATCCATTATCGCCATACCATATTTTACCTTCATTTCCTCTCGTAGTTCTTTCCTTTTGACAGCAAGTGATTTCTTCTCTTCTTTTGTAAGGAGTTCTTTCGCATCTTTTTCCCTGTCTACGAGTTTGAATGGATTTGATAGATCAATATCTGATAATGTCAAGTTTTTGTATTTTCCATTGAATGTTTTTGCAAAATCTGCAACAAAATTCTTCTGAAATACCTTATCCTGAACATATATGGTGTCTTTCTTTTTTGCCCACTGGTAAATCATTTCTTCCTGGAGTAAATCTAAAGATACATCTTGATTATTGATCAGAATCTTTATTCCCTTAGATTCAAAATCTGGAGGGAAAAGTATTCCATTATGTTGTAGTGTTTTCCATTTCATGTTGTTTTCTCATAAATTGTAGACTTTGACAAAAATCGGTTAAAACGATATATCAATCTAACCATGAATTTTTGAAAAGATCTACCATAAAAGGCTCTTAATTGGTTTATTCATCGTAGAGTTCTTTTTTCAGATAATTCTCAAATTCCATATCAGTCTTCATCTTTTTTGCTTCTAGAAACATCATTGCATCGTTTCCTACCACATATCTTGGGTGTGGTTTTTCTTCTTTTAGTGCTTTTACAACAGCATCTGCAACTTCCTTAGGATGGGTACCCATCTCTGCCATCATTTTAACACCTGAAATTACCTTTTCTGTTATTTCTTTGTATTCTGAATCTTGATTTGATTTTTTTGCCAATTTCATCGAGTTGAAGAAATTAGTTTTGATTACACCAGGCTCAATTATTATAACATTTACACCAAATGGCATTAACTCAAATCTCAACGATTCACTTAATCCTTCGAGGGCAAATTTTGAGCTAATATATGCTGGAGAAACAGGAAATCCAATTCTTCCAGCAACAGAACTAATATTTACAATATCACCAGAACCTTGTTTTCTCATTATTGGTGCAACTCTGTGAATTAATCTAATGATTGAAAAGAAGTTAGTTTCAAACTGTTCTTTAAACTCATCAATTGACACATCCTCTACAGTGCCCCACATACCATAACCGGCGTTATTAATCAAAACATCAATTCGATCCTTTCTCTTCACTATTGTATTGATAGCCTCATTAACAGATTCTTCATTATCAACATCTAATTGTAAGATTTCAACGTTCAGGTTTTCCTTTCTAACAACTTCTTTGATTTCTTCATCTTTGTTTATATCCCTCATGGTGGCAAATGTATGAAATCCATTTCTAGCAAGAGCTAATGACGTTTCCAGACCGATTCCACTCGAACTACCTGTAACTAGAGCAACTTTTTCCATGATGGATTTCATTTTATGCCATCTAATAGTTTTATGATTTTTTTTATTGATTTAATTAGGAATCTATACAATGTTAACAATATCAGAAGTGTTATCTATAACTAATATCATAATTTTTCATGGTAAGTTATACTGCACAAGTGGCAAAAAGCCATAAAAAATTTAATTCCGCATTGAGCAAGGCTAAAACTAGGAAGGCATGCTTGACAGCCTATTACAGCCACAAAAAGGAACATGAATTACTCCTAAAGAATCATCTCAAGGGCGAATTGAGTCAAGTTAACAAAAAGAAAGCAAAAATTCCTTACAGGTAGATTTGTAATCAATTAGATTTGGCTACATTCTTTATTTATCTCTGAATTATAAGTGACTTATCAATAAAAAATTTGTTGAAAAAAATCTCATTCAATAAAATTTACAATTATAATTGCATAGAAGGAATGAAATCAATCTCAAAAAATAAGATTGATCTAGTAATTACTGATCCACCATTTGCCATAGATTTTAAAGCCAAGAAAGCAAATTACAATAGAACAGAATCACATGTTCTAGAAGGTTATAATGAGGTTTTACCAGAAAATTATTTTGCTTTTACATTTAATTGGATG
>Ga0315334_10001804_pt1 | contig 13320 bp, 16 predicted proteins | sample M150034915metaG_FD_205555 | JGI IMG/M metagenome (GOLD analysis project Ga0315334, IMG submission 205555) | Ammonia-oxidizing marine archaeal communities from Monterey Bay, California, United States - M1 500m 34915 | ecosystem: Environmental > Aquatic > Marine > Intertidal zone | place: USA... | reverse complement strand
CCACTATCGATCAACGATTGTTTACAACGAGGACGGTCTTCAGGAGGCTGGCACATCGCTGGAAGCCTTTTATCGTTTCTTTGACCGGTTCAACGAAATCACTTCGAAGCAGGAAAGCAGCCAGTACCCAGGGAAGTATTTCTATGAACTGCCGTCGGCAACATTCCGTGCTCAGGGTGGATTCGAACCCGGCGATGATTCGTTGCTGGTTGAGATGCATTCGGCGAGAGAGAAGTTTCTCGCGTCCATGGATGATGACTTCAACACAGGCGCAGCAATCAGCGTGCTATTCGATTCTCTCCGAATACTGAACCGGCACATTGACCAGCATTCAATTGGGCCAGCTGCAGATCTCGATTCGCCTGCTGTCGGCTCCCTGATCAGAGCCACCGCCGTCATCCGTGAACTGACCAGCGTATTGGGACTATTCCTCAAGCCAACACTTGCTGGCGGCGGAGCAGATGAGGCGGACGCCGAGTTGCTTGACAATGTTGTCAATCTGCTAATCGGACTGCGTAAAGAGGCTCGGGAACGAAAAGACTATGCAACGGGTGATGCGATTCGCGACCGTTTGTCCGATCTGGGGGTCGCCTTACTGGATAAAAAAGAAGGAACCCGTTGGGAACGCAGCTCGTGACACCAAGTACCCCAACCCGGCGAATTCTCGGGGTGGACCCAGGCTTGAATACCACAGGCTACGGTGTGATTGAAGTGGGGCAAGCCGGACATCAAGGTGGCCCGCTACCACTGAACGGCGGGATTCGTTTGATCGAAGCAGGAATCGTCCGCAGCAAAGCCAAAGGCAGCATCGAATCCCGTCTGATGGAGATCTATACCGGGGTGCGTGAAGTCATCGAAACCCACCACCCAGAGCTGCTTGCAGTCGAGCAACTGTTTTCGCACTACGAACGTCCACGCACAGCGATTCTGATGGGACATGCCAGAGGCGTCATCTGTCTTGCAGCTGCTCAATCCAACATCGAAGTCGTTCACTTTGAACCTACCCGTGTAAAAAAAGTCATGACAGGCAATGGGCATGCACCCAAGCACCAGATCCAACTTGCTGTCAAAATTCAGCTAGGTCTGCCAACGATCCCAGAACCGGCCGACGTGGCCGATGCCTTGGCAATCGCTCTTTGCGGTCACCACCTCGGTAGCGCTACATCCATGTCAAAGCTCACCAATTTGTCCTAATGTGATGAGACCTGCTCGTCACCCCGCAATACATCGTTTCGGTTATCTGCATCTATCTGGGAAAACCAGCATTAAATTCAGGTTTCCAAAGTCCCGGAGTACTTTCTCTTGATCGTCACCATCGCCGGAAAACTGGTTCGCGTCAACGAAACTGCCGTCACCATTGAAGCGACTCCCTTCGAATACGAGGTTCTGGTAGCCGACTATACGCGCCGCATGCTCCAAAACAGCATCGGCCAGAACACGCGTCTTCACACCCTGGATTACATCGAGGGAAATGCTCAAGGTGGTCGCCTGACACCACGTCTGATCGGGTTCATGACAGAACCCGAACGTCAGTTCTTTGACCTGTTCTGCAGTGTTGATGGTGTGGGCGTCAAGAAAGCCCTCCGGGCCATGGTCCGTCCGGTGAAGGAACTTGCCGTTCTGATCGAAGAACAGGATGCGAAAGGACTTTCTGCCTTGCCCGGAATCGGACCGGCCACAAGTGAACGTGTGATCGCCAAATTACGACGCAAAATGCCGCGATTCGCACTGATGGTCGAACGACAGACAGTCGGCACCGATGAGAGCATCGCTGCCTCATCGGTCATCAGCGAGACCTTCGATGCACTGACCACGCTGGGGCACAACGAAGCGGACGCCCGTAAACTGATCGATGAAACCATGGCAAGCGGAAAGAAATTCAAAGACACCGAATCGCTGCTGACGGCCATTTATCAACGTTCAAATTGATCAACCCCGCTCTGTTCAGCGTTTGCCCAGCGAGAGATATTCATGCTGCTTGATCGCTAGTATGTCTTGGCGAATATCGCTTTTTTCTCAGCTGGTTTACCTGTAAAGAAGCAAGTCCCCGGTTCGTCATTCCCATCACGGGGAATGCAACGTATCGTGACCTTGAGTTCTTTCAGCAACGGTTGCAATTCTTCTTCCGACGCAAAGTGGCAGTGAGCGAATCCGCCGTGGATGTCCTGCTCATTGCCCGGTGTAAAGAAATCACGAAATTCAGATTCGTTCGTAATCACGCATGAATTGTCGTCTCGCAATTTCGCAGCCGCATCGAACAGAGACTGCTGCATTTCTGCGAGCAATTCACCGATATTGGCAACCAACTCACTCCGATTCATGGGAACACTTTTGGGCTGATCCCTCCGTCCGAGAAACACAGCGTCTTTTTCAATATCCTTTGGACCGATTTCCAAACGGATGGGAACGCCTCGTTTGACGTGATGCCATTTCTTTTCTCCACCGCGAATGTCACGGTCGTCAATTTCAACACGAACAGGACTGCCGGCATACTGCTGCGCGGTCAGCTCGGCCCTGACTTTCTCGACATACTGTAAGACATCAGCTCGTTGCGATGGCTCACGATAAATTGGCAGAATCACCACCTGAGCTGGCGCCAACCGGGGAGGAATAACCAGACCATCATCGTCGCTATGGCTCATGATGAGAGCGCCGATCAGTCGTGTCGACACACCCCAACTTGTCGTCCAAGCATATTCCCGTTCACCATTTTCTGCCTGAAATGCGATCTCCTGTACTCGCGAAAAATTCTGCCCCAAGAAGTGACTCGTGCCAGCCTGCAAAGCCTTCTGGTCCTGCATCATTGCCTCAATGGACAACGTTTCAACCGCACCGGGAAATCTTTCATCTGCCGTCTTGCTTCCAATGATCACTGGCATTGCCATCCAGTTCTCAGCAAAGTCAGCATAAACATCAATCATCTGCTCTGTCTCGGCGATTGCCTCTTCACTGGTGGCATGTACCGTGTGACCTTCCTGCCAGAGGAACTCGGCGGTCCTCAGGAACATACGCGTTCGCAATTCCCACCTCACCACATTGGCCCACTGATTGATCAAAATCGGTAGGTCACGGTAACTCTGAACCCACTTTGCATAAGTAGCCCCAATAATGGTTTCGCTGGTTGGGCGGACAATCAATGGTTCTTCCAACTTGCCAGCCGGTCGCAGACCCCCGTCTGGATCGGGTTCCAGACGATGATGCGTAACCACAGCACACTCTTTGGCAAACCCCTCAACGTGCTCAGCCTCCTTCTCAAGGAAGCTCATCGGAATCAAGAGTGGGAAGTAAGCGTTCTGGTGCCCAGTCGCCTTGAACATGTCATCCAGGGCACGCTGCATGTTCTCCCAGAGCCGATAGCCCCAGGGCTTGATCACCATGCAACCTCGGACCGGACTATTCTCAGCCAAATCTGAGGCTCGAATGACCTGCTGATACCATTCGGGATAGTCTTCGGCCCTTGAGGGGCTGATTGCGTTCTTGGGAGCTTTTGCCATCGGAAAGTTCTACCTTTCGGAGGGGATAAATTTGGGAAGCATGAATCACGCCGGGAAGGGGCACGCCTGATCAGTTGCTGATCGCCCGCTGGTCAGGAGTAACTGCTGGTCGTGACTCACTGAATGCAAATTGTGCTGACTTGGGCTGCACAAAACTAGGGTACCTGCTGTCAAAGATTTGCCGAACTGACCAGGAATCCCAACGCCGAACATGGATCCAGTGCCTGATCGGCTTTGAACAGGGTGCCAAGCAGGCATCAATGCCTGCCAACAATCACATCATGGTTTTACTAACGACGCAAATTCAGCAGTTCGTCCAGAAGTTGCTGGCTGGTGGTAATCACACGACTGTTTCCCCGGTACTGGGTGCTTGCCATCACCAGTTCAATGAGGTCCTTTCCAATGTCGATGTTACTCAATTCCAACGCACCACCAATCACTCCCCCAATTCCATTTTCTCCGGGAGCCCCCTGAACCGGCAAACCAGTGTTGACGCCTTTCGAAAAGACATTCAAACCACGGGATTCCAAGCCAACCGGGTTGGCAAACCTGGCCAGTTGCAACTGGCCAATATCGCGTGTCACCCCGTTTCCGAACAGACCGCGAAGCGTCCCGTCTTCACCCACCACAAAACTTGTGAGCACACCCGGAGGACTACCATCCTAACGGGTTGCCGCCAAACTTGCTTCCTGAGTTGCCAAACCTGAAACCTGACCCCATTTCTTTCAGTTCCGTCCTAAATGCTAGCAACCGATTGCTGAACCTATCTTGGTCATCTCGTAGTTCAGACAACATGAGACTCAGTTCATCTCGAAATCCTTGTTGGCTTCGCAGACGAATGTCCATGTCCAGACTTTTCATTTTCCGTTCTGCGAGGATTTCATCGAAACTGGGTTGTTCTAAATCCTCGGTCTGCTTCATGATTTCCTGCAGTCGATTGCCCGTGATATCGATCCCGTTAACCAATGCAATTAATTTGGTAGCGGATTTTCGATTCAGGGTTCCACGAATCAGGAAGTAGCTCATCAGAAGCATCTGGGTCAGAACGGTGGCAACACAGAAGGCAACCAAGGCTCTAGAGAGTTTTAAAATCTTGATCGGTTACCGTTGTCGCTGAATGGTATAACGTCGCGTCGTCACTTCGTCGGCCTCTGCGTGTTCTCGTTTGGTTTCCAATGCCCGGAACTCCAACTCAGCGTTGTCTCTTAATTTCTGGAAACGTTTTAGTTCCGCCTCAGCGTCAACCAACTTCCCCCGCCGTCGTTCCAACTCGGTGATCAATTCACCGAGTGTCAAATTCAAAGCTTCGATATCTGCTTGAAGCTGCAAGTCATACCGCCCCAATGACAGCAGAGCATCGACAGAAACGTCTCCCCGCCGACTCACGTTGGATCCATCTCGCAATAGCATCCGTTCATGCTGTTTTTCATCAACATACTCATTGACTTTCTCAATGGCGGCGTTTGCCTGCCCCACAGCTGCGCCTACCACGTCGCGTTCCTGACGACGTAGTTCGAGCAGAGCAGCGAATCGAAATTCAAATGGCAAAAGAAATCCTCGCGGTCATGGAACAGTGATTGGCAGTGCAGACTCAGCTCACCACGACCCCCGGGCTATTCTCAACCATACTGCCTGCTGGCATAGTTTGGGCTGGAACATCTGCATTTGGTTGATGATTTACAGCTTGCGTGCTCATGAGTTGTATGAGCAGCTGACATGATTCCTCCAGCGGTGTAATCTGCGTTGCATCTTGCTGAAGAAACTGCCTGATCGGGTCTCGTAGGGCAATCGCTGCATCGATACGGGGATCGCTGCCCGCCCGATACGCACCAATGGAAATCAAGTCGGAATGCTGATGGTACTCACTCAAATGCTGACGGGCGATAGCTGTCGCCTGCATGGTCTCTCGTGAGACAAGGTGAGGTTGCAGGCGGCTTTGACTTTGCAGCACATCAATCGGGGGCCAGTGTGCCTGAGCAGCCAATTGTCGGCTGAGGACGAGGTGACCATCGAGCAGTCCCCTCAGGGAATCAGCGATCGGCTCATTGTGATCATCCCCCTCTACCAGCACCGTATAGAATGCAGTGATCGAACCCCGCTCAGTACGTCCGGCCCGCTCCACTAGTCTGGGCAGCAGACTGAATACACTCGGGGGATATCCGCGGGTGGTGGGCGGTTCCCCGGCCGCCAAACCAAGTTCCCGTTGTGCCATTGCAAATCGCGTGATCGAATCGATCAACAGCAGCACGTTTTCTCCCTGATCCCGAAACGCTTCGGCAATGGCCGTTGCTGTCCAGGCAGCTGAAACACGTTGTGCGGCGGGACGATCACTGGTTGCAACAACCACCACGCTTCGTGCAATCCCAGCTTCACCCAGAGAGCGATTGAGAAATTCCTGTACTTCTCTACCTCGTTCTCCAACCATCCCGATCACAATTCGATCTGCAATCGAACCGCGTGCCAACATTCCCAACAAAGTACTTTTCCCAACACCTGAACCGGCAAAGATTCCCAAGCGTTGCCCCTGACCACAGGTCAGCATCGTATCGATCGCGCGAACGCCAGTATGCAGGGCAGTGTCGATGGGTGGTCTTTCCAGTGATTCTGGCGGTTCACGATCCGCATCAACGATGAATAAATCTTTCGGCAATGGTTTGCCATCAATAGGCTGACCAAAGGCATCAATCACGCGACCACACAAGGAAGGCCCGACTCGAAGTTTCAAAGTTGCGTCTATCAGACGAACCGAGTCTCCGGCTGAGAGTGCATTGAGTCGTTCCAGCGGTGCGAGTATTGGACGGACACCCCGAAATCCGATCACCCGTGAACGCGATATTGCACCATCCTGCGATTTCAACTCGCAGATCGCGCCAATCGGTGCAGTCATGCCCTCAATCTCTACAGACTCACCAGCAACAGCTGCTACACGACCCTGCACCTGATGCGAAACAGCCTGTTGAATTAATGCGTCAGTTACCTCGGCATCGGGCAAGCGTGGCAGATCGATTACGAAATCGTCAATCTCTGTGTCACTCACTGCAACAACTCCTGAAGTCGTTGAATCTGAGCAGTCAGACCTGCGTGGATTTCACCACCATCCTGACGAACAACGACCTCGTTTCTGGCTAGGCTTTCGTCCGTCTCGAGATGTGTTTTCTCTGGCAAAGCGGGCGATGCGATCAGGGCTTCGAAAGATGGTCCAGCTTGAGCGAGTGTTTCGGGATGTACCACAAGCGTCAAACGTGTTGCCGATCGCGTGCTATGCATCGCTTCGTCTGCCCAACTCACCAGCAATTCGGGCTCGTCTTCTAATTTCCGGAGAACGATCTTTTCGGCCGCAGACAAGGCTGTTTTCGTCAATACGCTACTGTACTGTTCCATCCATTCTGCGTGTGCGTCATGCAGTTTCGCTACCGCTTTCTGCATTACCTGCGTGTTTGACTTGGCTTGCTGCTCAGCTTCTGCCTTGAGTTTTTTGTCGGCATCTACCGCAGCGCGTTCTAATCCCTCCTGATAACCACGCTGTTCAGCAGCCTTGCGGATCTCATCGACATCCCGCTTTGCCTGTTCGAGTATTTGCTGACTCTGTACCCGACATTCCTCCAGACGTGTACGCCCCTCGTCAGCGATATCCCTGAGATTAAAACCTGCAATTACAGATGTTTTTCGTGCCGCTTTTTTGTGGTCGTCGCTACTGCCAGCCTTCAGTACGATAGCCATGATTCACCCCTCATCAGGCAGCTTTGGGAACCGATTGATTGACCACATTTCGCGATGCATATGCAATTGCTTCTTTGGCCTGATCGATTTCGCGAAGTTGCAACGCGCCAAGTGAATTCATCGCCTGTCCGACCTTCCTTGACTGTGCCTTGGGAAGCAATGCCAGTACTGCGGATGTCACCTGATTTGGTAGTCCACACAAGGCCAGCATGGCTGTTCTGGATTCCACATTGCCCAGAATTTCGCAGAGATGCTGTGGTGATAATTTCAATAAATATTGATGGATCGAGTCCGTGGATGGAAATGAACCCGTCTCACCAACGGTATTCGCAGCTTCGGTACCCACCGAAGCCTCCGCATCGACCGAAGCTTGATAAAAGTCCAGACCTACGTCGGATCCATCCAGGGCATTGGAAGCCTGCGAATACGATGTCTCGCTTGACGGTGTCGATATGGTTCCTTCGGCATTACGAAGTTTAGAACTCAAAGCCTGTGCAGCGTTAACAGCAGACGGAAATCTGTCATTTTCCGAACTGGAGTGTTGCGTAGTTTCATACACCGAACTCCGGGATCGATTTGCAGCATGAACGTGATGTGTGTTCGACGCTGGTTGTGGCGACCCATCGTCATGTTGTCCATTCGCATTCGGCATCGCAGCCAGAATGGCGTCCAGAGCGCGGCGGCCCACGGAATCATTGGAACCTGCTGATTCGTTGGCTAGGGAATTGCGAAATTGCTCAGCTACATCAGCAATTGAAGCAGCAGGGATTTCTCCAAGCCTGCCGATTCGAGCCAAGGCCTCCTGCTGCAGTCCACTATCGAGCCGTGGCAGAATTCGAGCAGCGTGGTCGGGCTGGATTGACGCAAGAACAATGGCCACTGTTTGTGGATGCTCGCTCCCCAGTAAATGCACCACGGCCTGTTCACTTACGTGTTCAATGAACGCAAACGGTTGAGTTTTGTTTTGCGAATCGTGCGGCGCGTGGTCTGCCGATTTTGAGGAGTCCATACTCGATTGTACAACCCGCGATCCGGGGTTCCCAACCTGCTGCTGCCGAATCTGAACCGTATCGCCTGTCTCTGTTCTGCCATCAACAGATGATTGAAATCGGTCTGGCAATTCATCGGGTTTTTGAACGGAAATTTTGAACGCGTGCAAGGCGCGTTTTTGTTCCAATGGATCAACATCAGTCAGCGATGCCATGGTGCGGCGAACAGCCTCCTTGGTGTCCGCGTCAATCTCGCCCAGTAAATCAGCGGCGACTGGCCCGGGCAGACTACTCAGAACGATAGCTACGCGACGCAACATCGCTTCACGATCCGATCCTGAGTTCCATCCGTTCGCCATTGAGGGTCGCTCCTTCACGATAATGCGAAATCTGTCCTATCCTGGAAAGTTCCTCCACAATCCATCGCGGACGAATTTCACATCCCCCTTGTAGTCGAACTTGAGGAAAAATTGAAAGAGGAAATCAGCAGATGAAATTCGCTGCGTTTCATACCAGCTTGTCAGGCTTTCTGCGCGAATCAGACCCTGCACTTGGCAAGAACTGCCAGTACCAAGGCCGCGGGCAGGATTAGTGATCCACCGAATGCACCACCCGAATCAAGCTGCTTCCCCGACCCAACCCCGAATCACATTTGAAGCCGCCTCGGGATTGTCCTGCACCAGAATCAACAATTCCTGTTTCAAAGACCCTCCGGTGATCGTCATCCGATCCATGTCTTCCTCAATTTCCTGCTCAGATTTGGGTGGTCCGGGCATTTCCAATCCGAACCCCTCCTGAAAATCGACGGGCGTTGCATTCCCAGTGGACTTGGCGGCCGATCGGGCCACCAACAAAGCCACGAGGCCCAGAAAGACCAACGCCAAGGTTTGCCAAGATTCGGCAAGCCAAGTCAAAGCCTGACTACTCACCAAGGGCGCGGCTTGTGCAGGAAGGGGAAAATCGGGTGCGTCTCGGACCGTTACCAGAGAAACGGGATCGGCTCCGACCGCACCCTGCGGCAGCAGTGGGCTGATTATCTCCTGAATCTTCTTTTCTGTCTTGTCCCGTAAGGACTGCAGGGTCGCATCATCCAGCACGATGTCGGCCGCTATCAGTGTGGGATCCTTTTGCAAAGAACTCTTGAGATGCAGTTTCTCGTAATAGCTGGTTGGCAACATCACCGAGACTCGAATCGTCTTGACCTGCAAATCAGCCAGCTTAGAAATTTCGTACTGCTGTCCGGCAATCCCACTCGTGTCGCGCTGATCTTCCGTTGCGTTCAGTACTTCTAAATCCCTTGGGATACTGGCAGCCCGATTTCCAATCGCATTCGGGTCTGCCCCAGGCACCCCACTTGGAATTTGTTGATTGCGAGTCGTCTCAACCTTGCTTGTACTACTGACCAAATTAGCCGGCTCAGCATCAATTTTCGGCGTTGTCGATTGCGCGTCCATCATTGGATCGATTTCCGCTGAGACTGCAATTTGTGCCGGGTACTCAACCAGCAACTTTCGCACTTTGTATTCAATATGTGCCTCGGCCTCGCGTTGTTTCCTGAGCATTGGATCGTCTTCTTCGGAATTCATACCAGCGGTCGTGCTATTGGTATCAATGACCACCACTTCATCGGATGCCATACCTGCATACGAACCACGAATCAATTCTTTGATCGCAAGAATGCGTTGCCGAGGCAATGAGCCGTTTCCTTCGGGTTGTACGATCACGCTAGCCGATTGTGGAATCGCACGGGACAAGCCAATCCGTTCACCGCGATCATATTCAACACTGGCCCAGCGAATGTCGCTAAACGTAGCAATCTTGCTGCCGAGATCCCGCTCTTTGGCGTGCATTTCACGAGAACGTCTGAGTTCTGAAGAATCAAATGGGCTACTCGACTTGATTGCTTCATCGACCTGTGTCCGAAGAGAAACGGGCAGATTGGATGCATCCTTGAGTGCCGCAAAATAGTCTGCTTTAGCATCACTGGGAACGTGAATCCGGCGTCCTTCCCTTTCCCATTCATTCAATCCAGCGGTACTCAAAGCGACTTCGATTGAATCAAGTTCCTGCTCGCTCATCGAGCGACCTCCGAACAACAGTTGCTTGGATTTAGCGTCTGTTCCACGGACAAGAAAAGCCAGTCCAATTGCAATCACTGCAACCAACATCACGGAAATGATCCGTGATTGCATGGGCATCGTTACAAAAACTTGTCGAGCCTGATCGGTTGATTGCTTAAGAAAATTCATGGATGAGCAGAAACCGTCACTTGGTAATTATCGAGAGGGCGGGGAAGTGCAATCGAAAGAAAATCCTAGATCTGAATTTGCTGAACCTCTCGGTAGGCTTCGATCAGCTTGTTACGTACCTGCAACAGCATGCGAAATGCAAGATCCGCTTTCTGTACTGCTGTCAACACCTCCGCCTCGTTGACATCACCGCCTGTCAGAAGTGAATGAACCATCTCATTGGCATCCACCTGCATTGAATTAACATCCTGAACTTGGTTCGAAAGCACCTCAGCAAATTGATCGATCCCCGAATGAAAGTCTGCTTTTACCCCATTCGAGCTACCGCCGGTAATCGGCGACTCGAGGCGAATGGGCGGCTGGATTCCGTTGATCGGTCTCATCGATAAAGCCCAGCCCAGCTGAGCCAGGTTCGGTTTGAGAAACGGGAAAGGTTTGAGTTCAAAATCACAGGGAAGGGGAGGGGAGTAATGCCACCAGCCTTAAGCGCACCAAAGTCAAGCAAGAATAGTCAACGTCTCACGACTCAGATTCTCGGTAATTTCCATGACTCCAACGTTTGCTTCGTAGGCTCGCGTTGCTTCCAACGCGTCAACCATCTGAGTGGTCAGATCGATATTCGGATAAGCAACGTACCCTTTCCATTTCCCCTCTTTGATCGCCAAAGGATGTTGTGGCTGGTACCGGTACAGAGGTTCGGCATCACTTGTCTTGATCTCCTCGACCTTCACACCGGAAGCACCCTGAATAGAGATTTTATCATCCGTCTGAAAAACAACCTCCCTCGCTCGATACGGTTCCGCCTCACCTTCTTCATTTTTCAAGGTGGAAATGTTAGCGATATTTCCCGCTACTGCGTTCAAGCGTGTGCGTTCTGCCACCAGTGCAGATGTGCTTATATCAAGTGCTCGCAACATGGTCGTTCTCCTCGTTCTTCTCGGCTCGCTCAGTCAGCATCTAGGCACGCTCAGTAATGGCGGCTCTCAGTAAAGCAAACTGACTACGCATTGTCGTGATTGCCAATGCATGCATGTGTTCGTTCTTGGCAACTTCAGAAACCTGCTGCTCCAGAGAAACATCACTTTGATCGTGGTAAACCACCTGCTCCATCGCGGCCCGCGGCCCCGACCGAATCTCATCTCTCGTCACTGGTAGTCCGAGGTTGATGGCCTTCTGGTGCGTGTCAATCGACTCGGCAAGCGCATTTTGAAAATCACCAACATCAAGATCTTTTGACCGGTATCCCGGTGTGTCGATGTTCGCCAGATTACCAGCCAACAACTCATGCCTCTTTTGGGAAAAACTGAGCGTCTGCTCAAGTGCAGAAATCGTCGTTGTGTTAAAAATATCGAACATCGAATCAATTCACCCAACAAAATCCACGCTTACGCTGCGATGCGACCACTGCCACTTTGCCGCCGAAATGTCACCGTCACGGCCGCACCACCCTGAGGGCAGTTTTGCCACACAATCTGAACCCCCAAAGCAGCGGCAGCAATTGGCATGCGGTGGATGCGGTTCTCAAGATCATTGCCGGTATCGGCTAACTCCAATTCCAAACCATGAATGGTTTCACAGGCTGTAATCGTCAGATCTCCGCCGTCTGGCATTTCCAAAAGTGCCTGCAAAACAAGCGTCTGAACGAGATCAACCGTGCGCCCCGAATCCTCCGGAACTTCCAGTGAAGTATCGATGTCAAGTTCAAGGCAAACCGGTGACTTGTGTTCAATCAAGAGAGGTGCAGTCACCGATTCCACAAGAACGGCTAAAGATTGACACTGTCTTGGGTCGATCCAATGATCTGGCATGGTACGCTCCCGATTCGGTCGGTGCAGCGGTTGAAAATGAAAGACGCTGTTGTGCATAACAGTCATCCCAGCCGCGACGCAAGTCGAATTGCCTCAAAAAGGTTCCTTGCTAGCATTGCGTTGATGCATCAGCGGGACTCGCTGCCAGTGACCACCTATTTCCTTGTCGGTGACCACCTATTTCCTTGTCGGTGACCACCGCTGTTTCTTGCCGACTGGTGTCGCTTCTACGACCAGCGCACGCCGTGTCCCAATCAAAGCGGGCGGGCGAAAGAAATTCAGCCCGACAGAGGATGGACTGCGGAAGACTTCTCCGCAAAATGGCAGACCGGATTGTCAATCGCTGGACAAATCGAGCGTTCCACCACTCGTCGCATTGAGTGTGTTGTCTGTATACCCTGTAACAGCTTGCCACCCAGCATCAACACGAGCCAGACGCTCACGTACTTCTTCTCGGTTCTGACTCAATTTAGCTTCACATTCAGCCTCGATAGCCAGCAATTCGAGATTCATTTTCTCGCATTCTTCCTGCTGTTCTCGGCAACGGTGACGAGCATGCTCACTCGCCCAGGGACGCTCTTCAGCGATATCTTCATGTGCTTTACCAAGCCGGCCAGTAATTTCAACAAGCTGATTCAGCGGCGGCTGCTTATCTGACAACAACCGCATCAGATCACTCATCTGCCCATGCAAGATCGCGTCCATTTGCAATCGACTGATTTGCAAAAGATGGTTCAGGATTGACCACTTTTGCTGGATCAAATCAGCGAGTTCATTTCCGTTCATGGCTATGCCCGTTCCCGATCACGCTTTTTGCTTGTCAAAATCCTAGATCATCCAATCAAGTAATTGCTTCCATCCTTCGTGATCAAATCGCGACGTCTCAGCAAATTTTCCGTCCCCTTCAGCGGGAATTTTTTTAACATGTCACTTGCTTGGCGAAACAACATTTCGGATGCTCGGCCATCCCCCAACTCTCTGTCGCAACTCGCTCGTCCAACGATCGCCTCCAGAGCAGCGGGCTGACTCATGTACCTTGACTCCATGGCACGATAGACGC
>Ga0315334_10001802_pt1 | contig 13330 bp, 26 predicted proteins | sample M150034915metaG_FD_205555 | JGI IMG/M metagenome (GOLD analysis project Ga0315334, IMG submission 205555) | Ammonia-oxidizing marine archaeal communities from Monterey Bay, California, United States - M1 500m 34915 | ecosystem: Environmental > Aquatic > Marine > Intertidal zone | place: USA... | reverse complement strand
TGGTGGAATGATTTTAAGAGAATGGTGGGTAATCAATAATGGTCACAGGTTACGAGCACCAATATTATGGTGATATAACACAGATAAGAATAATATTACAACGTATGTTAACCGTTCTTGAGAAAATCGAGAAAGGGTTACCGAAATGATTTTCTTTTCCTATCTCATCGAATGAGATGATTGTTAATCAAGAACCTTTATTCAGGTTTGAATTAAATGAAACAGAATTAAAAGGTATTACCAAAGGTAGAAAATGTAAAGCATTTTCTATTATTTATGATGGAATACCAACAAATGTCCAAAAGGCACAAGCCGATTTTATGTTAAAGAATTTTCAAAGGGAACCCCGTGTAGTTGAAAGAATGTATAAAATGATTACAACACTTGATAATGATAAAATACTTTTCCCAGATAAAAACATGTTAATAGAGCTAGAAAAATATGTAATAGCATTGGAGTTATGTGAAAAGGAAGCAGATGATTACGCAAACTTAGAGGGCGATGAAGAATAATGGAAGTTCACGTTTACGATACTTATGTGTTAGCAAGTGATAATCATACAATGCATTTTGACATTGTAATACCAATGAAAGATCCTAAGAAAGCAATTGATTATGCCAAGGAATGGCTTAAAAAGACAGATCAAAAGTATAATAAAGTTACTTCTAATGAGTGTAGATATTGCCATTCGCAAGTCGCACCAGATGTAATAGAAAATAGAATTAGGATAGATGGATACTTTGTTCAAGCAATGGAGGGTTGTAAAGATGAAGATGATCAGGAATAAAATAATATTTATCCCAATAGCATTGACACTTTTTGTAATGTTCTATGGAACAGTAGAACAGAACGTTGATTGTCCAATGGTTGCATATGATCCAAAAGGAAGCGAGAACTGTAATTATGTAAAGAGTTGGTTATGGAACAGCGTAGCAGTATTATCATTTACTGCATTTGGATTACCACCAGATGGTGTATTGACCAATGTTACAGTAAGCCCAGATGAAGCAGAGTCACGAAACTTCATACCAATGTTATCAGTAAGTATAATTGCGTTATTTATAATCAAACGGAAAGAAAGTCAACTTAAGAAAGTAAGGGAGTCTTATCGATGACTGAACAATGCTATTGGGATGGTATTCATTTTATAAATGAAGATGATATAACATCTGCGTTACAACGTGGAAAATTCCATCTTGAGCCTAATGAAGGAATTTACATTGATAATTTGGAATGTAGGTATTGTGGAAAACGATTCGTTGGTGAAGAGATGTTAGGTTTCAAAGTTGATGGTTACGATAGAAATGTAGAGATAGGAGAAAGAGATGAGTAAATGTCCAAAGTGTCCTGAAGGCACTATAAGATGTCATAGTAATCCCGATGGTGAAGAGGAGGGAAGACCATGGGTTTGTGATAATTGTGGATATGATGTATCATGAAAGAAAAAGATGGTTGGATAGAACCAGATGATCCTTCAAAGAAAAATTCAGATGGTAATTATGCATTTAGTAATCCAAGTACAGATTACATTAAGGTTGAGTCTGAAGATTCATGTGTTACAAAGAGATGTCGTATCTGTTTGGAACTAAAATTATTACCAGTCTGGACTAATAGATGTATAAGTTGTAAGGGTAAGCCTATGCCAGAACCGCAACAACTTCTTGAAAACATGCAGAAAATATATGCTACGCAACAGGGGAAGATGCAATAATGGCAGATGTTCCATATACTGAAGAATTAAGAGAGGCGTATAGACAGCCACCAAAATGGGAACGATATACAAAAAATCCAAAGACTGGTAAGAAACATCAATGGAAAGTATTGGCAAGTGGAGAATACACACACAATATGCGTAGCGGTGCGTCAGTAAACCTCAAAGTACAAAAATGGTATAAACCAAAATTGAACAAATATGGCGAACCAAAATTATATCTAAGTGAATTAGACGTAATTGAATTACAGTTTGCTCTTGGTATGTTCAAGGATATTTACATTAACAATATTCATAATATGAAATACAAAGAGAAAATGAGAGAAGCACATTGGTATGCAGATTACGCACTTTTGATTTGTAAAAATGCGGCTAAGAGTGAAACTGAAAGACGTTATAATGAATGGAAAACAAATGAAATACAACGCAGAGGACAGGATTCTGGAAAGAAACCACATGATTATGAACATAGAGAAGGACGAGGATGGTACAAATGAGTTGTACAAAGTGCGGTCAACCATTAGATTACAAATATTATAAACAAACTATGAGATGTTATAATTGTGACTTTATCAGAATACCAAGTGCCTGTTCGGATATAATACGATGACTATCCAGTTAGTAAAACCAAAAGATTACACGGCAACACAATCAGTATTGCATGATATGTTTACAGAAAATACTGGTATGAGTATGATGGACAGTGGTGGTGACGGTAATCGACATTGGCAAAGAAATCAGGAAGTCGTTGACTTTAGGGAAAGAGAACCGTTCACTTATAGCTTTGACGGAAGTTATTTAGAAATCACTAAAGACTTGTTTTGGCACCTAAATGATGCATTGGAATATGATCCGTTGGGAACAACAAAATTTGAAAGATGGGTAAAGGGAGATGAAGACAGATTAAATGATCTAAGCGGTGTTGAAGAATATGTTACTGGTTATGATAACAAACATAAATTTAGCCAAGAGGTAGATTCAGGTAATTCATACAACGATGAAAATCTGTTAAACCAAGTTTTCCAGTACGTTTTAGACAGACCGCAAGTATACATAGCAATTCATGGTGGTTGTGATGTACGCGGTGGATATACAGATTATAAGGCATTTGAATATGAGGAAGATTATTTGTTTGATTCATGTCGAGCCACATTAACTTGTCAATGTGAACAAGGCGTTAATTATGTATACACTGATGATTGTGGTGCTCATTGGTATGAAGATTGGACAGGGCATACATGGAACAATGGCTTGCCTGTAATATGGCAGAAACATTTGTTGAAGGATAAATTAGTATGTAAAGTATGCAAGGAGGATGTTGAAATTGGAGCCTAATACATTCTTTTATTTATCTACCCCATTAGATGTGAGTGTTTATGAGTGAACAGAAACAACAGAAAGAATTTACGTGTGATACATGTGATTTAGAATTTTCGAGAGATAAAGATTATTTTTCAGAGGGTGAAGATATTGAATGTTATTGTTGTATGAATAGCACACATTACGTTGATCTTTATGATATTAGAAAAGATCATTTACAAGAAACTGAAGAAGGGTTTTATGTAGAAGATGTTGAGTGTAAATATTGTGACAAAACATTATCATTAGAGTTCGCATTTAGAGATAATGCTATAACCATGGGCGACATGGAAAAGACAGATGTACAATTTGGTGATGCTGAATGAATAAAAAAGAATATTGTGAATGTGAAAGCTGTCTAGCAATAGCTAGAAGTGGAACACCAAGGAGAAAATTACAATGATCGTTTTAAGACACGGTGACTTGTTACTGAGAAGTGACGAGGATATCGTAATCCCAAAAGGATCCAAAAGCCTAAAGACAGATGTACTCGCCGAGGGTGAGGCAACAGGTCATACACACAGGCTAGTTGGACAAGCGCAAATACTTGAACATAAAGCAACCGATGGTACGGTTGAGAAATATGTCAATGCCAAACAGGATAGTCAGTTGGTTCATCAAGAACATGCAACAATTGATATTCCTAAAGGCGTTTACAGAGTTGTTCAAGAGCGTGAGTTCGATGTCATCGATGAGATGAGCAAACAGGTGTATGACTAACCCCTTTTTTTTCGTGATGAATTATGTATGAAGAATTAAAGAAACCCATTAGGACATTTTTAATTAATGAGAAAGGTAGTTCTCTTGCAGTTAGAGGTTATGTTTATCCTAGTGACGGCGATTTGGAAGTAGAATCAATCGAGGTTGATGGAAACGAGTGGAAAGAAAAACCACGCAACGACTTGACCAAGGAGGTAGCTGAAATTAAGACACTCACCGAACTAAAAGATTCTATAGCAGATGCAGTAAATAATGGATATCCGAGTAATCCCAAGTCATTTGATGCTTATGAAGAGTATAGCAGTATAGATGTAACATTAACGGCACTTTTGCTGGAAGATGGTAATATCGATCTTGACCTTGCCCGCCAAAATAGTTTCACTGATTATGATAGTACCTATGAGTCTAATGACGAAGATATTGTTTTACCGGAACAATTTCAAGGTATACTTAATGATGATGAAGAAACAGTATTAGGAGAATATTCAGGTTCTGGAGATAGTGGTGATTATAGTATTAATGATAGTGCTGAAAATATTAGAGAGAAGTTTTTGATTGGTGTTAGAAAACAATTTCCAAACATTAAGGAGCAGTCAGTGTTCTATCAGATATATAGGGATTTTAATGAATGGTTAACAAATGAGACAGAAGAATTCGTTGAGAGAACACCGACTAATTTTAACAACGAGGGCTGTTTTGGAACAGTACAAGGTACCTTTGGCACGAAGATAGTTAATATGGCAACAGATGTTAATATGGGATTTACAAATGGTGATAGGCATGGCTCAATAAAGGAGATAATATAATATGCATCCAATGCACCATGCCAAAGCTAGTGCCAAAAAGTTTGGTGGAGTATGGGAAGATTATATAAAAATTCATAATTGGTTTGATGAAACAAAGGCAAACTTCGCAGATGTACGACACCGAGCAATGAGGCATCATGCAGAAGGGATATTTTGGTGTGAAAAAGTATTCGGCACAGCGTTCAAGAATTCCGATGGGGATGACGTGCCTACAAGGGCTATTGGAGAACAACACGTAAAGGAAGATTGTGGATTTATTCCATCAATGCAGAGATGGTTATTAGCAATGAGAATTGAACCTTGGATGATTAAGATGTCGGAAGAAGCAAAGGAAACATTTGATATGGTTAGACTGGGAGAAAATAAATGACTTTTTTATTTTACAACTCCATTGGGTGTGAGTAATTTGAAACATCTTAACATAAAAGAAATATTGAATGGATTAAATGGTAGACAGTTCACTGATGATGAACTGAGGGAATTTATTGAAATACATTATAATGTTAAAGATATAGAAATAGAAATTTTTGGAGATCCTTCTGAATTTTATATCGCAAATATGAATATGAAGGGAATAATAGACACGAAGACAGATTCAGTTGTAATAGATAGTCCTACCAAGAAATGGAAAGAAGTAACATATTCATCAGTTAATAATGAAAGTGGTAGAGCTTGGATTGATAATAATAAAAAGAAATGGACTATAACTGATAAAAATGAAATATCATTTGCTGATTATGCAGTAATTCACGATGTTGAGAAATTATTGTTAGGTGCCTTTGAGAAAGATGTTGGCTCTGCAAGAATGGTAGTAGGTAAAATGGCTCCGTCAGGATTTTGTTTAGGACAGTTGTTTACACCAGAAATTGAATTCTTTAAGAATGGTATATTTTCAATATTTGTGTATAAATTGAAAAAGCAGAGTAAGGCATTGATATTGACTTCACCTACATGTAAATTTGATGATAATGAGCAAGTAGATGGTACCGGACAGGGAAGAACGGTAACGTCAAGACCACGGCTTCATTCCGTAACACAACCAGCAGTACAATGGGGTAAAGTGGAACCGATCAAACAGTACTACATACACGGTGTATTGTTTGACGGCTCCATTGGGCGTGATGGAGAAGGTTTGTGGAGTGATGTATGCAATAGAAGATTAACACCAGAAGAGGTTATCTCAATTGATAATATGGAACAAAGGCAAGTTGCAATGAAACATTACGGTGTGGAAAAAGTCTTCGATGCTTTAGAAAAGACATTGATTAATGAGTCTGAAAGAGGTAACAAATTATATGAAGTTAAAATGAGTACCGACCGTTGGAGAACGCCACAGTTAATACTTAGATATAAAGATCCATCAACTGACAGGGTGTACTCATCAGGTATACCAAGAACTGATGATCAGGGAAATAAAATAGAGAGAGCAGATCATGCAATGGCTTGGAAGTTCAGCTTGACAGAAGATGAATACAAACATCTTATCGTTGAGGGATAATATTTTTTTCATTTACCACATTAGTTGATGTGTTATGAGTGATTACGAATCAGTTGTTATTACAGATGATAGGGATGATCACAGTAACCGAAAAAGTGATTGTATAATCACTTTCGGTGATAGTGTGGATGTTGGTATATACAAAAGGCTTGATGCCAACCCAAAACATATGCAAAGTCTTATGAGAAGTTTTTATCATTGGATGGAAGATGAACAGGTTAAATGGATTGACTATAAGATGGATAGTGATCAGTTACTTGTAAATTTAATTTACTGGATAAAACGACATGAGGAAGAACAAGATTATTCATGGTCACCTTCAGGAAAAACTGAAACAAGACATACAATAAAAGGCGAATGGCAAACAAATCATAACGTTAAAAATTATATGGCATTACTTACTTATCCTTTTGTTGACGGTAGAGATGTTCAGTATATTTACAAAATTGATCCTGATACACAAATGATGGAGATAATTGAAGGACATTGGAATAGCGATACCAAAAAGTTTGAGAAGCATGATAGTATTGGTACTATACCAATCGGACAAAATTATGACGGTACTGAAAAGATAGGTGTGAATTAAATGGATGAGAAAAAAACATACTGGAGAGCTTGGAATAGAATTATACCTGAAAAAGGCGAAAGAGATTTCTGGATAAGTATCAAAGGGCAATTAAAAGAAAATTTCAAGTTGTATAAATATTTCAGTGATGCTGAACTATTGTATACATTCCAAACGATGATACGAGAAAGAAATTATAGAAGTGTTGATCTCGCATTAGTTAAAAGATTCATTCATGAGTTTGCTGGTGTCAGTAAGGCACCACAGGGAATATTACTGGTTGATGATATATTAGAAGCAATACAGAAATCCGACAGAGGAAGGGCATTAAAAGTAGTAATAGAGAAAACTAAACCACAGAAAAAGCCAAGGAAGAGAAAGAATAGCAGGGCAACTGTAACACCCGTGAAATTACTAACAATGTTGGACAGCTTGACTTGGGTAGAAGAGCACTCAAAGTTATGGTTTGATCACTTGGATTGGATTGTAAAGGGAATGTGGGAATCATTATTCGAGCCAAGAAATTACAGTAAAAATATGCGTGGGATAAGGGCGTTTGAAAAATCAAGAAAGAGAAAGAACAAGATACAGAGGGCTGTACTAAAGAGATGGAATGATGAAAACCGATTTATAAATAATATCCATAAAAAATATAGCGATGACTTTACACAGAAAGTAAAAACTAATTCTGGAAAGTTAAGTAACCTCACACTACATCAGAAAGTTGTAGCAATGTATGCTACAATAAAGGGAGGATTTATGGACTTGGCTGATACTGGTGTAGGTAAAACATGGACTGCGTTTTCATTAATCGCACTTGCAGATAGAAAGAAAACTTTGATAGTATGTCCAGCAAGTTTGATTCATAGTGGTCAATGGGAAAGAGCTATCAAGGACACATTTAGGGATGCAATTGTGTATACACAAAAAGATGCACTACAAGAAGATTTCCGTTTCCAAAGAGGTAAAAGATGTTTCTATCTGTTAAGTTATCAAACGGCAAGTAATCTTTCTGGTAAGAATGTTATTAGAAAGATAAAGAATAGTATTGATTGTGTTGTGATTGACGAGGCACAACGGACAAAGATTAGAGATGAAAAAATGCCAAGCAGATGCAGGGTTAGAATTGAGAATATGCTTGTAAAAATTCGCAAGAACAGAAAAATTAATGTGTTAATGTTGACTGCTACACCAGTACCAAATACTGTTGGAGAAGCAAGATCATTATTAGAAATGGTATCAGGTAAAAACTTTAAGGAAATTTCTAACTATAACAGTGTAGATAATTTGGTTACAATGCACGTAAGATTGAAAGAGTATTCAATGAGATATGAAAAGGTGTATCCAGTAAAGCTAAGAGAAAAGACAATAAAATGTCCTGTAAACTTGAAGCTTGGTAATCATAAAAATATGTTAAAGGATGTAGGATTCTTGGGTACGGATCAGATTGCACTTGTTGAAGCGAAGATGCCGAAGATTCTCAAACAAATCAAGAAGACACCAAAGAATCAGAAGATAATTCTCTATACAAAATATGTGACTGGAATGGTTAACGTTTTAGCTGATGAGCTAGAGAGAAAAAGAATATCGTATACATACTATACAGGAAGTAGGAAAGAGGGATTGGATCCAAAACAAGGAGCATTGTTTTTCAACGGCAGAAGGATATTGATAGCTTCATCGGCAGTAGCAGAAGGGCTTGATAAGATACAGGATCATTGCAGTAACATTTGGCTTGTAGGACATCCGTGGACATACACAGAAAGACAACAACTGATAGGCAGAGTCTATAGGACTGGTCAAAAGAAAACTGTTAATGTCATTACATTCACGGCAGAAATTAACGGATATCCATATGATCAAAATGTTAAGATTGACAGGATAAATACAAAAAAGAGCTATCATGATACAATAGTAGATGGTGTCTATCCAGAAAAATTATTGGGTAGGGATGAAAGTTGGAAAGATATAGTAAATGCAATAGTTTCAGGAGAGAAGGTCAGATCGTCTAGGGTTGTAAATGCTGGATTAATGCGAAGATTAAGTACGCAACATAGAATTGTAAAGAAACGAAAACGGAAGAGTATGAAATTGAAATGACAGAAAAAATAATAGAATCAGGAGATGGTTGGGTTGTAATAAGAATGGAAGATTGGAAAGGATCAGAAAGAGAAATTGAATTCGTTAAAGATGACAATGGAAATTATAATTGTTCTAATTGTGATTTAGGAGAGTGTAATGGTTGTATAACAGGCTCTAATGATCCATGTGCTTGTAATCATGAGGAGTCAGAATGACCTACGTTACATTAGAAATATTTGCAAAGTGTTTGCAGATAGGCAAAGTACAGGATCGTAGTGAATATCGTGAGTTATGGGATAAAGGAATTGTACCTAGAAAACTAATGCCGAGAGACCCATCTAGGGCGTATGCCGTAGCACCAGATGCCATAAAAAGAGATGTAATGAACTTTCGTGGTGAATGGAAGAACGGTGTATTTAGACGATTTACAAAAGCAGAACAACAAGCTAAAAGGAAAGCTTATCAAAAATCTAAACGATATAAAGCAATAGTTACTAAAGCACAAAAGAGATATGCAAGTACTGTAAAAAGTAAAACTACAAGAAAGAATTATAATTCTTTAAGAAAAGCTAAAGAAGCTAGAAGATTACAACAGTTAAAAAATAGAATAAAACGAAATGCGTATCAAGTAAAATATCGCGCACAGCCAAAGATTAAGGCTAAAATAAAAGCATACGATAATAGACCTGAAGTGAAAGCTAGAAAACGACAATTAGAACGAGAACGTAATAAGAGGAGACTGGTATGACTGATACAATAATAATCGAAGTGGTCAACCAGAAGGGCGAACGTGAAAAGATAAAGGTACCAGTCACTGATAAAGAAACGGCATATTTGAAAACACTACCAATGGAAAAAAGACAGGAAATTGTAAAGATGTTAGTATGGAGGCATTATAATGAGACAGAAGACAAAGATAATTAATTATTATAAAATCGACGACAAGGATCTGCCAGATGATCTGAAGGAAAAGATTCTGGATAAGTTACGTCAGAACGATTGGTTTAATGATAATTGGTTTGCAGAGGATGATTACATATGTGAACCCGAAGTATTTCACGGATTTGCACCTACAGCTTGGGATCTTGCTTCGGGAGGAAATTATATTCAGTTTGAATTTGGGACGTGTGCCAACAGCGATCCTGATGAGGACATTTTGGACATTGCCGCATTGGATGCACTTCGCAAGTGGTTGGGAATACCAAAAACAACGTGGGATAAAGTAGATTATATATTCATAAATGATGACCATCATAATACTTACTTGGAATTTACGGATGCTGAGAGTGGTGACCTGATACATCAATCATTTCATGAAATTTTTCCTTGGGATTTTAAATTCTTAGAAGATGCAATTAAAAAGTTTGATGAAATGATGGACAAAGCTTTAGTGACACTTAGAGAGGCTTATGAGTATCAAATCTCTGATGAGAATATGATTGATATGGCAGAAGCGAATGATTGGGAATTTGACGAGTCTGGTGAGATTGTATGAAAGGAAAGATTTATCTTTTTTTCAGTCCATCATTGAGTGATGGACGATTCAGAAAAAAACACATCTGAGAGAGACGACGAAGTTTTTAAGGACTCTTTCAAGAACGCAAGAAACACTATTCCACAAAGAGGTTTCGCGACAACCGTCTATAGAGAATTTCCTGATTGTGCAGGATTAAAGCATCATAATCTATGGCACAATGGTCGAGATACTGGAAAACGTTTGATAGAATACAAGGACAGATTCGTTGCCACAACAGGCAAGACGTATGAAGTTTTACCAAACGAGAAAGTTATCGAATTAGTTGAGGAAGCACTCATGGAAAATCGCGGTTGGAACCTAACACCCGACAAATCACATAGTGAGGGCAAATGGCACATACAAAACGGTAATGTTGTCATGTCAAAAGAATCAAGATATCAACCAACTGGAACATCAATGTTGGCTAGATACAGATTCCCAGATAGCATAGACCCAACAGGTGATGGACGAGAATTACATCTTGGAATATGTATCGGAAATTCAATAGACCTGTCAAGAGGCTTTTCAGCCATTCCGTATCATTATAGGAGTGGTTGCATGAATTCAATGTATCATGTCCGTGCAGCAGTACTGCATGAGGAGGGTACAATAACATGGACAAAAAACGGAAGGGTTGATTGGAATGATGATGACCTTGTAATTGGACAAGATAACGTCAGTAAAGAAATACAACATCTGGGACAAGCAGCAAATGAAATAAAAACCAGATTCAGAAATGTAAGACACACAAAGAGATTAGATAAAGAATTTGTTATTCAACAAATTGCTGATTCTATAAATGTTGTAGATACGTTAGGACAAAGATACAAGGAATTAGCGCAATTGAAAGTTTCAAAGAGAACTGCTGAAGTGATAGCAAACAGTAGCTTACCATTGGGTGTACTTGACAAATTGGAGGGTATAACAATGACTCCTGAAAAGGACAAAGATGGTAACAAGACTGGAAGAAATCTAGCTGAAGTTACAAAACCAAAAACAAATTGGGAAATGTATAATCAGGTAACAAACTTACTAAGTCACGGAAGTCTTAACTTTAATTCCACATTGAAACATATGGGAACTCTCGATTCAATATTTCAGGTGTGGCAATAATGAGCAGTGAAAGATTGGCTGAAGTAACGGATGCACCGGAACCGCAAAAGGTTAGAAGGTTGTGTTCAACATGTCTACACGTAAAGGTATGCAAGGCGTTCGAAGCTATGGTAGCAACAAAAAAGTCGTTTGAAATGTTCGACTTTATCAAGTTCCCAATGGCACCAGAACAACTAGCTATAACGTGTACAGAATACTTGAGTCCAATTGCCAATCATACAGAAATGAATGAAGGCAGATAACCATCCCATTACTTTTTTTTAACTACCCATTGGGTGAGGTATATTGGTAACGTCAAAAGTCAACATAAAATATGGAACTTTTCCTGAAGAAGTCACTGTTCCAGTTATAGTCCAAAAGATGCAGGACGATCTAAAGTCACAGTATCAATGGAAGATGGCATGTCCAGCATGTGCTGGTGAAACATATTCTGCAATAGGCAGAAAGAACTTTTGTAAGAATAGTGATTGTGAATTTAGTGCTGAATTTCCGAAGGAACAAGATACGTTAAGAACATTAGATCATAAAACAGTTTATGAGAAAGCACAGATTGATGCCTGCAAGGAAGCGCAAGGTAAGACTTTACAGATAGTCGGCACAATACCAAAAGATTTTCCTAGAGATAGAATTATGGGTTGTAGTTATGTAGTTCCAAACGTAAAGGAGGATGGCGCAGAAGATAGAACGTCATTCATTGTAATGGGCTTGAGAAAAAGTGATAATGTTTTGGTAGTTAGTAGTAATAGAACTGGTACTGAAAAGCTTGGAATATTGGCAGTTGAAAATGGTAATTTGGTATTATTCGACGTCGCACTTGACGAGCAAATTAGAAAGCAATCACAAAAGTTCACATTAGATGAAAGTGAAGAAACGGCTAAAGTGGGTGCCGAATGGATTAACAATATTCCTAAATTTGATTTCGCTACAATGGAATCACAAACAAATAAGAATTATGAATCGTTAGTAGACGGTAATGAGGTTGTTGTAGAAACTAAAAAGACAGAGGTCAAAAAGTCTGCAAAGTCAATGTTCGCAATAAAGACGGCTGGTATTGTAGATACTAAGAAAGTTGAAGATGTTGTAGAAGACAAGGTGATACCTAATGTATGAGATGTGTGACTGCGGTCACTTTGGAGGAGAATCACCAAACAGCATGCATGTAGATAGATTCCAAAATGGTCATGGAGCTTGTCGTGAATGTAAATGTCCACAGTTTACTTGGGTTGGATTTTGTAATGCATATGGAGAGTCCTTAACTAAAGACGAGATAAAAAAGATGTCAGTAGAATTGCAAAGGCAACGAGGTTATTGATATGAAATTTCAGTGTGTAACCAGTGTTTACAAAGTGCGTGACTATAAAGAAGGTATTGAAGAAGCCCTTGAAGCATTATGGAATAATAGACAAGAAACATTTAGAGATATTATCTACAGTACACTTCAAAATATGCAAAATGTAGTTGATGAAGCAGGAATAAACCAAAAACACCCTGAAGTAGATGAATTTAATTGCCCTGAACTTCAGCATCTTAACGCACCAGTGGAGAAAATAGAATGAGTGCGAAAATAGAAGTTAATTCAATACCAAAAGAAATTGATCAAAGATTGAAGCAACTGATTGGATGTTTTGAATCTGCCATCGAATACTGTGAGGAAGTAAGAGGTGGAACAATAGAACAAGACAGAAATCTATACTATTTAATACATGATTGGGGACGAAGAGAGAACCACGAGCATAATGATGAATTGCCATACTGGTTTGATGAATTAGCAGAATTTTACAATAGTAAATTTGCAGACATGAGGGACTTTATACCACTATGAACCTTGAACAAAAGATTCAGAAAGAACTAGAAGAACGTCTTGATGCTCTAGAGGAAAATGAGTATGATGATTGGCTTGATGAAATAGATGGTACTGTTAAAATTGGGAATTTAGAATACGCAACTTCAGTAGTATTAA
>Ga0315334_10001801_pt1 | contig 13343 bp, 10 predicted proteins | sample M150034915metaG_FD_205555 | JGI IMG/M metagenome (GOLD analysis project Ga0315334, IMG submission 205555) | Ammonia-oxidizing marine archaeal communities from Monterey Bay, California, United States - M1 500m 34915 | ecosystem: Environmental > Aquatic > Marine > Intertidal zone | place: USA... | reverse complement strand
TTCAGAATCGCGTCAACAAGGGGTGCATCGCACGCGCCACAAGTGGCGTTTACGGACATTCCGCACGAGCTGCAGGTATAGGTAGCCACAGGGATCCTTCTCTCTATACGAATGTCGACACTTGCTCGGTGCCTACGGGTGAGAATCCCGCTTCTAGGAACGGTACAGCCATTCACCGGAAGAGATCATGGCAAACCGCGTCATCCCAGCGAGCTTTTGGTGCCGACGAATCGGTGGTGGCCACCGGTGTTCGCGGACAGCGGACACGCCATCGGTAGTTCGAGCAGTTGGTCCGCCTCAAACGCCGCTTGTACGAGGCGGACCGATTGGGTTTGGCGCATGGTCGGCAATGGCCTGTCGCATCAGACTTTCGTTGAGGGCCTCGACGGGCTGATTGCAATCGACACCGGTGTGTCAGTCGAAGAGATGGAAGGTGGCCGTCGCATCCATGGGCCAGCCATGGCGACGGGGTGTGACAGTGGTTTCGGCTCAGAGGCCTCGCTGGTGGGCGAGTGACTCGCCGTGGCTCCGGTTAGGCGCCGGAGCGCGCACGGATGAGGTTCAGCGCACTACCGGCCTTGAACCATTCGATCTGGTCGGCCGAGTAGGTGTGCTCGCCGCTGATCCGGGTCTCGGTGCCGTCGGGAGCGGCGACCACCACGGTCACCGGTACGTCGGGTGCCAGGTCGGCCATCCCGACCACCGAGATGCGGTCCTCAGGGCCGATCAGGTCGTAGTCGGCCGGGTCGGCGAAGGTCAGCGGCAGGATGCCCTGCTTCTTCAGGTTCGTTTCGTGGATCCGGGCGAACGATCGGGCGATGACCACCTTGGCGCCACGGAAGCGGGGCTCCATGGCTGCATGCTCACGCGATGACCCCTCGCCCATGTTCTCGTCGCCGATGGCCACCCAGGCCACGCCGGCCTCGTGGTAGCGGCGGGCGATCTCCGGATAGGTCCGGGTTTCGCCGTCGGTGACGTCCCAGCCGGTGCCCACCTCGCCGGTGAAGGCGTTGACGGCTCCCATGTAGACGTTGCCAGAGATGTTCTCGAGATGGCCCCGGTACTTCAGCCACGGGCCGGCCATCGAGATGTGGTCGGTGGTGCACTTGCCCTGCGCCTTGACCAGAACGGTCAGGTCGGTCAGGTCGCCACCGTCCCATGCCGCGAACGGCGTTAGCAGTTGCAGGCGGTCACTCGTCGGCGACACGTGGATCTGGATGCCCGAACCATCGGCCGGCGGGGCCTGGAAGGTCTCTTCGCCCGGGTCGAAGCCGTCGGCGGGCAGTTCCTCGCCGTCGCCCACCATGAGGCGGACCTCGTCGCCGGCCTCGTTCACCAGTGTGTCGTTGGCCGGATCGAAGTCGAGTCGGCCGGCGATGGTCAGGGCGATCACCGTCTCGGGCGAGGTCACGAAGGCGTGGGTCGTGGCGTAGCCGTCGTTGCGCTTGGGGAAGTTCCGGTTGTAGCTGGTGACTATGGAGTTGGGGATCCCGTCGTCGAGGTCCTGGCGGTCCCACTGGCCGATACAGGGCCCACACGCGTTGGCCAGCACCTGGGCGCCTAGTGCTTCGAAGTCGGCCAGTAGTCCGTCCCGCTCGATGGTGGCCCGGACCTGTTCGGAGCCCGGGGTGATGAGCAGCGGCGCCTTGGCGGTCAGGCCCTTGGCGACGGCGTCACGGGCGATGCTGGCCGCCCGTGTGATGTCCTCGTAGCTGGAGTTGGTGCACGAACCGATGAGTCCGGCGCTGACCTCAAGCGGCCATCCCTCGCGCTTGGCTTCGGCGCCCAGGTCGGCGACCGGACGGGCCAGATCGGGGGTGTGGGGGCCGTTGATGTGCGGCGACAGGGTTGACAGGTCGATCTCGATGACCTCGTCGAAGTAGGAGCCGGGGTCGGCCTCGACCTCGTCGTCGGGCCGCAGATGGTGGGCCACGGCGTTGGCGGCGTCGGCCACGGCCTCACGACCCGTTGACTTGAGGTAGCGACCAATGGCGTCGTCGTAGGCGAACATCGAGGTCGTGGCGCCGATCTCGGCTCCCATGTTGCAGATTGTGGCCTTTCCGGTGGCCGACAGGCTTCGTGCGCCCGATCCGAAGTATTCGATAATGGCACCGGTACCGCCCTTCACGGTGAGGATGTCGGCCACCTTCAGGATCACGTCCTTCGGGGCCGCCCATCCGCTGAGTTTGCCGGTCAGCTTCACTCCGATCAGCTTGGGCCAACGCACGTTCCACGGGAATCCCGTCATGACATCGACGGCGTCCGCGCCGCCTACACCGACCGCGACCATGCCGAGGCCGCCGGCGTTGGGGGTGTGACTGTCGGTGCCGATCATCATCCCGCCGGGGAAGGCGTACTGCTCGAGGACGACCTGGTGGATGATTCCCGATCCGGGCTTCCAGAAGCCGGCGCCGTAGCGGGCGCAGACCGAGGCCAGGAAGTCGTAGACCTCACGGTTGCCGTCGACGGCGGCGGCCAGGTCCAACTTGCCGTCATAGCGGGCTTCGATGAGGTGATCGCAGTGGGTGGTCGTGGGGACCTGGACCTCATCGAGGTCAGCGGTCATGAACTGCAGCCAGGCCATCTGGGCCGTGGCGTCCTGCATGGCCACCCGGTCGGGTCGTAAGTCGACGTAGGAGACGCCGCGCTTGAGGCCCGAGGTCTCCGGATCGTCGAGGTGGTTGACGAGCACTTTCTCGGCCAGGGTAAGGGCGCGGCCCAGACGACGACGGCCGGTGGCTACCCGCTCGTCGAGGGTCGCGTAGACGCCCTGGATCAGTTCGATGGGGGTGGATGCGGCGACCGTCATGGAGGAATGACTCCCTTGGGTTGGCCGGGGTGCGCTACGCATCCCGATGGCGTCTGGGTGATGGGTTTCTATGGTGTGCAGGCGACGTTGGCCGCACATTTCATCAATATTGTGAGTTTATTGGCACGCCGGTCGGCGATTAAGGTCGAGTACTCGAAGAAACGCTGAAGTTCGGTCAAAGCCGATGTTCAAGCCAATTAACGCTGGTCAGAGCGCTGGCCAGCGGCGTCTGCGACGTTGTGAGCTGCGGTCGCGGTCGCCAAGGGCCCAGGCTCGACGCCATGCCCCCACGTCGGGGCCGGTCAGGCCGGGCGAGGTGCCGGCGTGGGCGCGGACGCGGGCCTGGTACCAGTCCGACGTCGCCTCGTCGCCGAGAGCGGCCACTGCGGCCTGTAGGCGGGCGGCGAATGCCCGGGCGTTATCACCGTGGTCGGCCGTCAACGGGTCACCGAACGTGACCGTTGTGCGGGACGGACGGGGCAAGGTTCTTCCCTTACGCAGAATCCGCCCGGTGCCCTGCAGGTGGATGGGTACGACGGGCACGCCGCAGCGGATGGCCAGGTAGGCGGCACCGCCCCGGAACTCCTGCCCCCACCCGTCGGGGCTTCGTCCACCCTCCGGGTACAGGAGCATCGACCACCCGTCGTCGATCAACCCACGGGCCATGTCGGCCGACTTGCGCCCGACCTTGCTGCGTTCGATGGGCACAGCGCCGATAGCCAACGCCGAGACCGCGCCGGACACCCGGTTGCCGAAGAAGTAGTCGGCAGCCGCTCCGACCACGATGCGGTGGCGCCACGGCTCGGGGATCGACGTCAGCAGCAGCGGTGTGTCGGCGTGGCTGTGGTGGTTGGCCACGAACACCACGGAACCGTCCAGGCCGTCGAGCCGGTCGAGGCCTCGTCGCGCGGGCGACGCCAGAACGGCCATGGCCGGGCGCATCACCGATTCGAGGATGGCGGCTCTGGCCACCCGAGCCGGATACCGACGGGCCCACCCGGTGTCGTAGTCGGCCCCCAGACCGCGGTCGGGCGACGGTGGCTCGATACCGGTGGGGACGGGCGCTGCACGCCACGGGAAGCCGAGGCCGCCCGCCATCGAGCGAGCCCTCGCCACAGACCGAGCCACAGGACTCATTGAACGGTTCCCACGGCTCAGGTCACGTCCGCCATCAGGATGGGCGGGTTCTTCATGTGGGTGATGGTCGGCTGAGGACCCACCACGTCGGATGCCATCTCCAGCGCATCCTGCAGCGTCGATGCCGACTGGAAACCCATGCGGCGTACGGCCGCCGGGTCGCCTCCGACGATGATGACCCGCCCGAGGTGCTCCAGGGCATGGCTGCCCCAGTACCACATGTAGAACGGGTGGACACCGTGGTAGGCGTACGAGTTGCGGTACAGGTGGATGTACCACTCGTCCTCGGCGAACTGCTTCTCGTACTTGCGCTCGATCTCGATTGGATCGGTGGTGTCGGCCAGCACCTGCTCGAAGAAATCGATGTAGCTCGGATGGTGGACCGGGTTGAACTCCCACGGGGTGGGGTGGCTCATGATGAGCACGCCGCCCTCGCGCACCAGCGGCTTCCCCTTGTAGAGGTTGAAGAAGTACCCAAGCCCGAGGCACATGACGAGGATCGGGTTCATGATCGAGTTGACGTTGTACGGGCAGATGTAAGGCAGGCCCATGGTCAGAATGTCGGTCTGGCCTTCGACGGGCACCAACTGCTGGCGGTACACGTTGGCCGTGGTGACCTCGTGGACGGCCTCGACCTCGCCGGCCTGCACCGAGGTGAGGGCGTAGGGCGCCTGCCACGACGAAAAGACCTTTCGCTTGGCCTTGGTCGGCATGATCTCCAGGCCGGCCTTCATGCCGAGGAACTGCATGCGGTCACGAGCCGACCATTCCCATTCGCGTTTCTGGAGGAGAGCGAGCGGGCCCTCCCGGCCAAACGTGTCGTTGTTAACCGTTGTCTCGATCTGGAAGATCTTCACGCCGGCATCTCGCACAACCTTGCCCATGCGCCAGTTCGAGGCGTGCAGTTCAGAGTTCTCGCGGTCCATGAACGACTTCGAGTTTCGCATGGTCTTGACGTTGTGGTGGTGGCGTAGGCCGGCGTAGCCCGACAGGCCGGTGGCCGTGCTCTTGTGGCCGCCGTCCATGGCCACCAGGTTGATGTTGACGTAGACGAGCAGGTCGCTTTCGGCGGCCCGCTTGCTGAACTGGACGTCCTCGCCGTGGGGGGTTTCGCCGAGTACCACCATGCCGTCGGGGTCCTCAGCATCGTGGTTGTAGAGGCGACCGTCGGGGGCGAAGGCGTCGTACACCCGGTCGCCCACCGCGTGGCGCAGCTCGTCCTCGGTCATGCGTCGGTGGATGGCCAGGGCGGCGATGAGGTGAACGTCGTCGACACCAGCCTCAGCGGCCAGATCCAGCACGGCTTCGATGACCCGCTGTCGGATGTCGGGACGCCGCATCGGGGGGAGGGGCAGGGAGATGTCGTCGAAGGCAATGGTGAGTTTCATGCCCGGGGTCAGGAGGGCCGGCAACGGGTCCGAATCGCCGATCGGGTTAAGGAGGGCGTGGCGGATGGCGCCGTCCGGGTCGGTGAGACCTTCCAACGGCTCGGCCGGGTAGATGACCCGGGAGCGGTCGGGCGGCAACTTCTCGAGTCGGAAGCCCTCGCCGTGGTGGAACACGATCGGTGGGCTGTTGCGATCGACGTCAAGCACGAAACCCGGTCGGGGTGCGAGATGTCCGGTCATGCGAGGTATCCAGTCACAGGAGGCGTTCCTTCTCGTCGCGGAGGTCAAAGGCGATCTTGGTTGCGCCCCGGCGGCCGGCCGAGGCCGCATGCTCGAGGGCGTCGCGGTAGCGGGCGAGGGGGTAGGTGGCCGATACGAGCGAACCGAGGCCGGCGGCACCGACCAGGTCGGCGGCCAGGTCGAAGGTGCGGCGCTCGGTGCCGTCGGGGAGCGTCTCGGTGCCGTAGGTGTAGGCGCCCACCAGGGTGATCTCGCGGTGCCAGAGGGGAGTCAACTCGAGGGAGATCTCGGCGGGCATCCCGACGAGCACGATGCGACCTCTCGGGCGGACGATGGCCAGCGCATCGGTGAGGCTGGACGATGATCCGACGCAGTCGATGACCACGTCAGCGCCGCCGGTGAGTCGATCCACCACCCCTTCGGTCGGGGTCTCGCCGAGCCCGGGTGCGCCGATGGCCCGGCTTCCGGTAATCCGACGGACGGCCCGGCGGATCTCACCGGGCGCGACCACGTGGTCGGCGCCCAGGGCGGCGGCCTGTCGCCGCTGTTCGGGGTAGCGGGCGGTGGCCACCACGGTGCTCGGCGTCGCGTGGGCCCGGAGGGCGGCCAGGGTGACCAAGCCGAGGGTGCCGGCTCCCAGCACGGCGACCACGCCGCCGTCGGGTATCTCGGCCACCAGGGCGGCGTGCACCCCGCAGGCCGTGGGTTCGACCATGACGGCCGCTTCGTCGTCGAGGGTCTGGGGAACAGGATGCAACTGGCTGGGGTGGGCGTTGAAGGCCGTGGACCAGCCGCCGCCCGTGTCATGGCAGGAACCGGTCTGGATCCCGGGTTCGAGATCGCCGAACGAGGTGTGTTCGCAGTTGCCGAGGTGCCCGTTCGCGCACGGGGTGCACGTCGGATCGAGGTTTCGGCTGACACAGCCCAGAACCGGTTCGAGGACCACCCGGGAGCCGTCGTCGAGGTCGCCGACCACCTCGTGGCCGGGGACGAACGGGAACGACACGAGGGGTTCGAAGTAGCGGGCCGAGCGGCCGTCGACGGTGGCCAGATCGGAGCCGCAGATGCCCGACAGCCGGGGGCGGACCCGCACCCAGTCGGGGCCGGGTGTCCGGGAGGTGTCGAGGTCGACGAGCTTGAGCGGTCCGGTCGACGCGCCCCGGCCGGGCGTGATGCTGCCGGCCATGCGGGCCGCCGCGTAGCGGGGCAGGTTCCGACGGAACTGCAGGGCCTTCATCTGGTGGTGCCCATGGTCATCTGGTGGTGCCTACGGTTCGCATCGGGGCCAGCGGTAAAGGGCTTCGGTGCATGCCGGGCGACTTCTGGAAGTCCTCGACGAGCCAGCCCCGCTTGCGGGCGATGCCGGCCAGGCGGGTCTCCGGGTTGACGGCCACCGGGAAGCCGACGGCCTCGAGCATTGGGAGGTCGCTGGCCGAATCTGCGTAGGCCACCGACTCGCTCAGATCCAGATCGTGGGCTGCGGCGTGGTCGACGAGGGCCTGGTAGCGGGCCTCGCCGGTCGGTGGTACGGAGGTGAGTTGGCCGTCGTAGTTGCCATCCACTACGCCCAACTCGGCACAGACGATGTCGTCGAAGAGCGGACGGAACGGCTCGACGACGAAGTCCAGGGCACCGGTGATGAGCAGTGTGCGGTGGCCCAGAGCCCGGTGCTCGCGCACCCGACGGATGGCCGCCGGGAATGACTTGGCCAGGATCATCTCGCTGAACTTCTCGGTGGCGTCGATGGTGATCTGGTCGACGGGGGCGCCGTCGTACCGGCGGTAGAAGTAACGCAGGAACTCGCTGCGATCCTTCTTGTCGATCGACAGCAGGGTGGGCACCTCGGCCACCAACCCGGCCACGAAGCGGACCCGGTCGCGGCCACGCAGACGTCGGCTGCCCAGCCACGCGTAACTGGCCACGACGTTGGACGCGATGAGGGTGTTCTCCAGGTCGAAGGCGGCCAGGTGGCGTTCGGGGGCCAGGGCCTGGCGGCGCAGGCGGGCCGATCGGCCTTCGCCGCCCCGGGATGGTGGTTTCATGGGGACCCGGCCGGCCTTGACGACCGATGGGAGGTGGACCTCGGGGATGTAGGCCTCCCAGTCGATGATCCGGGGGTCGAAGGTGAAGGCAGCCTGATCGTCGCCGTCGAGCGAATCCCAGAGGGCCAGCAGGCGGTCAAGTCCGTATTCGGCCTCACACTCGGCATAGGCGCCGTACAGGTCGACGTAGCCCTCGGCCCGCTGGATCAACTCTCTCTGCTCTTCGAGGCGGGTGCCCACCTGAGCCTGGCGGCCCCGGACGGGCAGGACGTCGAACACCTTCTGGGCATGGTCGAGCATCGTGGCGGTCCGTTGCAGCTGCTTCTTGACCCGGCCCCGGCCGGGGAACGACCACTCGGGCACCGGGATGGGCTGGCCCATGTCGTCGTAGATGGGGTGTTCGGTGAACCACTCGCGTACCTGGTCAACCAAGATGCCGTAGCGAAGCGGGTTGACCGAGCCGGAGGCCACCTGGACGATGTCGGGTCCATCGTCGGGGGCCAGAGGCCCCCGGGCGGCCACCGCACAGATGGCGGCCACCACGAAGTCGACCGGGATGACGTCGATGGTTCCTTCGGGAACGCCGGGAAACTCCTTCAGGAGGCCACGGGCGTACGAGATGATGACCGGCTCGGCCATTCGGAAGCCACGGATCCAGCCGGGCGATGGCTCGGCGAAGGCCGATTCGATGATGGCCGGACGGACCACGCTGACCGGCACACCGCCACGGGACTCGGCGGTGGCGATCTCGCCGAGGGCCTTGGTGTAGGCATAGGCGTCGGGGAAGCCGAGCGAGGAGGCCCGGGCGATGCCGGATTCGGCCATGCGGTCGTTAACCCATCGGGATCGCAGTTGCTCGGTCTTGGCAGTCAGGCTCGGCGTGCCGGCAGCACCGAGTTCGCCGTGAGCCTTGGAGCGGAATTTGGCGAGGCTCTCCGGGGTGCGGCTGGCCGTCTCGGTCTCGTGACGGATGCGCCGGGCCGCGTCGACCTCGGTGCGCCAGTCGACGTCGACGAAGAACGGGCTGGCATCGACGGCCTCCTCGGGGGCGGCACCCCGACGGCTACCGGCCACGTAACAGGTGGACACGGTCACCACATGGGGGGCCACACCCAACTCGGACAGGGTTTCGACGACTCGGACCGGTCCCAGCAGGTTGACCTCGACGGCCTGGTCCAGTGGTGAGTCGAAGCTCACCGCAGCGGCCGAATGGATGACAATGTCGCACGCGGCGAGAGCGGCCCGACCGTCGCTATCCAGGCCGAGTCCGTCGACGGTGACGTCGCCGGCCACCGCCTTGACCCGTCGGGCGGTCATCTCGGTGAAGCCATCGGCACCGAGGGCATCGCGTAGTGAGTCGAAGGCGTCGTTGCGGAGGATGTCGCGTTCGACCCGTCGGTCCGCGCCCCGTCGACCCGGCCGGACGATCAGGACCAGTTCGCAGTCGGGGGCCGAACGAAGGAGGCGCTCGACGAGCGCGGTCCCGAGGAAGCCGGTGCTCCCGGTGATGGCGATGCGCTGCCCAGCGAGGGATTCGGGGATCACGGGGGCTTTTCTACCAGAAGGCCGGCCTCCTTACCATCTGGTAGAGAGCGGGACTACGGTGGCGATGTGGCAACCACCGGGGAGCGGGGCAACACCAGAGAGCTGGTGCTGGACGCCGCCCTGGCCTCCTTCGGCACCACCGGCTACGACGGGACCTCGCTGGACGACCTGGCGGCCGGGCTGGGGATCCGAAAGCAGACGATCCTCTACCACTTCGTCTCAAAACGCCGGTTGCTGGACTCGGTGGTCGACCACTGCGCCGGCGAGCTGACCATGGCCCTGGAAGGGGTCCTGGCCGAGTCCCAATCCGTCGGGGGAAGCGACTGGGAGCGGGTCGATGGCATGGTCCGCGAGGTGTTCCGCCTGGCGCTGGAACAACCGGTACTGCTGGGCCTGCTGCGTGAGGTCAGTCGCCCCAACTCGCCGGGCGCGGTTCGGGTCCGGACCCACCTAGAGCCCCTGATGGCCCGGGCCCGCCGGTGGATGGAAGACGAGATGGCGGCGGGACGCATGCGACGGACCGACGCCCAACTCCTCCTGTTGAGTGCCTACTCGACCGTGGTGGGGGTAGCCACCGAGATCGAGGTGCTGCGAGCTGCGGGGGTGGGGCCGACCCTGCGTCCGGTGGTGCAGCGACGTGGCGAACTGCTCCGGTTCCTGCGCCGGTCGCTGGATCCCGCCGCCGCCAGCAACTAGTTGCCCGCTCCCGACGGCTGGTTCTCAGCGGCCGGTGTTGCGGCGGCGCCGGGTGTGGCGGGTCACGGCCAGGTCGACCAGACGGTCGATGAGCGCCGGATAGGTGAGTCCAGCGGCCTGCCAGAGCCGGGGATACATCGAGATCGGGGTGAAGCCGGGGATCGTGTTGACCTCGTTGCACAGCATCCGGCCGTCGTCGGCAAGGAAGAAGTCCACCCGGGCCATGCCGGCACAGCGCAGGGCGAGGTAGGCGCGGGCGGCCATCTCCTGGAAGCCCACGATCACCTCCGGGGAGAGGTCCGGGTCGATGACGAGCTCGGCGGCGTCGGTCTCGTACTTGTCGGCGTAGCTGTAGAAGGTGGCGCCCGGTCGGATCTCGCCGGGCCCCGACACCTGCGGGTTCCGGTCCCCCAGGACAGCGAACTCGATCTCCCGGCCCGTAATGGCCTCCTCGACGACCACCCACTCGTCGTAGCGGGCGGCGGTGGCGAGGGCCTCGGCGAGGGATGCCTCGTCGGTGGCCCGAGACACGCCCACCGACGAGCCCATGTTGGCCGGCTTCACGAACAGCGTCGGTCCCAGATCGGCCAGCAGGTCGACCAACAGGGCCCGGTACCCATCGGAGTTGGTGTCGGTTCCCGGATCGACCAGACGGTCGGCGTGGATGGCCCGGTGGCGTGCCTGGGCGATGCCGTGGTGGGCCAGGACGTCCTTGGCGGCCAGCTTGTCCATGGCCAGGGCCGAACCGAGCACGCCGGACCCCACGTAGGGCACGTCCGCCAACTCGAGGAGGCCCTGGAGGGTGCCATCCTCGCCGAGTGGTCCGTGGACGAGGGGAAAGACGACCAGGGGCCCGGGCTCGGCGTCGGGTCCTGCTTGGGCTACGAGTCCGGCGAGGCGGGGGAGTGGATCCCAGGCCGTGCCCGTCGGATCAAGACGGTCGGGGAGGTTGCCAGCCGCCAGGGCATCGGCCGCCGCGTCGGCGTACGCCCAGCGGCCCTCCCGGTCGATTCCGATGGGGATGAGCTCGTAGCGGTCGGAGTCCGCGGCGGCCAGTACGTGGCGGGCCGAGACGCACGAGACGTCGTGCTCGGCACTCCGGCCCCCGAACAGGACAACGAGACGACGGCGGCTGGACACCCGGGCATCGTAGGGTCGCGTCCCGTGGGGTACCGGGCACTGTGAGGATGTGGGCGTCAGAGGTCGCGAGAGCGACCGACGGCGAACTGGTCGGCGAGGACGTGCTGGTCGACGGAGCGACCCAGGATTCCCGCAGGGTCACGCCCGGATGTCTGTTCGTGCCACTGGTGGCCGAACGCGACGGACACGAGTTCATCGAGGCGGCCATCGCCGCCGGAGCAGCAGCCCACCTGACGGATCACAACGAGATCTCACCGGCCACCACGGCGATACGGGTCGTCGACACGTCGACCGCGCTGACCGCGCTTGGTGCAGCTGCCCGCCGGTCAGTAGGCGCCAGTGGTGGCCGGGTGGTGGGTATTACCGGGAGTGTGGGAAAGACCTCCACCAAGGACCTGGTCGCAGCGGTGCTGTCCTGTAGTGGCACGACGCACGCCAGCGACCGGTCGTTCAACAACGAGATCGGCGTGCCGCTGACGCTGCTGGGTGCGCCGGCTGGCGCCGCGTACGTGGTGGTCGAGATGGGGGCTCGCAGCGAGGGCGACATTGCCGACCTTGTCGGGCTGGCCCGTCCCGACGTCGGGGTACTGACCACCGTGGCGCATGCCCACACCGGGAGCTTCGGGTTCCTGGAGGCCGTGGCCCGCACCAAGGGTGAACTGTTCGACGGGTTACCGCCCGACGGGTGTGCTGTCGTCCACGCCGATGTCCCCGAGGCGCTGGTCCAGGCAGACCGGGCCCGATGCCCGGTCTTGACGTTCGGCGACCTTGGCGAAGTAAGGGCCCGGGACGTACGGCTCGACGACGTGCTCCGACCGACCTTCCGACTGGAATCTCCGTGGGGACGAGTCGAGGTGACACTCGACGCCCGGGGCGCCCACATGGTGTCCAATGCATTGGCGGCCGCCGCGGTCGGCCTGGTAGAGGGAGTCGGGCTGGACGATGTGGCGGCCGGTCTGGCCGAAGCCCGGCTCTCCCCGTGGCGGATGGAAGTGGTGACCGGCTCGTCGGGATGCACTGTGATCAACGACGCCTACAACGCCAATCCGACCTCGACGATGGCTGCCCTCGATGCGCTTGTCGCCCTCCCGGGGGACGGGCGGCGGATAGCGGTGCTCGGCGTGATGGCCGAACTGGGAGACGACGGACCGGCGGCACACGCAGCAGTTGCTGGACACGCGGCCGATCTCGGCGTGGAGGTCCTTGCCGCGGGCACCGATCTCTACGGGGTGGACGGGCTGAAAGGCACGGCCGCTGCGCTAGCCGCGCTGGGGGAGCGTGCGCTGGGTCAGCGCGACGCCGTGCTGGTCAAGGGGAGCCGTGTGGCCGGACTTGAAGCGGTGGTCGAAGGCTTGGTGGGCGGGCAGTTGTAGGTCTGCTCGGCGGGTAGCCGGCGAGCAGACCGGTCAGTCGACGTCGTGGGGGAGTTCGGCGGGCCGCAGCGGCGAGTTGGTCTGGTTCCAGTCGGCCAGGCGTTCGGGGTCGCACGTCGGGCACAGGTACACGACCCGCATGGACTGGATGGACAGCTGGGTTCCTCGGGACTTGTCGACAATGGACTGCAACGCGGTCCGGACCTCGGTGCTGCCGCACGTCGGGCAGGTTGGCTTCAGGTCCCGGACCCACGAAAGGGCACACGATCCGCAGGTCACGGTGATCGTCTGTTGGCCGGGTTCGCCGTCGCTACGCCCCGACAGGTCGTCGTCTTCGCCGCAGCCCGGGCAGATCAGGTCGTCCACGCCCTTCACGTTAGGTCCGACGTCGGGCACCTCGGCCACGGTTCCTGACCCGGCCGTAGGGTGAGCCGGTGACCGGTCCCATCGACCACTACCGCACGCTCGGGGTACCGATTGATGCCGCACCCGAGGTCGTGCGCGACGCCTATCGGGATCTGGCCCGGCGACTCCATCCCGACCGGGTGGTCGACTCGTCAAAGCGGGTCGGATCATCCGAACGGATGGCTGAGGTCAACGAAGCTTGGCGGGTGTTGGGCGACGTGGGTCGACGGGCGGTCTATGACCGGTCTCGTCGGCCGGCCCTGGCGCCTCGTCGCCCCTCGACGGGATCTCCGGTGGATGACCGGCCGTACGGGCAGCATGGCGATTCATTCGACGGGGTCGAGGTGTCGACGACCGCCGGGTGTGCCCTACGGGTCGGCCCGGTGGTGCTGGCCCTCGCCGTGATGCTGGGAATCCTGATCGCCACTGCGGTGCTGGGCCCCGAGGGCGAGGTGCCGTCGAGAATGGAGGCGGGGCGCTGCGTCGAACTGTCCACGACGGTCCGGGTGGTGCCGTGCACGGTCGAGACCCCGGTGATCGTGGGCCGGGGCGTAGCCGGGACAACCTG
>Ga0315334_10001800_pt1 | contig 13345 bp, 15 predicted proteins | sample M150034915metaG_FD_205555 | JGI IMG/M metagenome (GOLD analysis project Ga0315334, IMG submission 205555) | Ammonia-oxidizing marine archaeal communities from Monterey Bay, California, United States - M1 500m 34915 | ecosystem: Environmental > Aquatic > Marine > Intertidal zone | place: USA... | reverse complement strand
CCCCCCTCATCTCCGGAAACCAGATGCCTATCTCCTGATCCAGTCTCTATTGCTAGTATTGAGTATCTGGATAGGATGTTCGCAACTAGGGCCATTACTCCTGTTGCCATTGCAAGCCAATTCCACGGCCACGCAAAGGTAGTGATTCCTAGATAGATTGTAATCGCACCAATTAGCATTGCGCCGGAAGGTAAGATTGGTACCTTCAAGTGCCGCATTCTATCTATGGCTGCTAGGTCTAGTCTGACTCCCTTTCCGTCAAACCTCTCTATGGTCAGCTGACGCTCGGTAAGAACTGCGCAATACTTCCCTCGTGTCCCGACTAAGTAGAGTCCGCCAATCAGCTCAGCATCCTTCTTCTCCGTCGGGCCTTTAGGCCCGGCTAAGTACATCCCGAAACCAGAGCGACTCGACCAAGGTATAAGTGCATGGGCAACCAAGCAACTGGACATTACCACTTAAGCACAGAAATATCATCGCCGATTTGACTCATTTGCATCAGTCATCTCATGGCTTCACGGGCATTATCAGCCATCTTCCACAAAGCTTTCTCCTCGTCGGTTTTGGGAGCTAACTGAGGAATTTCAACTGGCACCATAGAATCGTCTATGGCGACCATGAAAAAGAACCCAGAACATATCTCCTCACCGACCCATTCAGATCTAGAGAGTCTGCACGAGATAACGTGGATGCCCGTGGTTCTGGGTGAAGTCCAAACTACCTTGGCAGTAGTCCTAATCACATCTCCTTGGAATGCTGGCCTCTTGAACTTCAACGCATCAACGGAAACTGTGACGAACTCTCTGTGGGCGAATTTTGATGCAGACATTCCCGCCGCGGTATCCATTATCGACATCAGTCTGCCACCAAATAGAGTATTCAGGGCATTGGTATGACCAGGAAAAACCTCGTTTAGTAGTACAACTGGCTCGACAGAGTAGGGGCCATCAGCTGCCATCAATCTCTTTCAAAGGACCATCACCCTTGAATCCTACAGTTTTTTGTACTCTCTGATGACGGTTTCACCGTTGTATTGAACCGAGGGCCGTGGCTCGGTGACATGTGAGCGTTCCTGAGTTAGGTTGGGAATCCTTGATTTTCAAGGATCCGGACGGAGGGAAAATCGTTCTATGGCCCTATTTGCCCTGCATCAGAATGCCCGCCCATTTGAGGCCCCGTGAGTGGGATGGACTAGCTTTACTCTCATCACCCGATGAACTAGTTGTAATCAGAGAGGAGGAAGAAGAGGACAAACGAAGTCATGGAGTCCATGTAGAATCCGCTGCTGCCTCGGGAACCTCACTTGGGATGCTGGTCAAAGATTTAAGGGACCTAGAGGTAGATGGTCCCGCCATTCCCGACCCTGAGCCAATCAGGCTCCTCCGCCATGCTGAGAACTCTAGAGGAGGGATGCCAATATATCCAATAGTGCCCGGATTAGATGATGACAATTGGGCGGACTGGCTATCGAGAAGTGCGGATGAGCAAGTCAGACTCCGTAATCTGTTGGCAACACTTGGCAGGTCCAAGAGGTGGGCTAAAGCGCGTAGGCTGGCAATCCCCATGGTCACCTCTACCAAGGGGGTCGATGCAGACTTGGGTGCTGCAGCCACAGTTTGCGCTGCTTGGTGGCTTGAAGAGAAGGTTGTCCTTACTGAGGAACTAATTGCTGAGCGCAACGACCGCCTCGCTGCACGTCTCAGAGGGGCTTTGTTTGATCTCAGGAACAGCAGGATTGATGAAAGCGGAACCAGGGGTGTGGTACTGTTGGCACCGGTGCAGCAGGCATACTTGCCCTCGATAGAGGCTAGCCTTAATGCCTGCAATGAGGCAGAGACAGTGGGGCGCGAGAAATGACTGGAGAAGGCATCAAAGTAGATATTGAAACCCAGTCTTTCAGAGTAACTCCAAGACTCCCGGTATCTATCGAAGATGCAGTTAGACTAGGGGGATCCAGTAGTAATGGGGCCTATGCAGTAATCGAACATGAGAACCCCCGGGCTGTCATCGTAATAGAACCTCAGGGGTCGATACTAGTGCACGGCATATCCAATGTAGAAGCAGCTACATTGATTGCCGAGGAATTCCTCCTCCGCATAGGGGAACCAGAGACTGGATTGGTTGTCGATAAGGGTGATGTCCTAGCGAGCTTCTCGCTTGGCAAGGCTGTCCTTCTAGATCTAGCTGCAGAGAGGTTCTCTGACGTGGAGCACGATTTGCGGCTGAATGCCCTGAGGATTGATGCTAAGAGGCACAGGTGTACAATACTGCTGTTCAACAATGGAAGAGGGCTAGTCATGGGCCAATCCTCCAGTACAGTTGCTGAGATGGCAGTCTCTTACTGGCTCTCACAACTAGAGAAAGAAGGCGCTCTGGCGTGAGAACATGCTCGAAGATGGAGTATGGAAAGGCCCAATAATGGACCAACACATGCACCTCGACAGGAATAACAGATTTCTGGATGCCGTTTCTGAGTTCGCGAAGAGTGGCGGGACAGGAATCATGCTGGTGCACAAGCCTGGATTCGCCGGCTCTCTGCCCACGGATCGCGGAGGTTACAGGGACGCATACTCCAACACTCTGAATATGGCGGATGAGGTGAGGAAGAGACTAGACATCGATGTAGGTGTTGTGCTAGGGCCGCACCCAGTCGTATGGGAGAAACAGATAGCAACCTTGGGCATGGAAGAATCAACTGAACTGCACCTAGATGCAGTGGGCATGGCACTGGACCACATCGAAGCGGGGGCGGCAAACTGCCTAGGAGAGGTCGGGCGCCCACATTACTCTGTAGATCGACCCACATGGGAAGCAGCGAACGATTTACTGACTGAGATCATGTCGATGGCCTCCTCGGCCGGAACTTCAGTTCAACTACACGTTGAAGACAATGGCGAGACGACCTGCAGCGAATTAAGTCAACTTTGTAGAAAATCCGGCTTGGAAGAAGATCGGGCAATCAGGCATTACGCCCCCCCTGACGTCAGTGCTGAGTTCACTCATGGCCTGTCTGCAACAGTCAATGTCGGCAGGAATAGCGTCGCGGCCCTGACTTCCAGCGCCCGCAACGCTTGCGCTCCGTGGGGGATGGAAACCGACTACCTAGACGACCCTGCGAGACCCGGTGCTGTCCTAGGTCCAAAGACAGTACCAAAGAGGACACGTGAACTTTGCTCTTCTTTGCTTTCGGATGGGTGGGGCGAAGAACGGGTCGAAAGTTTACTCTACAACATACATGTAGAATGGCCGAAGTCACTCTATCAACTCTAACCAATTTTTATTTTGGGTGCTAGGGTAATCACTGCCCCGAAAATGAATAGTAGAACTGAAAGGACAAAGAATTGGAATTCGTCGATTGGCATGGGCCGCCCGAGCGATTCCAAACCCATCCTCCAGAGAGGTCCATTGATAGGCAGGAATAAGATCATCACGACCATTCCGAGTCGTTGCCTTATCAGCATGACCATTGCTGCAAGCACTCGCTTTTGAAATTCTGTAATTAACCGAATCGGTTTAGAGCGTATCGTGCCTCGATCACTCCAGCGTCGGTGATGTAGGGGTAGCATCTGAGCCTTCCAAGCTCATGGCCCGGGTTCAAATCCCGGCCGGCGCACCATTCTCTTTGTTTCACGTGACAGTAGCGCTATACATCGACAGTGAAGCATTGAAACACCCAGCACCACACGAGGTTCTGTGACCGGAACCGATGACGATGGGTCACATGAAAGGACATCCATTAGCAGGGATGCTTCGGACCTCTCCGACGAGAAGCAGATCGTAGGTCGCAAGATTTGGCGGGTAGTTCCATACATCAAGCGTTATTGGAGGCGCGCCGCCGGAGGAGTAGCGGCCAACGCCGTTGCCAGAGCCTTCGACTTAATCCCCTTCATCGCGATAGGAATGGCGGCAGACTACTACAGAGACAGTACCTTCACCGACTCAACAGTGCAGAGTATTGTCACCTCAGACACCCTTCCAGAAATCGGCCCAATCGCCTCCGTGGAACTCGGTTTCGGCCTACTAATCCTCGCATCATTCTCCATGCTCGCTGTGTTCCAAGGAATAAGCGAGTACCTGTGGCAGTCTACTGCGTACAAGGTTCAACACGATATCAGAATGGACGCGACCAACTCGTTGATGACAATGGAGGCATCCTACTTCGAGACCAGACAGACGGGAAACCTGATGTCTGTCCTATCCGCTGACGTCGCCCAACTGGAGGACATAGTCTCCGATGCGAGCACTAGCATGATTAGAATCGCCATCACCTTCTCCACTGCCTTCGCGATTATGTTCTGGATGTCTCCCACATTAGCTCTAATCCTGTTCATACCATTGACATTAATCATCCCAATGGTGGTGTGGTTCTCGACCAGAGTCCAGCGAAGGTATCGCAAGCAGAGAGAGAGTACTGGAGGTATCGTCGCAATTTTAGAAAACGTCCTCTCCGGAATTACCGTAGTCCAAGCCTACAACGCCACAGGGTTCGAGGGATCACGAATCGAGAGAGAGAGCGGCGACTATCGCGATCAGGCAATTCACGCTTCTAATCTGCGTAACAGATTCATCCCCGGAATATATGTCGTCGCCGGCATTTCATTCGCGTTGCTAGTCTCAGCTGGTGGTTGGTTAATGTCTACTGATGAGATTACCGTAGGTCAATTCGTCACGTTCCTGCTGATTTCCACGAGGATGACGATGCCCATGTTCATTCTGGGTATGTTGTTGAACCAACTACAGAGGGGCGAGGCCGCATCGAGGCGTGTCTTCGCCTTGATTGACCTCGAGCCTTCCATATTCGACAAGGAAGACGCCATTGCTTTGGACGGACCTATCAGGTCGATTTCTTTCGACAATGTATCATTTGCATACCCTACTTCTGAAGTCAACGTACTGAGCGGAATCTCGTTCTCCGCCTCCTCTGGAGATTTCCTTGGTGTAATGGGGCACACGGGAGCCGGAAAGAGTACTATTCTCAAGTTGGTAGAGAGGTTCTATGAACCCCAACAAGGTAGAGTCCTAGTCAATGGAATTGATATCAATGACTTCCGAATTGAGTCTGTCAGGGACCGTATCGGTTTTGTCTCACAGGACCCCTTCCTCTTCTTCGGAACCGTTCGCGATAACGTGGCGTACGCCCGTCATGCTTCGGACGAGCAGATTCGCAACGCTCTGGAGGCAGCGGGTGCATGGGAATTCGTCTCCGAGATGTCAGTAGGTATGGAGACTATGGTTGGAGACAGGGGTGTGATGCTATCCGGGGGCCAGAGAGCTAGAATCAGCCTGGCTCGCGCGCTTCTTAACGACCCTGATCTCTTAATTCTCGACGAGGCCAGCGCAGCCCTAGATTCGGAAACAGAGAAGCGCATCCAACAGTCTCTGTTCGGTGTATCAAACGGAGGCGACAAGAGGATTACTATCGCAGTCGCACACCGTCTTGCAACGATTAGAAATGCTGACGAGATCGTCGCCATGGTCGATGGCGCTATCGTCGAGCGAGGGACTCACCGTCAACTAATAGAAAACGACAATGTATATGCATCACAGTGGTCTATTCAGACTGGAGAGCTTGGCGCTTCGGAGGCGTGACCTTGGGGTCTCCCGTGACTACGTGGGTACAAGTTCAGCCAGGTTCAATTCTTGTGGGATCGAACAATAGATCTGTATTATTTGGAGGGATGGGCCCCCGTCACGAAGTTACCACCAACTATCGGTTTCAGATTTCTCAGAACCCCGTTGAAGTAGAGGAGGCGAAACTCCTCATCGAATCAATGGGTGCCGAAATAGCCTCAGAGTCGGAATGGGAATTGGCATACTCTCAGGCCCTTATCTCTGGAGATGCAGGTACAGTAGAGGAACTAGCCGACTTGACTGACAACTACTGGGGAAAGGCGTGCGATGGCCGCCCATTCGTCAAACAAGGCTCAAACCCACGAATGTTCAGGACTTGGAGGTTTAATGGAGAGGTAGCGCCATCGATCTCGTGGAATATAAACTGGAAGGCGGACATTGATAGAATCCATTTGAGGCTGGTGATAAGGGAGTCACTAGAGTGGCCCAGCAACCCCCTAAGACTCCCTCACAGTGTGAACAAAATGAGAGTACTGAGGGAGGAGATTCTGATTTCGCTGATTCTTGGAATCATCCCTTCCTTCGCTTGGGCGTACTTCAACGCCAGCCCAACTTACATCTATGAGGGATGGCTTAATCTCGTGTTCGGAGGAATTTTCTTTGGAATTTTCACTGGAATATTCTGGCGTCCCCGGCAACCGACATGGTTTGAGAGAGGTGGAGAAATGCGCACCTCTAACGAGATTGACTAGCCCGCCCTCTCGCGATCATCAATCTGGAAACCCGATCGCCCCATAGCAATTCTCCACCTGCCCTGCAGTACGCCCATCCCATAGTTCCAATGCAGCTGGTAGGAGACAATCGACGAAAGGAATACGGTCAGCCCACCTCTGTTTGGCGAACTGCCCAGCATGGCACCCGACCACGCTATCAGATTGTACAGTATCACTAGAGTTGGTAGCTGGTGGACAGCTAGCCTCTCTGCCCCCATGGGGACGGTTTCGGTAGAGATGTCCCAGAACTCCGGCCATGCCAGTCCCCCGCTCATAACGCCCCAGAAGAACAGCACGGATGACAGGAGAACCAGAGGAGGGAAAGCGGAAACCAGCGTGTGACTCCAGCCCCAGAGTTGAGGGTACTGCTTACTAGCAAGAGTCCTTACTAGTCCATAGTTCCTTATCTGTTTCTTCGCCCTTCCAAGCCCTCGCCTTCTGTGCCATATCACAGCACTACGGTCAGACCAGAGCTTGTGACCAATCATACGAATCCTGTGGTCGAGCATCACGTCCTCAGCACCGATTGCCCCTTGGTCGAAACCCCCAACCTCATCCAGAATCTTTCTCCTGTATGCAGAGTTGACGCCAGGAAGCTGCTCAACCTCCTCGAGATTCAATTTGGATCGCCTGCCGTAGTTAGTTCCAGCCGTGAGGAATCGATTACAGAAGGACACATCAATTGTCCGCTGCCAAATCGTAGATGACTCGACAGGAGCGAAGTTGGGCCCACCGACTCCCGCGACTTCAGGTCTGTCGAACCACCTTACCAGATTTGCTACCCAGTCCTTTGGAACGATAACATCATCGTCGGTGAAAAGGACAAGGTCCGAGTCCGTTGCAGCGATTGCGACATTGCAAGCGTCAGCCCGAGTCCTAGAGCCCCCATCGTCCAAGTAGCGTACACCCACGTTCTCGGCAACCTCTCTTCCCGGGTCACCGGCCGGCCCTACCACAACAACTTCGATTCCTGAATGAGACTGTTCGCTCAAACCGGCCAGAACCACGCCCAACTCTTCAGCATTGTTGATGGTTGGGACAATCACACATACGCTGGCAACCATTCAGAATCTCCTGATAGGGACTCATTGATGAGTTCACGGGTCATTCATTACTCTGGGTGCTAGGAAGTATGTCCATCTAGCTCCACCACCATTGCTGAGCCACGTCAACCTCAATGGATATTTGTCTTGGAACTCTAGGGTGACCTCTTCGGTAAGCCCATTGGCCAATTTCCGTGTCAGAGGCTCAAGGAAATTAAGTGAGTAAGTAGCATGGGTCGGCGAGGTACAGACCAACTCACTGAGCTCACCAGATTCGAATCTGACGTTCACCCCTTCGCCAGCTTCTACTGTGACTGAAACTGTCATTTGATTTTGATCCATGCTCAAGTCCACCAATTCTCCCACGAATCTAGCGGCCCGGAGTGCTCTGGAGAGTTTCTCTGAGCTAATGGTGACCTTTGACTCGAAATTCAGTTGTGGTAGATTGGGATTGTCCATTGCGCCGGTATCAATCCCTCTCAGAATTCGGTGGACTTCTCCCACTCTGACATTGATTGCCCCAACCGCATCATCGTAATCTATCTCCACCAAGTCGCTCGGACCGGCTAGAGTTAGAAGATCTCTCATTTTTCCAAGCTCGAGTCCAATTTCGGTACTCTCAACCTCGTAGGTTTCGAAGCACTCGTTGGCGATGGTAGCGGAAAGCAGGGCAACATGGGAACCGTCCACAACACTGATTCCGAGCCCCTTGTCCCCCCAATCGAGCTTGGCCTCATCTGTGAGAACAGAGAGGATGTCGACGATCTCCCTCATAAGTTGCTGCTTGGCGGTAATCCTCAGCATTCGGATACCTCTTACGCCTACTTAGTAATAGGAGGCTCTTGATGATTATTGGTCGCCCTCACATGCTATTCTACTGATACTCTCGCCACCTTTGACCACAGGTCTCGCACGTGCAAATCTTAGTCTCTGGTTCGTCCGATGCCCTAGTCTGTCGGAGCTCAACGAATGTCCTGTCTCCATCACATTTCGGGCAGATATAGTCGCCCACCCTTAGGGCCCCCCTTGGTCCATCCTCCTCGACCACCTCGGTCAGGTGCTTCAGAGACTTTGAGCCGGTGGAAACCAAAGTCTTGGAAAGATCGATGGTTTTACCTGTCATCGGGTCGGTGAATTCCGAGCCCTTACCATCTACTCCTGAGAGGGGCCCCTCATATCCACATTTGTAATCTGGACACTTAATCCAGCCACGCTTGTCTGGATATGAAAGTGAACCACACTCGGGACAGAACATTCTCTCACAGACCATTGCCGCATTAACGCGAACCGATTCACGGTGAACAGAGAGACTCTTCAACTATTCGATTAGCGCAATCAGGTTCCTTCCGCACCGTTCAAGCGGAAATGCTCCTTGGGCGAGACGTGCAAATCCACTATGATTGGAGAATGGCTCGAGTTCTCAATGAAGAGGGCAGCGTACTTGACGAGGCCGTTTGGGATGGTCCTAGAACGGCCTCAAGCATAGCCGAGCGCCTCTCAAAGATACAAAAAGGCAGACTCATCTCAGAGGTCAGAATTCTGAATAAGCGATTCCCTGATGCTACTCTTAACCCCCTAGGTTCAATTTCTGATCCAGATTGGCCTCCAATCGATGATCAGGAGGCCAAATTGCTCCACGAGGCAACTAACATTCTGGTCAAGATGGGGGTCGCTGAGGCCGCTGGGGATACTGACAGGCGCCTAGATATGCTTGTCTCAGCAACAATAGAATTGAGATCCGCATGGACAACCAAAGAGGCACGCTGCGTAGAGTGGGCAGGACTGTTCATCACAGAGGCAGACCTAGATAGTCAGAGGGATGAGATACCCCTTGCAGTTGCCGATTCATCAAGCATCTCAGATGCCGCGGAGATTCTAGGAGCCTCTCCCCCAATGCACAAACCCTCGGAAGCGGAATGGAAGGCACTCAGGGGCCACGCCAGTAGTGTTGTCTCGTCGAATCAAATCCTTCAGGAGCACGAGCAAGCAATCCGTGAACTCGCGATGTCTTACATCCCGTCTCTTAGTGCTCTTATGGGTCCCTTGGGCGCTTCGAAGTTGATAGTACTCGCAGGAGGTAGGGAGAGATTGGCAAGGATGCCTTCTGGATCCCTTCAGGTTCTGGGCGCCCATGCGGCCATGTCTGCCCACAGGAGGGGCGCGCCACCCCCTAAACATGGATCAGTTCTCTTTTCTATGCCACAGGTCAATCGATCGCCGAGGTGGGTGCGCGGTAAGATTGCCCGCTTTCTCGCTGGAAAGGCGAGCATCGCAGTGCGGGTGGACCACTTCGGCGGCGAGCCATGGAGTCAGGCTAAGGTGGACGAGATCAACAGCGAGGTCGAGACAATCAAGGCGAAGTTCCCAAACCCTCCGAAGAGGAGGTGATGGACTGCCAACTAAGCGCGACTTATTGGGGTGGGGCACTAAGAGAGAAGGCAGGACGCTTTGGACGAGGAACGCCGTGAGAGGAGTTTCTGTCAGAGGTGAGCGTCGAAAGAAGGACGGTAGGATTGAGTGGAGGCGATGGGATCCTACCAAGTCCAAGGTCGCTGCCGCTATCCTTAGGACGACAACCGATCCCTCAAAACTCCTCCCCGAGCCGGGATCCACTTGCCTCTATCTCGGCGCTTCTAGTGGAGGAACGGTGAGCCACATCCACGACATCGTCTGCGGAGCTGACAACCATCACAGTGGACAGGTAGTTGCAGTGGAGATCTCTCCCAGAATGATGAGGGACTTGTCCAAATTGTCAGTGAGCAGGAGCGGGCTGGTCCCCGTTCTAGGGGATGCCCGCCGCCCCGAACAGGTTGCTCCATTCATCAGAGGGAAGGCAGACTGGCTACATCAGGATCTCAGCATCGCAGACCAAGCCGAGACATTTGTCAGAATGGCATCGGCATTCCTCGTGACGGGAGGGACCAGTCTACTGAGCCTGAAGGCTGCGAGCGAACGAGCATCAGACGGCGATGACGACTCTCGTTTCGCCAAGGCAGAGCGGATATTGACCGAATCTAGTTTGGAACTAGTCGAGAGAATCGATCTGACTGGATTGGAGGAGCAGCACGTTGTCTTCAGATGCAGTTTACGCAGCCTCACCTGACCACCAGACAAACCACGCAGCGCCCATCACCAGGTACAACAGGATTACTAAGATGAAAAGACCAATCGCAATCCAAGCAATAATCTGTGCGGCCTTAGCCATTCCAATGTCTGGATGACCGGGGTACTGGTTGGCTGTGGCCAGAGCCCCATTCGCTAGTATTAACCCCGGAACAGCGGTGCAAACCGAGCACATCATAACTCCCAATATCGATAGAACCAAGGCCACCACAGCATTTGTTGCAGGCATCGTCCCAGCCGGACCAAATTGTCCAGCTTGGACGAATATTTGCTCCGGAGGAGCTCCGGCACTGTGTTCGATTGGACTTCCCTCAAGGACTACTTCTCCTTCAGTTCCACTTTCAACCCAATCAGGCAAATCTTGCTCAAGTGGAGAGTCGTCCCTCTGTTCCATGCTATATCTCAGACAATCTATCGATTAATTGTACCGCTCAAGGTTCCGAACAGTAATGACCCTGCTCCCTTATTGGGGTCCGTGCCGGAGTTGCCCGAGGTAGAGACGGTCCGACGTGGCCTCGAACACCATCTTGTGGGCCGAAAAATCAGCGAGGTGGAAATCCACAGGCCTGATCTTCGATTCCCCTTTCCTGAAGGTTTCGGGCGAACCCTGACAGGAAAGGTGGTAGAGAGAGTGGATCGGAGAGCTAAGTACTTGCTAATCAGGCTTGATGGCAATCTTACATGGCTCTGCCACTTGGGTATGAGTGGTAGATGGACACTACTGGGAAACAACATCGAGAGCAGACCGGGGAGGTTCGCCAACGGAGCGTCGGTGGGAAGTGGGGATGGGCCCCACGATTGGGTAGTAGTTCACCTAGGAGACGGCAGCAGGGCAGTCTACTCCGACCACCGACGTTTCGGTATTATGGACTGCTTTCCAACACATGAACAGGACAGCCACAAACTGCTAGCTAGAATCGGGCCCGAACCGACACCAGACCACCTGACTCCTGATGAACTCGCAGAGGGCCTAAGGGGTCGCAAGACTCCAATAAAATCCGCTCTACTCGATCAGAAAACGGTTGCAGGACTCGGCAACATATACGTCTGCGAGATCCTCCATCGCGCTGGTATCTCTCCCATGAGATCAGCAGCCAGCGTTGCCGGAAAGGCAGGAGTATCGAGCAGAGTTGAGAGGATTACGGGCGCAACGCACGACGTCATTACTGAGGCCATCGACGCCGGCGGCTCAACCTTGCGGGACTTTCGTGGCGTAGATGGGGACGAAGCCATGGGCTACTTCACTCACAGTTTCCTAGTCTATGGAAGAGAGGACGAGCCATGCCTCAGGGAGGGTTGCTCCGGTATGGTGACGAGACTAGTCCAGTCTAATAGGTCAACATTCTACTGCTCAACCTGCCAACGTTGATGGACGAAACGCTAAGTGGATCTACCATGATAGAGTACGACTTACAGTCTAAGCTGATTACCGAGTTCATTGGGACTTTTTTCCTGTCTCTAACCATATGCACCGCTGCCGTCCATGGAACTGCGGGAGATTTCGCGCCTTTCGCTATCGCCTCTACTCTAATGGTTATGATTTACGCTGGAGGACACATCTCGGGTGCTCACTACAACCCCGCAGTCACAATATCAGTATACCTAAGGGGGGCTTGCGACAAGTCAGATATTCTTCCATACATAGTTACGCAATTGATTGCGGGCGCCGCTGCCGCCGCTACCTCCAATTTGCTGGTCAGTGATTCCAGCGTTACCGCGCTCGAAATGAACTCCAATCAGGCGATTTCCGCTGAGTTCTTGTACACCTTCGCACTTGCATATGTGATCCTTCACGTCACCACATCTGAGGCGACTGAGGGAAATCAGTACTACGGCGCAGCCATCGCTTTCGTAGTCCTCGCCGGAGCTCTTAGCGTGGGAGCGATATCGGGTGCTTCATTCAACCCTGCAGTGAGTGCCTCACTGTTGGTAGCAGGTGCGCTGGAGTTTGCCGATGTTTGGGTCCACCTAGTGCCACAGATAGGTGGTGGCTGCGCTGCTGCTTACGCCTTCAAGGCCACCGCACTCTAGTCATGGTGTTGAGACATCTCGATGCCCCTCACCAAGGCTAGCAGCATCTCGTTGCGTGGCGTCGGAATCCCCAGCTCCACACCCTTAGAGACGACCGCACCGCAAAGCACGTCGACCTCTGTCCTCCTTCCTGCCATCAGGTCCTGAAGCATGGAGACTCTGTTCTCAGCGGTGGCAATCACCACCTTGCGAAGGAATTGCTCGGCATCTATGTCTCCTAGATCCACGCCTGCCGCCCGTGCCACAGCCTCCGCCTCTCTCATGGACTCAAGTGACTGCTCCCAAAGCTCTGGAACTTCTACCAACGCCCCATTCCTCACACCGGCTATCGCGCATACGGGATTTATCGCGACGTTAATCAGTAATTTCCTCCATATCATTCTATGAACATTGGGGGACCAATTCGGGTCGAGCCCCGCGATATTCAGGCAATCTAGCAGTTCCTGCGAAACACCGTCAGCTTCGGATCCATCCAGCTTCCCCAAGTGGACAGAACCTCTACCTGACCAGTGAACGGAGCCGTCCCCATCCCTCCATGCCGAGTGGGTAGTCGACCCTCCCAGAACCCTCTCGCGCCCTACTCTGTTTGACAGAGTCTCAGCGTGGCCAAGACCATTTTGTATGCTCATCGCAACCCCACTGGGGGTGAGCAATTCCTCCGCGATAGATGCCAGTACAGGCGTTGAAGATGCCTTGCCGGCAATTATGGCAACATCACACGAACTCCGATGGAACTCTGGAATCGGTTCTTTTTCGCTGTCTATGACTTCGTAGCGGTCAGAAGATACCATCTCCATCGCCCCT
>Ga0315334_10001798_pt1 | contig 13351 bp, 11 predicted proteins | sample M150034915metaG_FD_205555 | JGI IMG/M metagenome (GOLD analysis project Ga0315334, IMG submission 205555) | Ammonia-oxidizing marine archaeal communities from Monterey Bay, California, United States - M1 500m 34915 | ecosystem: Environmental > Aquatic > Marine > Intertidal zone | place: USA... | reverse complement strand
CCAAGATTGCCTCCTGGCAGAAATACAATGACAGCTCTGGCGGTAAAAAAATCAGAACCATAAACCCTACCATTCAGAGCGGTTCAACAGTTCTATTTGAGAGTTATGAAGATCTCAGGCTTGCACAAAACGGTAAATATCCTGGTGTAACCTATGGCACAGGTGGGCTATCTACTCAGAAAGACTTTGAGGATGCTATATGTTTACTTGAGAATGGCCATTCATCTTACGCATTCTCATCGGGCATGAGCGCCATTGTGAATACATTAATGACGTTTACTCAAAGCGGAGATGAGGTCTTATTATGCGACAACGTTTATAGTCCTACAGCTATCTTCTGTCATGACGCCCTGCAAAAGTTTGGTGTTAAGATTACACACATACCCTCGAATGTTGGAGGAGAAATTGATAAATACATAACAAAAGACACCGCACTCATTTATATGGAGTCTCCTGGGTCTAATACCTTTGAGATGCAAGATATTCCAGCTATAGTTAATCTGGCTAAGAAAAAGAATATTGTTACTGTGATTGATAATACCTGGGCCACACCTCTTTATCTGAGGCCACTGGATTTGGGTGTAGACGTTTGTATCCATTCTGCAACAAAGTATATATGTGGATATTCCGATATATTGTTAGGCTGTGTGACCGTAAATGAAGAGTACTCTGATATGTACAATTCATTCTACCATTTACTTGAAAATTACACCAACCCGCATGACTGTTATTACGCACTTAGAGGGCTAAGAACACTTAAAGTGAGGCTCCGTGCACACGAAGAATCAGCCCTCATTGTTGCTAAATGGTTGCAAGAGAATAAACTTGTTGATCTAGTAATTCATCCGGGTCTGGAGTCTCACCCTCAACACGATATTTGGAAAAGAGATTACTCTGGATCTGCAGGACTTTTCGGTTTTGTGTTCAGGAAGGAGTACTCTGAAGAAGAGATGGCCTTATTTGTCAATAGCCTTAAAATGTTCGGTCTTGGTTTCAGCTGGGGAGGCTTTAAAAGTTTAATAACTACAGGAAAGTATCAAAGAGAAGGCAAGTTAAAATATGAAGGAAGACACATAGTTAGACTGAATATCGGTCTAGAGGAGGCCAGCGACCTCATTGAAGATCTAGAGAGTGGATTTAGTTTTTTGTCTGGTTAGATTCTAAATCAGCCAAATCTTCCCTTGTAGATGCTCGCTTTGAGCGCGGAATTTTGTTTGTTTTTTTGGCGGTCTTTTCATTGTGACTGATAATCTTATTGACTGAGATGAGATTATTAACGCTTTTATTTATCTCCTTGAAGGCTTTAGGCGCTTGAATCTCTATCATCTGTTGTACAATCCATTTACTGTCAACCTCAGTCATTGATTTTTGAATTTTTTCCGCAAAATACCTCAGGAATCGATAATCTGGCTCGCCATCGACGAACTTATATTCAGAATAGTCCTTGGAGCGCTGGTTATACACTTCAACAAATGATTTCCAGTGGTTACCCTCACCTATGCGCTCTTGTTTGTTTTCTTGGTAATAGAAGGCAGACTGTTTTGCAAGCTTATTGATGAGTTCTTGCCTCTGTCCGCTTTCAAGTTTTTCAAAAACTAAGCGGTCAATGCACTGTATGAGAAAACAAAGGTACTCAGAAATAACATCAAACACTTGCTCCTTTTCAATTAAGAAGCCTTCATTGATTAGATCTTCTAGATGATTTTTAGTAATGCGCCATGAATTAAAAGCCATAGCGCTACCGATATCTTCAATAGTTTTAACTGCTGTCTTGTGCCAGCTACTCTTAACCCTCATGCATACAGTTTAACATCAGAAGCTAAAAAAAATGCTTTACTGGCAACGATAGTTTTGGAATGATCCTAGGTCGTGAACATCTTTGAAGCCTAACTGTACCAAGTAATTTTTTGCAGTAGCTGCCCTTGCACCAGACATACAATACAAAATAATTGCCTTTGAACGGTCAAGAAAGTTGTCAGCTGCCATTATCGACTGTAATGGCAAGTTAATTGCATTTGGTAATGCTCCCTGTGAAAATTCTGCACTTGACCTAACGTCAACTAGTTGTGCGCCGTCTGCTAACAGTTTGCAAGCATCATTTCCTGTAAATGAATTGAACATAGTATAATCTCCTTTATTAAATTTTTGAGTGACTACATTTTTTTGTTAAGCACTCTATATTAGGAAACTATTATATAGTAATGTTAAGTAAAAAGCAACTAAAAAATGATCTTGAAGGGGTTGTTTTAGCACTAAAAAAACGTAATTTTTCTTTTGATACCAATGAGTTAGAGAGTCTCGAAGGGCAGAGAAAAATAAATCAAATAGAAACCCAAGAGTTACAAAATCTTCGTAATACGCAGTCAAAATCAATCGGCAAAGCTAAGGCAGCGGGTGAAGATATCGAGCCATTATTGTCTCAGGTGGCAGATTTAGGTGAAAGGCTTGATAAGTCAAAGTCAGATTTACAAATTATCCAAGACAAGATTAATGATATCGTAATGTCTATACCAAATGTGCCTCATGACTCTGTACCAGAGGGTGACTCAGATGATGACAACATAGAGGTAATGAGGTGGGGAGAACCAAAAAGCTTCGACTTTGAATTAAGAGACCATGTCGATCTAGGGGAGATGCATGGACTTGATTTTGAAACTGCTGCAAAGATTTCTAGTGCCAGATTTGCTGTGATGACTGGTAAGATTGCTAAACTACACAGAGCTTTAACTCAATTCATGATAGATCGGCATGTTGAGAATAATGGTTATACTGAAGCATATGTTCCATATCTGGTCAACTCAGAATCTCTAACAGGTACAGGGCAATTACCTAAATTTGAAGACGACTTATTCAAAACTCATCTACATGGAGAGGGTGGTGATGCTAGACCACTTTATCTAATACCTACAGCTGAAGTTCCGGTGACTAACCTGATGAGAGGAAAGATTATTAAAGAGAGCGACTTGCCAATCAAGTTTGTCGCACACACGCCGTGCTTTAGGTCTGAAGCGGGAGCTTATGGTAAAGACACTAGGGGTTTAATTCGTCAACACCAATTCGAAAAGGTTGAGCTAGTCCAGATTACAAAAGCGGAAGACTCTTATGACGTATTAGAAGAACTAACATCACATGCAGAGGGTATATTACAAGCCTTAGAATTGCCATATCGTAAGGTTATTTTGTGTGGTGGAGATTTAGGATTTTCTGCTTCTAAAACATATGATCTAGAGGTATGGATACCGGCTCAAAATACTTATCGAGAAATATCTTCATGTTCGTGTTTTGAAGATTTCCAAGCTAGACGTATGCAGTTGAGATGGAGAAGGTCTCAGTCAGATAAGCCAGAATTACTGCACACACTTAATGGTTCTGGGTTAGCAGTAGGTAGGACCCTAGTTGCGGTACTAGAAAATTACCAAAACCCTGACGGTAGTATTAAAATACCCGCAGTACTTGAAAGCTATATGGGCGGATTGAAGCTCATTAATTAATTGTTATAGGAGTTATTAAAATGAATTTATTGGATTTAGTTATCACACCAGCTTATGCTGCAGAAGACGCTGGAGCGGGAGCTCTAGGGGGCTTACCTTTTTTGTTGATAATGTTTGTGCTCATGTATTTTTTACTTATAAGGCCACAACAAAAACGCGCAAAAGAACACAAAACATTACTAATAGAGCTCAAAAAGGGCGATGAAGTAGTAACAAATGGAGGCATAGTTGGAAAAATTAATTCGATTGACGATTCATTTGCAGTTCTTGAAATATCAAAAGGCGTTGTCGTTAAAGTGCAAAAGCAGGGCATTAATCAAAAGATGCCAAAGGGCAGCAGTAAAATTTAATATATTCGTAGAGACTCACAAGATATGAACCAATTTCCTGGCTGGAAGAATGCATTAATTGCATTTTTCATTTTAATATCGCTACTGTTTGCACTTCCAAATATTTTTGGTTCTGATTTAGCTGTGCAGGTTTCCAGTGCTGGGGATAGCTCAATCAGTGAATCAGATCTAGATAGAACTAAGGCCATTCTAGGAACCGCAAGCATTGATTATAAGTCAGCATCCATTTCAAATCGCCGTATTTTGGTTCGTTTTGATAATAACAGCTCTCAATTATCAGCCAAAAAATTACTTAAAGATAATCTTGGTCGTAATTTTGTAGTCGCTCTTAACCTGGCTCCATCTGTACCAGCTTGGCTGGCTGACCTTGGTGGTAAGGCGATGTCTCTTGGTCTAGACTTAAGGGGAGGGGTGCACTTTCTACTAGAGGTAGATATGCAAGCTGTTCTGTCAATGTCACTGGATAAATATCAAAACGAGTTAAGAACACTATTGCGTGCCGATAGATTATATAAAAGCATCAAGAAAGATAATGAAAGTATAGTTGTTAACTTTAAAGAAATCCAATTGAAGGAGAAAGCATTAGAACTTATCAAGTCAGAGATTGGTGACTTAGTGGTAGTCGAGCTTGAAACTGAAGATGATTTCACTTTGACTCTGGCTATCAGTGATAGTGCTCAGAAGGAAGTTAAACAGGGTGCCTTGAAACAGAATATTACCACTCTAAGAAACCGAGTAAACGAGTTGGGTGTTGCTGAGCCAATTATTCAACAGCAAGGATCTAGCCGAATAGTTGTACAATTACCTGGAGTCCAAGACACCGCAAGAGCGAAAGAGATACTTGGAGCGGTAGCGACTCTAGAGTTTAGATTGGTGGATGAGAAAAATGATCCACAAACAGCAATTCAGTCTAGCAAAACACCTATAGGTTCTAAGTTGTACTACTTTAAGGATGGAAGGCCATTACTACTCAAGACTAGAGTTATTGCTACCGGTGAAAATATTACAGGCGCTGCCTCAGGGATTGATCAAGAGAACAACATACCTATGGTAAATATCACCCTTGACAGTCCTGGCGGTAGGGCCATGCTTGAGACCACAAAAAAATATCTACATCACCGTATGGCGGTAGTTTTTATCGAGAACAAAGTGGAAACTATCTCTGTTAATGGCAGTACTGTTAAGAAGAGAAGTACTACTAAAGATATTATCAATGCGGCTACAATCCAGGGTACATTTTCAAACCGCTTCCAGATTACTGGTATAGATAGTAGTCGTGAAGCACGCAATCTAGCACTATTATTACGGGCAGGCTCTCTTTCTGCGCCAATTGAGATTATCGAAGAGCGCACTATAGGTCCTAGCCTGGGAGCAGACAATATAGAAAAAGGTGTACTGTCAGTAATCGCAGGTTTTGTCTTGGTGCTTATATTTATGGCTTTACGTTATCGTGTTTTTGGAATGGTAGCTAATGTTGCTTTGACACTAAACCTTGTTATGATTGTTGCAGTGTTATCTATAATTCAGGCAACATTAACGCTCCCGGGTATTGCTGGTATTGTGTTGACAGTTGGTATGGCTGTGGATGCTAACGTGTTAATATTTGAGCGAGTAAAAGAAGAACTAAGGTCAAACACAAATCTTCAAAAAGCTATTTCTGCAGGATACGACAAAGCGCTCCTCACAATTGCTGATGCCAATATAACTACACTAATTGCGGCTCTTGTACTGTTTAGTTTCGGTACTGGACCTATAAAGGGGTTTGCAATAACACTATCTATAGGAATAGTAACATCAATGTTTACTGCTATCGTTGTCTCTAGAGGAATTATTAACAAAATATACGGCAACAAAGAAATCAAGGAGCTATCAATATGAAGTCCCTCGCTATTCCAGAAATTAATTTCTTAGGCAAGAGTAAGTACGCCATTATCTTGTCAGTTGCAATAGTTGCAATATCAATATTTTCACTCGTAACTCAAGGTTTAAAGTTTGGTATTGACTTTACTGGCGGAACTCTGATAGAGGTTGGATACCAAAACCCTGTAAATCTAGATGATGTTCGTGACAGACTTTCAAAAGAAAATTTTAATGGGGCCAATGTGCAGTACTTTGGATCTACCAACGAGATTCTAATTCGCTTGGAGCCACAGGGAGCCTCTTCAGCTAAGATTAGTAGTAACATAATTAGATTGTTGGGTGATAATATTGATATTAGAAGGGTAGAATTTGTTGGTCCAAAGGTTGGCGAAGAATTAACCAATGACGGTGGTTTTGCTATGCTTTATGCTCTTATAGGTATATTGATTTATGTCGCTTTTCGTTTTGAGTATCGATTCGCTCTAGGTTCTATATCAGCTCTAATACATGACGTTATAATCACTTTGGGCATATTTTCATTGCTGCAGATAGAGTTTGATTTAACAGTTCTTGCAGCTATATTAGCTGTGATAGGCTATTCATTGAATGACACAATTGTAGTTTTTGATAGGATTAGAGAGAATTTCTTAGCAACTAGGCATACTGACCCAAAGAAAATTATTAATGGTGCTTTAAACCAGACCCTATCAAGGACAATCATGACTTCTGTTACGACCTTGCTGGTTTTGCTTGCATTGTTTATCCTTGGCGGTGAAATAATCAATAGCTTCGCTCTTGCTCTGCTTATTGGTGTAGTTATTGGTACCTATTCTTCTATCTATGTTGCAAGCTCGATGATACTTGTATTAGGAATCACTAAGGAAGATATGATTCCATCAGAAAAAGAGAAAAAAGAGATAGATTCTCGTCCCTAAGCAGATGAAACTAGCAGGTATAAGGCTAAGAGCTTTAGATTTGTTGTTATTTGATATACTTTTCAAACACTAAACAAGCGTTTGTGCCGCCAAAACCAAAGCTATTAGACATAACTCTATCAACTGAGTGTATTGTGTTTGATCTAACAATAGGTATACCTTCAGCCTCTGGGTCTAGATTTTCTATGTTAACTGATTCAGTCAAAAAATCATTCTGAAGCATGAGTAGTGAGTAAATTGATTCATTCACCCCAGCCGCACCCAGTGCATGCCCAGACAGAGACTTAGTTGAGCCTACAAATGGTATCTTGTCACCAAATACCGACTTTATAGCTCCTAGTTCCTTAACATCGCCAACAGGAGTAGAGGTTCCATGTGCATTGATATAGTCAATAGGCCCGTTTACGGTAGATATTGCAAGGAGCATACAGTTTTTAGCTCCCTCACCGCTAGGCGCTACCATATCGTAACCATCAGATGTGGCACCGTATCCAGTTAATTCTGCAATTATATTGGCACCTCTGGATTGTGCATGTTCAAGTGACTCAAGGACAAGCGCCCCACCACCACCAGATATAACAAAACCATCTCGCTCGGTGTCAAATGCTCGAGAAGCCTTTTCAGGAGTGTCATTGTATTTAGATGAAAGTGCACCCATTGCATCAAATAACATAGTTAATGACCAGTCCAGCTCTTCTCCTCCGCCAGCAAACACTACATCCTGCTTACCCATCTGAATTTGTTCCATAGCATTACCTATACAATGTGCACTGGTTGAGCATGCGGAGCTTATAGAATAATTAATACCTTTGATTTTAAACATCGTAGAAAGGCAGGCTGATGTGGTGGATCCCATAGTTCTTGGTACACGGTATGGTCCAACCCTCTTGATCCCTTTTTCTCTTAATATATCTGCGGACTCAACAACGTTCTGGTTGCTCGCCCCTCCAGAACCCATAATAAGGCCCGTTCGTTGATTAGATATCTGATCCTCATCAAGTCCAGATTGTTTGATGGCCTCGTCAAGAGCTATAGCGTTGTATATAGCTGCATCAGCCATAAAGCGCTTCATTTTGCGATCTATAATTTCACTTGAATCAACCTCAGCAATAGCTCCAGATATATTGGAACGGAGACCCATATCGGCATAAGTTTGGTCAAATTGTATGCCAGACTTAGCTTTCTTTAAAGACTCTAGGACTTCTTCCTTGTTGCCGCCCAGGCTACAAACAATACCCATTCCTGTAACAACAACTCTTTTCATTAGAAACTACTCGTATCAGTAAACAAGCCCACCTTTAGGTTAGTGGCTTCATATATAACCTTGCCATCGACTTCCATTGTTGCATCACCAATTCCCATGTACAGTTTACGTGCAATCACTCTAGATAAACTGATTCTGTATATGACCTTCTTTGAGTCTGGAAGCACCTGACCAGTAAACTTAATATTTCCAGATCCTAGTGCCCGACCTCTGCCAGGTCCGCCAATCCATCCCAAGTAGAAACCAATTAATTGCCACATAGCATCTACACCAAGACAACCAGGCATAACCGGGTCATTATTGAAGTGGCATCCAAAAAACCATAGATCGGGATTAATATCTAGCTCAGCAATAATTTCACCCTTGCCATACTCCCCTCCATCATCGGTAATTTTGGTTATTCGGTCAAACATTAGCATAGGAGGTTTAGGCAGCTGTGCATTACCAGGACCAAGTAGTTTGCCATTACCAGAATCTAAAAGTTCTTCATATGAAAAGGAATTCTGCATTTATATTTTCCTATTATTAATAATCAAAATTATACCTAAAGGCCATTTTTTAGATCGTCTATCACATCTTCTATAGATTCAAGACCAACAGAAACCCTTATCAGTGAATCATTTATGCCCGACTGTTGCTTTTGTTCATCACTCAAACGTCCATGAGTCGTTGAAGATGGGTGTGTTATTGTTGTTTTAGTGTCTCCAAGGTTAGCTGTAATTGAAATCATTTTAGTGTTATTGATAAGTTTGAAGGCTTCACTCTTGCCACCCTTAACTTCGAAAGACACTATACCTCCAAAACCAGACTGCTGTGATTTGGCAAGATCATGGTCCGGATGTGACTCTAGACCAAGATAGTACACCTTTTCAACATTATTTTGACTTTCAAGCCAACTAGCTAACTTCAAAGCATTATCGCAATGCGCATTCATTCGCAGGCTCAGTGTGTCCAGGCCTTTGAGAACTACCCACGCATTAAATGCACTCAGACTAGGGCCAGTAGTACGAACAAACGAATGAACCTTGTCAATTATGTCTGCACTTGCAAGAACCGCACCAGCCAAACACCTTCCCTGACCGTCAATATATTTTGTTGCTGAATGTATAACTATGTCAGCCCCCAAAGATAAAGGGTTTTGAAGTGCTGGGCTAAGTATAGCGTTGTCAACTGCCAATAAAATATCACTAGATTTTGCAATTTTACTTAAAGCGGCTATATCAACTAACTCTCCTAAAGGGTTTGATGGAGTCTCTAATAAAAAAAGTTTGGTGTTCGACTTAACAGAGCCTTGCCACTCTTTTAGATTGCTTAGATTGACGAAACTTATTTCAATATTGAATTTAGATACAATGCTATTAAGAAGCACAATAGAGGTTCCAAACATGTTTTTCGATGCAACAATATGATCCCCTGATTTCAGTAAAGACATAATAGTCGCAAAGATTGCTGCCATCCCGCTAGCAGTAGCTACACAGGCTTCGCTCCCCTCTAGTGAGGCTAGTTTTTTCTCAAAAGCCTCCACGGTAGGGTTAGTAAAGCGTGCATAGATATTCCCTGGCTCCTGTTCGGAGAATCTGTTTTCAGCCTGCTCTGCAGACTTAAATACAAAACTAGAAGTTAAGAATATGGCCTCTGAGTGCTCCTGTTCTTGAGTGTTTCTGTACCCTTCACGTATTGCTTTAGTGTCAAATTGGGGTGACTTCATTTTTAGAATATTACATTTGTTAAAATTAGGTGCTATTCTACATCATTACATATTAATTCAGAGCTTGCGTTGATGTTGTTTTTTTCTTTATTCGAATCCGATCTCTGTGTTTCAATATGGTCAAGATATTCTTTATCCACATCTTTGGTGATATATTTTCCATCAAAGCAAGAACAATCAAACGACTTAATATTTGGATTACCTTGCTGTACTGACCATATTAAGTCATCTAATTCTTGATAAATTAGTTTATCAGCTCCTATTGATTTGCAAATTTCATCAGTGGTTTTATTGTTAGCAATGAATTCCTTTTTGCTGGCCATATCTATGCCATATACATTTGGATAGCGTACCGGTGGGGCTGCAGATGCAAAAAATACTTTGCTAGCTCCAGCATAACGAGCCATCTGGACTATCTGTTCACTTGTAGTGCCACGAACAATGGAATCATCAACTAGTAATACATTTTTGCCTTTAAACTCTAGCTCTATAGCGCTAAGCTTTTGTCGCACTGATTTTTTTCGTTGTTTCTGTCCCGGCATTATAAATGTACGTGCAATGTAGCGATTCTTTATAAAACCTTCACGGTATTTAATCCCAAGCTCAAAAGCCACCTGTAGGGCACTAGTTCTTGATGTGTCGGGGATTGGAATAACTACATCAATTTTTTCATTTATTAACTCATTTTTGACTTTGGTAGCTAACCTTTCTCCCATCCTTAATCTAGATTTGTATACAGATATGCTGTCAATTATTGAGTCTGGCCTTGCAAAATAAACGAACTCGAATATGCAAGGTGAGTGTTTAGTATTTTCTGCACATTGCTGGGCATGTAGATTACCCTTCCTGTCAATAACAACTGTTTCACCAGGCTCAACATCCCTAATAATTTTATATCCAAGCGCAGTTAGCGCAACGCTTTCGGATGCCAGCATAAATTTAGTGCCCCCCTTCGTTGTTCTCTTTCCTAGAATCAGCGGCCTGATACCATAAGGGTCACGAAAACCGAAAATTCCATATCCAGGAATCATCCCAATCGCAGCGTACGCTCCACGCACACGTTTGTGGACTTTTTGGACAGCGCTAAACACATCATATTCGTTTATACGTTGTTTTTGTAGCTTTGCTAGCTCGCTAGCAAAAACATTAAGCAAAATTTCGGAATCTGAGTTGGTGTTAATGTGACGTAAGTCTTGGTCAAACAGCTCTTCTGCTAACTGTCTAGTGTTGGTAAGGTTGCCGTTATGTGCAAAAGCTATTCCGTAAGGTGAGTTAACATAGAATGGCTGCGCTTCAGCTCCAGAAGAGCTACCAGCTGTTGGATATCGTACATGCCCAATACCCATATCTCCTATAAGGCTTTCCATATGCTTAGTTCTGAATGCGTTTCTAACTAGGCCATTCGATTTACGTAAGTAGAAGCGACCTTTGTGTGAAGTAACAATACCTGCTGCATCTTGACCACGGTGTTGTAGTATAGTTAGAGCATCGTAAATATAAACAGCTGTATTTTTATTGGTAGTAGATAAGATGCCAACAATTCCGCACATAAATTTATTCCTTATTCGATTTCAACTTCAATAAACAAAAAGTACTTTGATAGTGTGGGCTTTATTGATGTTGCTATGTCCTGAAAATATCTAAGAGATCCCTCAGTCTCAAGCCAAAAATATTGCTCAGACATCAAACTGATATTTTGTAAAATTAACACCAACAACAACATAAAAAGAATACCTTTTACGAGTCCAGTTAGGCTACCCAGAATATTATTTTGAGTGCTATTTATATTGCGTGCATTAAGGACTGTATCCGCACTATGTAATATACTTAATATTTTTTCAAAAACCGGAGCCAACAAGCAGGGCTTATTAGAATCTATTGAGATATTAAACAGCTTTGCTAGTGAATAACAAACACCTATTATAGTTCCAAAAATAACAACAAAAGATAAATCAATCCTTAATGAGTCGTTTGGAATAGCATATTTAATAAAGTCAACCTGAGAAACTACATCCAGGTATTGCCAGCTAAACAATAAAGCTATAGAAAAAAATACAATACGGGTAAATATAGTATTTAAAGAGCACGGCGTGGTTATTAGAGTGGATGCTTCAATTATCATATATATTGCTTTTTTAAATAGCAAAACACTAAAGAATATTGTGCTGAAGGCGATAGTAAGATATGCTTTCTGAGACAGCACTAGCCAAGTTATTATTGGGCTCTCAGCCAGGGCTGGGTATAATAACCATGAAACAAATATGGTGGTTATAAAAAAAGCGAAGTTAATTAACTCTCTTGCTAGGCCGCGCTTATAGCCCATCACTAGGAAACCTATCAGTATGGCAATTGTTAGCCAGTCAGACCAACTAAGTAAGCCAAAAACATTTCCTATGCTAGAAAAAAAGTCACCCATAAATTTTTCAAATAAGTATCAGAATTAAATAGTAATTTTACAAGATTTTTATAATAGTTTTGTTCTAGCTGAATCAATACATTAATGATTCTGCAGTGTCATTATATTTCTAGTGCTTTCACTGCATCAGTTACAGTATGAAAAGAGCCAAAAACAACAACTCTTTGGTATTTTTCTGAGTTAATTGCCTGATCTATTGCTGAGCTCATACTGTCAAGAGCTGTAACATTGTCATCAAAGCTGAAGTTGCTCTTTAGATCCTTTGTAGATATAGCTCTTTCGGTATTAATAGGCACTAAGAACCATTCCTCAATAAGTGGCCTTATTGTGCTAATCATTGACTTTATGTTTTTGTCTTTTAAGGCAGAGAATATAGCTAATGTTTCGATATCATCTTTTTCAAGTTCCTTTGCTAATACTTTTATAGCAGCAACATTGTGAGCAACATCTAGTATTAATTCCTTATCTTTTATCTTTATAATTTGGAATCTACCATTCAGTGAGGTTTTTTTTATGCCTTCAGATATTTGTTGTTCATTTATTGGTATTGCGACTTGAAGGCTTTCTACTGCTTTTATTGCAACAGCTGCGTTGGTTCTTTGATAGTCCCCTGGTAATTTTAGTTCACCTTTATAAGGGGAACTTACAAATGTAATTGTAGTGCCAATATTACGTGCATGCTCTGATAGCGAATTTGGGGGGTCAGTATCACCACAAATACATGGAACGTTAGGCCGCATTATGCCAGCCTTTTCATGCCCAATAAGTTCTCGAGTGTTACCGAGATAGTCAACATGATCGATATCGATATTAGTAATTACACTGACATCTGGATTAACAATATTGACTGAGTCCAGCCTTCCCCCCAATCCAATCTCCATGACAGCGATATCGACACTATTTCTAGTAAATATTAATAATGCGGCTAGTGTTGAGAATTCAAAATATGTTAATGATATGTTTCCCCTCACATGTTCAATCTCATTAAATACATCACATATGGCATCGTCATCCACATTTTCACCGTTGATAGCGAAGCGTTCGTTATATTTTGTTATGTGTGGAGATGTAAATTTACCCACAATGTAATCAGATTGTTGGTAAATATTATCAATGAAAGCTATTGTTGAGCCTTTTCCATTTGTGCCAGCTACAGTGATCACTTTGAATGGAGCTCCATTCGGGAAAAGTATTTTGTATACCTTCTTAACCCTACTTAGCTCTAAATCAATTACTTGAGAATGTAGCGACTCCTGCCATTGAAGCCACTCATCAAGTGGGCTGTTCTGAGATGGTTTCAGTCCTCCCAAAACTCGCCTTCGATGGT
>Ga0315334_10001797_pt1 | contig 13352 bp, 15 predicted proteins | sample M150034915metaG_FD_205555 | JGI IMG/M metagenome (GOLD analysis project Ga0315334, IMG submission 205555) | Ammonia-oxidizing marine archaeal communities from Monterey Bay, California, United States - M1 500m 34915 | ecosystem: Environmental > Aquatic > Marine > Intertidal zone | place: USA... | reverse complement strand
GTGCAATCACGGTTTTACCCCCAGGATATTTATGTTGTGGATATCCTCAAACTTCATCTGGTGATCATGATAAAGGTCAGAAGATAACATCAGACAATAGAGTTCAATTTCATAGAGTAGCAAATACATTAAATTATTTAGATATTAAGACTGTTATTGTCTCTTGCGGAACATGTATGGACCAATTACAAAAATACGAATTTGAGAAAATTTTCCCAGGCTGTCGTTTACTTGATATTCATGAATATTTAATGGAGAAAGGGATTAAGATGCAAGGTGTTAGTGGGCAACAGTATATGTATCATGACCCATGTCATAGCCCTATGAAAACTTATACACCAATTGAGGTGACAAATGCATTAATGGATCAAACTGTCCCACTCAATGATAGATGTTGTGGAGAATCAGGTACATTTGCTGTAGCAAGACCAGATATTGCATCTCAAGTTAAAATGAGAAAGCAGGAAGAAATAGAGAAGGGTTTAAAAGAGTTACCGAAAACAACAGACCTTCAGCAGCCAGTCAAAATTCTTACATCATGCCCTTCGTGTCTTCAGGGTTTAGCAAGATATGGAGACGATACAAATACAACTGCAGATTACATTGTTGTAGAACTTGCAAAGCATAATTTAGGGGATAAATGGCTACAAGAATATGTTGATAAAGTTACAAAAGGTGGAATTGAGAAAATTCTTTTATAATTAGAACGGCAAAAAAATTCCAGTTGTAAAACTTTGAATCGCTCGCGTTACAGCCCTTTCTGTTTTTTCTGATAAAGTAAATGCAAAATAATCTGTACGGCCTATTATTTTTCCAAATTCTCTTTCAAAAGATAAGTTAGCTTGGGAAGAGCCAATTTCATTAGATATAAGATAAAGCTGCCCTTTATTATTTTTTTTTGAGGATAGCTTCCAAACAATTATTTCAAAATTCCTAGAAGAATTATAAATTTTTTGAGGGTCTAATGAATCAAATATATAAAATTCTTTTTTGTCCCCATGGGCCTTTATAAGCATGGTGTAAAGACCGGTTATTAGTGACAAAACTCTATCACCTTCAAAATTATCATCAAAAACTTGATTTAATGCATCGACCCCTTGGGCATTATTGATTCTCTTGAATTTCCAATTATGATTACCATTAAATACCCAGTTAGTCATTTTTTCAGCATTATCAGAAGTACTTTTTTTTAATTGATTCGGATTCTTTTTGTAAAATTTAATCATTAATATTTTTAAGCTTTCAATATTTTCACGAATCTCATAGTCAGCCATACGATCAAAATCTGATTTACCAAACTGATTTATAGAGCCTTTATCATATTGGGTTGAGTCTTTTCTTTGAAGGGTTGAGCTTGAACAAGAAAATAAAGCAAGAGTTAGAAAAATTATTAAAATTTTCATTTAGATAATCGATTCTTTGCTAAAAATTAATTTAAACGAACTCCCTTTGCCCACTTCGCTACTAATTTTTAATTCTCCATCGTGTTGTTTTATAATATTTTTGACTATTGATAAGCCGAGCCCTGTTCCACCCGAATCTCTACTTCTATCTAGATCAACCCTATAAAATCTTTCTGTAATTCTATTAATATGTTTTTGCTCAATTCCATTTCCCGTATCCCTAACTTCAAAAATAGGTAATCCATTTATTAAGCCCCAGCTAATAGTCACGGAACCATTTTTATCGGTATATCTTATTGCATTAGTAATTAAATTTGTGAAAGCACTTTCTATTTCTTTTTTAGAACCATAGATCTTAAGATCATTATTAATTTGATATTTAATTTTGTGGTTTTTAGCATCTAAAACTGAAATATCTTTTTTAATTTTATTGATCATTGTGTTTATTAATAGTTTTTCGGAACGGTTTTGAAAAATACTAGATTCAACATTTGATAATAATAATAAATCATCAATAAGTTTAGACATTCTGTAAGCTTGAGCACCCATCATTTTGAGTATATTTTTATGGTTCTTTTCATTAGCTTTAAACATACCCCCCAATGTTTCTATAAATCCTGAAATAACGGTGAGAGGAGTTTTTAATTCATGAGAAACATTAGAGATAAATTCTTTTCTGTCAGATTCAATTTTAATTGCCTGGCTTATATCTTTAGCAATCAGAACTTTTTGTTCATCTCCAAAAAATACAACCTTTATTTCAATTATTTTATTTGATTGAGTATCTAAATCTATTTTAATCGACTCTTCGTAGTCTCCTTTATCAAGATATTTGATTAAATCTGTATTTCTAAATATATAATTAATAGGTTGCCCTGTGTCCTTTTTGGGGTTTAAATTTAGCATTACTTGGGACTTCCTATTGCTCCAAATAATTTCATTATTTTCATTTAAAGCAACAACTCCGTCCATTAGGGCTTCTGCAGCCTGAGTAAATTGATCTAATGTGGAAACAAGATTTTTTTTCGACTTCTTATTCTCTTTAAGAATTTGATAGTGTTTAGTAAAGATATGTTGCCAAATCCCTGTTCCATGAGGAAGATTAGATAATGAGGGATTATTAAGCCATTTTGAGAGCTTATAAATCCAAAATGTGTGCAGAAGTAGCAAGCAACTCAGTGAAAGTAAACACACAATTAACCCATCTTTAATTGAATACATATTAGAAATAATGAGAAATAATAATATTTCTAATATAAAAAACCAAAAGGTACTCCAACGGATATCTTGCAAAACTTTTCTCTTTTATTTAGTGTTCTAATTATAACTAGGATTCATATTTCTTTGTTTATTATCTAGTCTTTAGAAAATCTATAACCTGCGCCGCGAACTGTTTGAATCAATTTATCATGACCACTATGATTAAGCGACTCTCTTAGTCTTTTTATGTGAACATCAACGGTTCTGTCATCTATTACTGATTTATTTCCCCAAATTTTATCTAAAATCTGATTTCTACTAAAAACACGTTCAGTATTTTTCATAAAAAAATGTAGTAGTTTAAATTCAGTTGGACCAATATTTATATTCTTATTATTTGCTTGGACTTTATGTGAACTAGGATCAAGAACTAAGCCTTCAAAGATTATCGGTTCGTTTACTAACTCTGGGCTTCTTCTTCTAAGTAAAGCTTTTATTCGCGCTACTAATTCTCTCGGACTAAAAGGTTTTGTTAAATAATCATCAGCACCAATATTTAAACCTTTTATCTTATTATCTTCATCACTTTTTGCAGTTAACATAATGATTGGGATACTTTTAGTTGCTGAATTTGCCCTTAATCTTTTCGCAAATTCAATCCCATCCATACCAGGCAACATCCAGTCAAGGACTATTAGGTCAGGAATAGTTTCTTTTACTAAGTTATTTGCGTATTCAGCACTAATGGCTCGAATTGGATTAAATCCAGCTTGGTGAAGGTTTAATGATATTAACTCAAGTATTGAGCTTTCATCTTCTACTATAAGTATATTTGCCGGCATATGGATAACCTTAAATTAATAATTTAAATATATATGACAATTGTATGGCAATTATATGACATTTATATTAAAAATTTTAATTAAAAAAGCTTAAGAAATAGCTTATGATTAATGTTTAACGAATTTTCCAAGGAATTTATTATGTTTGATGTATTAGCAAAAGATAAAATTATCGCAGATAAAGCATTTAATAGATGGATGGTTCCTCCTGCAGCTTTATTTATTCATTTATCGATTGGAATGATTTATGGTTTTAGTATATTTTGGATTGAACTTACACAATTAATTGGAACAGAATGTGGCCCCGATATAACTTTTGTCCAAAGAATTTTTACAACCTCATGTGATTGGATAAGAAGTGACGTTGTTCTAACTTTTGCTATTGCCATTGTATTTTTAGGAATGTCGGCGGCTGTCTTTGGCCATTGGCTTGAAAAAGCTGGCCCAAGAAAAGCAGGCTTTGTTGCGGCTCTTGCTTGGGGAGGCGGTCTTATGATTACATCATTAGGAGCTTCATTTCACCAATTATGGTTAATTTGGTTAGGGGCTGGAGTAATTGGAGGAATAGGTTTGGGACTGGGCTATATATCTCCTGTATCTACACTGATTAAGTGGTTCCCAGATAGAAGAGGCTTGGCGACCGGTATGGCAATTATGGGTTTTGGTGGTGGAGCTATGATTGGTATGCCACTTGGCGATAGTTTAATTAATTCGTATGGCGTTGCTCAGACATTCTTTATTATGGGGTGCATTTATGTTGTATCTATGTCTATCGGTGCTTTTGGATATCGAGTTCCTGTTGAAGGATGGAAACCAGAGGGATGGAAACCCGAAGCTAAAAAAGCTTCAACAATGATTTCTGCAAACCATGTTCATGTTAATGTTGCTCACAAAACTCCTCAATTTTGGTTTTTATGGGGTGTGTTATGTTTAAATGTTTCTGCAGGTATTGGAGTTTTGGCTGTCGCAAAACCCATGTTTCAAGAAATAGCAAAAAGTAGTTTTGATCCCCTTATTATAGGAGCAGTTGCTACTGGATTTGGAGCTTTATTATCTTTTGCAAATATTATTGGTAGGATTTTTTGGGCTTCATCATCAGACTTTCTTGGAAGAAAATTAACTTATGCTATATTTTTCAGTTTAGGCACAGCTTTATATTTATCAGCACCATGGGCTGGATTAAATCAATATATCGCTACTTTTGTTTTAATTAATTTGGTTATTTTAACTATGTACGGTGGCGGTTTCGCAACTATACCAGCCTATTTAGCAGATATTTTTGGTACTCAACATGTAGGCGCAATTCATGGAAGATTATTAACAGCATGGTCATTAGCGGGAATAATTGGGCCAATGCTTATTTCCTATCTTCGTGAATACCAATTAGCTATTGGTATTCCGCCTGATCAAGCATACAATTCAAGTTTTAAAATACTTGCTTTATTATTAGTTTTAGGATTTGTTCTTAACTTACTTATTCGTCCTGTTAATAAAAAATATCATATGAGCAATAAAGAACTAAAAGCAGAACAAAATATTGCTGCTAGCCAGAAAAAAGAAGTGCTAAAAGTATCCGCCATCACTAATGTATCTATGCAAAATATATTATTGCCTTTAGCTTGGCTTGTTGTTGGCATTCCGATTGCTTGGGGTATTTTTAACGCTCTACAAAAAGGATTGATAATTTTTCAATAGGTAATATGAAAGAAGACATACAAACTTTATCTGTTGGCATAGTATCATCTAGATTTAATAATGAAACTGTAGAAAAAATTTCTAAAGCTTGCATATCAAAACTGGAAGCTTTGGGAGTTTCTTCTACTAATATAATTCATATAAGTGTGCCTGGCGCACTCGAAATTCCAATAGCATTAAAAAAATTAGCAGAAGGTAATGAGCGCTTTGACGTAATGGTTGCTATTGGGCTTGTTATTAGAGGGGAAACTTATCATTTTGAAATAGTCTCAGATCAATCAGCCGCAGGAATTATGCGAGTTCAGTTAGATCATTCAATTCCAATTCTGAATGCTGTTCTTACTATAAATAGTTCAAAAGAAGCGCTTGTTAGAGCAGTCGTTAAAGGCGAGGAAGCGGCAGAAGGAGCCATAGAAATGGCATTAAAATTTGATAATGATTAATTCTAAAATTGAAAAATCTAAAAAAGTAAAAAAAATTAATAATAGAAGAAAGTCTAGAGAATTGATTATGAAGAGTATTTATAGAGGATTAGTTAATCAATTTGATATAAAACAAATACAGAAAGATATTCATGATGACCCAGATTTTATAAGGGCGGATGAAGCATTTTATAATGAAATTTTAAAGGGCGTTTTTAAAAACTTAGAAACATTAAAAGCAGAAATAGTGACTTACCTTGATCGCCCCTATGAAGAATTAAGTCCTATTGAATTATCTATTATGTACAGCTCTTTATATGAGTTGAAATATTCACCTGCTATCCCTTATAAGGTTGTTATTAATGAAGCAATTGAAGTAGCAAAATCATTTGGCGGGGTAGATGGATATAAATATATAAACGGCGTTTTAAATCAAGCCGCTGAAAAAAATCGCAAAGAAGAATTCGATAAACATAAATAAATTATAATACTTCAGAATTTAATTTATTGTCTTTCCAGGCTAAGTAACTCCCAGAATCATACCAGTCATTTAAAACCCATCTTTCACAAATATGATTATCTAACGAATATTTATGCCTTTTGGGGCGGTGGGTATGTCCATGAATCATTAGTGAAGGATAATTTAATTTCCTAAATAAATTTTTTACTTCATATTCATTCACATCTAATATAAGTTCGTTTTTATTTTTCTGAGCTTCTTTACTTTTCTCTCTTAGATCCTTACATATATTTAATCTATTTTCAATTGTTTGACTTAAGAATTCCGCTTTCCAATTGTCTGAGCGCACTTTTATTCTAAATTCTTGGTAGTCTTTATCATCAATGCATAAAGTATCTCCATGAAGAATCAAGGTTTCTTTATTTCCTAATTGGATTAAAGTGAGATCATCAAGGAGTTTGATATTAGTATTATTTAAAAAATCAGACCCAATTAGAAAGTCTCTATTTCCCGGAATAAAAAAAATCTTAGTTTTTAATTTTTGAAGTGTTTTTACTACCGAATTAAATTGATTAGCATCATCACCAATCCAATATTCGAAAAGATCACCAAGGATGAATAGAAAATCATGCTTGTTAGCATGATTTTCTAAAAAACCATTAAATTTATCAATTACCGCTGGCGAATCTTCACTTAAGTGAATATCAGAAACAAATAGTGCGCTTGTATCAACCTTAATCAGTTGATACTTCCTCAATAATTACGGGCTCAACAGGAACATCCTGATGACCATTATTTGATCCAGTTTGGACGGAGTTAATTTTATCAACAATGTCAAAACCTTCAGTGACTTTACCAAAAACACAGTAACCAGCACCATCTTGTCCTGGATAATCGAGAAAGCTATTATCAGATGTATTAATAAAAAATTGAGAAGTAGCAGAATCAGGAATAGATGTTCTAGCCATTGCAACAGTATATTTTTCATTTTTTAACCCATTGCTAGCTTCATTCTTAATAGGAGAATCAGTTTCTTTTTGGCTCATATCTAAATCAAAACCACCACCTTGAATCATAAATTCATCAATTACTCGATGGAAAATAGTTCCATTATAAAAGTCTTTTTCTACATAATCTTTAAAGTTCTTTGATGATATTGGTGCTTTTTCTTCATCTAGCTCCAATGTGAAACTTCCAAGATTCGTTTTAATTTTCATTATAGCTACCTTTGCTTTATTGATTTAATAACGACAGTTTTGATGGGCACGTCGCCAAACCCATTTTTTGTATGTGTACTGAACTTGCCAACTTTATCTACAATTTCTTTTCCTTCAATTACGCTCCCAAAAACACAATAGCCAATTTTATTAGCACTTTTACCAGAATAATCTAAGAAATTGTTATTTAATAAGTTTATAAAAAACTGAGAGGTAGCTGAATTAGGGTCATTTGTTCTTGCCATTGCTAATGTGTAAGGTTTATTTTTAAGCCCATTACTAGATTCGTTAATAATTGGTTCATTCGTTTTCTTTTGCATCATATTTTTATCGAAACCACCACCTTGTATCATAAAATTATCTATAACTCGGTGAAAAATAAGTCCATTATAGAATTCATTTGTGACATACTTTTTAAAATTTTCAACTGTTTTAGGGGCTTTTTCTGGATAAACTTCGATCGTTATGTTTCCACGATTCGTTTCAATTATAAAGATATTAGAGCTCTCACTAAATGCATTAAAACTTAAAAAGATGTATAAAGTTATGATTATCGTTTTAAGTATGGTTTTCATAAATAATTTCTCTTGTTTATTATTATTTTCCTTGTAAAACTATAAAATATTGCATGGTATAATTTTTCCACAACAAATTTATCATAAATGAATTTTTAATACCACTTTATGACTCAATCATTCAATTATAAATGCTTTCACTATATAACAGCTTAACAAATCAAAAAGAAATTTTTAAACCTATTAAGCCGCAAAAGGTACGTTTATACGTCTGTGGGATGACGGTTTATGATTACTGCCATCTTGGACATGCCAGAGTGATGGTGATTTTTGATGTAATTAATCGCTGGCTAAGACAAAGTGGTTATAACGTTCAATATGTTAGAAATATTACCGATATTGATGACAAGATTATAGCAAAAGCAGCTGAGCAAAACATTGCTATTGAAGAGTTAACCGAGAAATTTATCATTGAAATGAATAAAGATGCTGATGCGCTTGGAGTTTTGAGGCCAGATTTTGAACCAAAGGCAACTAATCATATTGACGATATCATTAATTTGATTCAAATATTAATAGATAAGGGATTCGCTTACGTTGGTGAAAATAAGGATGTTTACTATTCTGTATCAAAGTTTAAAGATTACGGAAAGCTTTCTGGTAAAACATTAAAAGACTTAAGAGCTGGTAATCGAGTAGAAATTGATCTAAATAAAAAAAATAATTTTGATTTTGTAATGTGGAAGTCCGCAAAGAAAAATGAGCCATCATGGGATTCCCCTTGGGGGCTTGGCCGACCAGGTTGGCATATTGAATGTTCAGCTATGAGTAATGTACTTCTAGGGGATCATTTTGATATTCATGGGGGAGGGCAGGATTTGCAATTTCCTCATCATGAGAATGAAATTGCCCAATCTGAAGCCGCAAACGATTGTAAGATGGCAAATTATTGGTTACATAATGGTTTTGTAAAAATCGATGATGAGAAAATGTCAAAATCCCTAGGTAATTTTTTTACTATCCGATCAATACTGGAAAATTATTTACCTGAGATAGTTCGTTTCTTTATTTTGAAAGCACAGTATCGAAGTCCTCTGAATTATTCTGATAGCCAATTAGATGATGCTAAGCAAGGTTTAACAAGGCTTTATTTATCAGTTAGAGATAAAATTGTACGTACTGAATTTGAAATTGACTGGACAAATAATTACGCAAAAAGATTCAAGGCAGCTTTAGATGATGATTTTAATACGCCAGAAGCTATAGCTGTGTTATATGAGTTAGCTAATGAAATAAATAAAAACCAAGATGATCAAAATAAAGAACTTTTAATTGGCCTGGCTAATAGTTTAGGTATTTTAGCTATGAGCCCAGAAGATTTTTTAAAAGGGGATAATAAACATACATTTGATGTTAATGAGTTAATCAATAAAAGAGATTTAGCAAAAAAGAATAAAGATTTTGAAGAATCTGACAGAATCAGAAAATTTCTTTTGGAAAATGATATTCTGTTGGAAGATACAATTGACGGAACTATTTGGAGAAAAAAATAAGGATATGACTATTAATTTAAAAATGCCTATTAATAAAGAGTTATTAAACATCCCAGGAATTAAGCTTGCCACTTCATCAGCTGGCCTCGAGCATAAAGATTGCAAAGATTTAATGCTAATGGTGTTTGATAATGGATCAATAGTGTCTGGAACATTCACTCAGAATAAATTTTGCGCCGCTCCAGTTACAGTTTCAAAAAGTCATCTTAAATCAACTGGTAGCATAAAGGCATTAATTGTAAATACTGGATCAGCTAATGCTGGAACTGGAGATAAGGGAATTGAGGATGCTGAGTCAACTTGTGAGGCTTTAGCATTAGCATTAAATGTTAACTCTAAAGAAGTATTGCCATTTTCGACTGGGGTTATTATGTCACCACTACCAGCTGAGAAAATAAAGACAGCTATCCCTGATTTAATAGAAGACTTAAAAGAAAATAATTGGCTTGATGCATCAGAAGCGATTATGACAACCGACACTATTCCAAAAGCTATTTCAACGAGTGTATTAATTCAAGATCAAAAAGTAAATATTACTGGGATAAGTAAGGGAGCTGGAATGATTCATCCTAATATGGCAACAATGCTTGCTTTTATTGGTATGGATGCAAATATTTCTTTAGATATGTTACAAAAGCTTAATAAGGAAATTACAGACACAACATTTAATTGTATTTCTGTAGATGGGGATTCATCCACAAATGATTCATTCATGATTATTGCTTCAAATAAATCAAAACATACCCAAATAGTTGAAGAAAATAATAACTATAAAATTTTAAAGATGGCGGTTTTTGATGTTGCACTTAAGCTTGCTCAGGCGATTATAAGAGATGGTGAGGGCGCAACTAAATTTATAAGTATCGAGGTACAAAATGGGGATAATATAGATGGATGTAAAAAAATAGGTATGAGTATAGCTAAATCACCCTTAGTAAAAACAGCTTTTTTTGCTAGCGACCCAAATCTAGGTAGGATATTGGCAGCTATTGGGAATAGTGACGTAAAAAATTTAGATATTTCTTTAATTGACTTATATATTAATGAATTATTGTTTGCTAGTAGAGGCTGTATTGTAAAAGATTATGACGAGGAAAAAATTAAAAAAGAAATGAAGAATTCTGAAATTAATTTAAAGGTTAATTTGAATAAAGGAAGCCAAAAGGCGACAGTATGGACAACTGATTTGTCATATGATTACGTAAAAATTAACGCTGAATATAGAACCTAAAACAGTGCATGTTAATGTATCGGTTGCAGTTTTAATAAATACTGATGGTCAAGTGCTTCTTGGCCAGCGACCATTTTCAAAGTCTTGGGAAGGGTGGTGGGAATTTCCAGGTGGTAAAATAGAAAAAAATGAATCATCGGTTGATGCCTTATATCGTGAAATTTATGAAGAAATTGGTATTAAAATTACTCAGTTTGAAAAATGGGTTACAAGGCAGCATTCATATGATAATCTTGATGTTACCCTTCATTTTTTTAAAGTATATAAATGGGAGGGTAAAGTTACCTCAAAGGAAAATCAAAAATTAGTATGGACATATCTGCAAGACCCAAAAGTTTCTCCCATTCTTCCAGCAAATTTATTTATCCAAAAAGCATTTGATTTACCCAGATATTATGCGATTACAAACTTATCTGAATCATCAAAAAAATTATTTTTAAATCAATTACAAAATAGAATTGATGATGGATTAAAAATGATTCAAGTTCGAGAAAAAGATATCTCACTTGAAAACCTTAAAATGTTCTCAAAAGAAGTTATAAGTATTTGTAAACCACAGGGGGTAAAAGTAATTATTAACTCATATGTAGACTTAGCGTATGAAATAGAAGCTGATGGAGTTCATTTGACCTCTAAAGATCTTCACAACATTAAAAAGAGACCTCAAGACTTAATAGTTTCCGCTTCTTGTCATACCCAGGAAGATTTTAATATTGCAGATAAAATGAATATTAATTTTGCAGTTTTATCTACTGTTAAAAAGACATTATCACATCCAAATACCAAACCAATGGGCTGGAATAAATTTCAACAAATTGTTAATAAATCAAATATCCCAATATATGCTCTCGGAGGTTTGGGAATTAAAGATTATAACGATGCTTTAAAGAATGGAGCAATTGGTATTTCTTCGCAAAGATTAATCTGGAAATAATTATTTAATGTCGAATAAAATTGATTTTGATAATATTTTTTTATTTTTTATCTCAAAAGTAAACAGTAATTTAATATTACCCCCAGCTTTAAGTTCTCTTTTTATATCAAAAAGCATTAGATGACTACCACCTGGCTTAAATTGATAATACTTATATTTTTCTAGTTCTGGTGTAATTTTTCTCATTTTCATTATCTCACCATCCATTATCATTGAATGAGCTTCAATACGCCCAATCATTTCTGCTTCAATCTTTATTATTGTTGCATCTTCACTAACGGCTATATTCATAAAGCCAGCTGTAACTTTTTGCCCAGGTCTTAGTTCTGAAATTAGATTATTTTTTGTGGATATAGAAAATTCTTCTCCATACGAGAAAAAAGGAAATAAAGCGATGAGTAAAGTAACTATTAAGTAATTATAATTTTTCATCATATTCGGATTCAGTTTTATCGCCCGGTATTTGAAATTTTTCTGTTGCCCATGCTCCAAAATCTATCAACTTACATTTTTCTGAGCAAAATGGTCTAAATTTATTATCTATAGAAAGATCAGCATCTTTATTACAATTCGGACATTTATTAGACATATTAAAAAGAAGCTATACCAAGTTTAAATCTAACTACTTTAGATAAGATAAAGGTCTGTAAGATAGTATCAGATAAACCACTTGAGAAATGAACATTAACAGCAAAGTTGTTTGATGAAATACTGGGAAAGCACTTTGATGCTGAAGGTAAAATTATGACTACCAGATCATTTCTAAGTAAAGGATTAAGTTTGTATTGTATAGTCCCAGTTTTAGTTTCCATCGAATTAATAATCTCAACATTGCTTCTTAAAAGCTCCATTAAGTATGTGATAGCTATTTTGATTGAGGCAAAATCGTTTACTTTATTTTTAAAGTAAGCTTTTCTTTCGGCGAATGAGGTTCTCTGTAACCAAAATTGGAATTCTGGAAAATCAGTGGTTACAATACCATAAGGGCTATCAGATCTAGTTTTAAGTTCATGTAAGAATTTATCACCGCCGAAATTAAATCCCGTAACAACTTTAATTTTCTCTAGTTTAATTCTTATTCGATTAAGATCGGTAATAGTTTTTATATTTTTCTTGGTTTTAATTTTAGATTTTAATTTTAATCGTTGTTTTTCAATTTCTTGGATAAGCTCAACTTTGAGGTCTGCGCGTGATGCGGTTGCCATAATATCAAAAAAAGTATTAAAACAACTAAATTCAGAAAATTCTTTTTTAATGGACATTTGAGCGTCCATTTTCTTAAAAATCTCCTCAATTCGAAGAAATTTTCTTATTCGCTCATTTAGCGGAAATTCATATTTATTCATTTTTATTTTCTACCAATTCTAAGTTTTAATTCATTATGATATTGGTAAATCTCATCTTTAAATAAAGCTTTGCTAAGATTATTCTCGATTATTTTATCGGCCTTCTTAATTTTTTGGTCTCGAGATAATTGTGAGTTAATAATAGATTTAATTAAGCTTTCATCTAATTTATCTCGAGAATTCACTCTTTTAAATTGAATGTCTTCATTACAATCAATAAAAAGGCTTTCATCTATTAATTTTAGATAATTTTCTGTCTCAAAAAGTAATGGTATCACTATCACTATATATTCTTCTGATTTATATTTGTATATTTGCTCTTTGCACTCACTAAAAATTATTGGGTGTAATATCGATTCAATTTTTTTCTTTATCTTAGTAGAGTTGAAAATATCTATTTTGAGATTCTTACGAATTATCTTTTTATTTTTATCAAGATATTTATTTCCAAAATACTTTATAATTTCAATGTATCCAGGATAATCTTTTTGAGTGATTCGGTGGGCAATATCATCAAGATCTATTAGAGGCACA
>Ga0315334_10001791_pt1 | contig 13367 bp, 13 predicted proteins | sample M150034915metaG_FD_205555 | JGI IMG/M metagenome (GOLD analysis project Ga0315334, IMG submission 205555) | Ammonia-oxidizing marine archaeal communities from Monterey Bay, California, United States - M1 500m 34915 | ecosystem: Environmental > Aquatic > Marine > Intertidal zone | place: USA... | reverse complement strand
CGGGTCACGCTCAATGGGGGTGGGTACCTGAGGCTGATACGGATTTTGTGTTCGCCGTTGTGGGAGAACAGTTGGGTTTCGTTGGTGCTGTAGCCGTGCTGATATTGCTTGCAACGATCGTCCTTACGGGATTTCGTACCGCGCAGATCGCCCCAGATGTTTTTGGATCACTGCTTGCCGCTGGCATATCTGTGTGGTTTCTTCTGCAAATCTTTGTGAATCTCGGGGGCGTGCTCGGTCTGTGCATCATCACCGGCGTAACGTTGCCCTTCGTTTCTTCTGGTGGCACTTCGCTAATAGTGAACGCGGCGGCTGCTGGATTGCTGCTCAATATTGCCCGGCAGTCAAAATGAAATCGAAAAAAGTTGGTGCCGTTGACGCTTCTCAGGGCGGGATCATCGTCGCTGGGGGAGGCACGGCGGGTCATGTTCTTCCGGGGATAGCAGTCGCTGACGAACTTGTTAAACGGGGATGGCCACGTAAAGCGGTGCTTTTCGTGGGGAGTTCGCGAGGAGTTGAACTAGAGATGGTCCCTGCAGCTGGCTACGGGCTCGTTGCTCTCAGCGGACGAGGACTTAACGGACGCCGGGTCTCTCCTCGAAACCTTCTCAATCTCGTGGCGATCATCTGGGCGATATTTCGAGGAAGCTGGATAGTTAAGCGCCGCCGCCCCGTTGTTGTGTTGTCACTCGGAGGGTACGCGGCATTACCAGCGGGGATCGCAGCCATCGTTTTTAGGGTGCCATTGGTGTTGGCGGAACAAAACACAGCGGCATCCGCGGCCAACCGACTCATGACAAAGTTTGCAAAGGCGGCAGCAGTGCCGTGTGCGGGTACAGGTTTAAAAAACGAAGTCATTACAGGGAACCCGGTTCGAGGAGCCGTGCTTCGAGCGGATCGGGACGGTCGATCACTGCGAGATGGACTTGGCTGGCCAATAGACAAGCCGGTTGTTGTTGTTTTTGGTGGCTCGCTCGGATCGCGACGCATCAATCAAGCGGTTTGGGAAGCCGCGAAAGTTGGTGATTTGCCATTTATTCATCACGTCGTGGGTCGACGTGACTGGCAGGCTCTTCCTAAGAACTTGCCTGCCAACGTGATGGCCTACGAATACGATGATGATCTACCGAACGCGATGGCGGCGTCAGATTTAGTCGTTTGTCGGCCAGGCGGTTCTAGCGTCGCGGAAATTGCGCTCTTAGGGCTACCAGCTGTGCTGGTCCCCCTGCCTAACGCTCCAAATGACCATCAGAGCCGTAACGCCCAATATTTGGTCGATTCAGGATTTGCTGTTTCGGTACCGGATGAAGAGTTCGACGGGGAACGTTTTCGTGATGAAATCGAACGGATGTTGACGAGATTTCAGAGCGAATCCGATCCAGACTTAGCCCGTCGAGAACGGAGCGTCGGATATCGCGATGCAGCGGAGAGAGTTGCGGATCTGGTGATAAAGCATTGTTTGGCACCGTATGTGCCGTCAGACCGGAAAGATGAGGCGCTTTGAAATTGATCAAGTCGCCACCGGCGCCGATAAAAGATGACGCATCTATTCATGTGGTGGGTGCCGGCGGGGCTGGCATGAACGCTATTGGCGCCGTACTGATGTCTATGGGGCACCCATTGAGTGGCAGCGACCTCCGCGACTCAGCTGGAGTAAATCGGCTGCGTTCTTTAGGCGCGCGAATTGAAATTGGACATAATGCGGACAATTTGGGTAACTGCGAAGTCATCTGTAGATCCACGGCCGTGCCGGATGACAACATCGAGATTGTCGCAGCGCTTCGGAGCGGTCGCCCTGTGTTGAGTCGGGCCCAAATACTTGCTCAAATTTGCGAAAAAAAACGGACCGTTGGAGTGGCAGGTACACACGGGAAAACCACTACGTCATCGATGTTGGCATTGGCATTGATGGGCTGTGACTTCCACCCCTCGTTCATCGTGGGTGGAGATTTAAACGAGATCGGGTCGGGCGCTGTTTGGGATCGAGAAGGTGAACTTTTCGTTGTAGAGGCCGACGAATCTGACGGTACGTTCTTGGAGATCGCAGCCGAAGCTGTCGTAGTGACCAATATAGAAGCCGACCATCTTGACTATTTCGGTTCCTTTGAGAGATTGGTAGGAGCGTTTGAAACCTTCCTTTCTTCGGCAAACGGGCCCCGTGTTGTGTGTGCCGACGATAAATTCGCGGCGAGCGTCGCTAAAACAGTCGGAGGGTGCGTCACTTACGGCACTTCGGACAACGCGGACTATCGAATCGTCAAGGTTGAGGGCCATCGTTACTCATCGAAATTCACATTGCGGAGAGGCAGCATCGACTTGGGTGAATGCGAGCTCCCCATCCCTGGCATCCATAACGTTCGCAACGCGGCGGCTGCTTTAACCATCGCGATCGAACTGGGAGGGGAGCCTCAAGCCGCGATCTCGGCGCTGGGAAGATTTGCTGGCGTAGCGCGAAGGTTTGAGTTCCGTGGCGAACAAAGCGGAGTTGTGTACGTAGACGATTACGCGCATCTTCCCACCGAGGTTTCCTCTGTGTTGAGCGCGACGAAGGCAGGTGAGTGGGGAAGAGTGGTCGCCGTATTTCAGCCACACAGGTTCAGCCGCACGGCTGAACTTTGGAGAGATTTTGAGCATTCCTTCATCGATGCGGACCATATAGTGCTCACTGGTGTTTATGGGGCGGGTGAACCGGCCCGTCCCGGTATCACTGGAGAACTATTACTCCGCGCTGTCCTTGATGCCCACCCTTATGCCTCCGTCACCTACCTACCAGGTCGAGAACAAGTACCCGAATACCTAAGTTCGATTCTTCGCCCCGGAGATTTGTGTCTAACCATGGGCGCTGGTGATCTGACATCAGTCGCAGATGAAGTTCAACAATTGCGCGGATCATTGATGGCGTGAACTCCGACAAAGCACGCCAAACCGCGGTGGAGGAGGCCAAACGCCTCTTAGGTTCGTTGGCGCAAACAGAGAAAAATTTGGGCACGATGACCACCTACCGCGTGGGTGGAAATGCTGCGTTGTACGTTGAAGCGCAGACCAAAGAAGAGTTGTCACAAGTAGCCGTGGCGCATCAGACCACTGGGCTTCCCGTTCTGGTTGTCGGAAAAGGATCGAACCTACTCGTTGCTCAAGAGGGCTTTCCCGGAATCGCCGTAAGCCTGGGAGGGGATTTCGGAACTAGCGAAATTGATACTGAACATGCTGTTGTTCGCGCTGGCGGACCTGTTGCTTTACCTGCCCTTGCGCGAAGGTGTGCTCGCGCAGGGCTGACGGGATTTGAATGGGCAGTAGGCGTACCGGGTTCCATTGGTGGGGCGGTCCGAATGAACGCGGGTGGGCATGGAAGTGATATGGAGGCATCGATAGTCGAGGCGAGCATCTTCGACTTCGCAACTTCTTCAGATCAACTTTGGGACAAGCGCCAGCTGCGTTTTGGGTACAGACGAAGCGCTATAGGAGCGACTCAAATTGTTTTGGAGGCAACTCTTCAATTAGCGCACGACCTCGATGGTGATGCGCTAGGCATGCTTGGAGACATAGTCCAATGGCGTCGCGACAACCAACCGGGTGGTCAAAACGCAGGTTCGGTGTTCGTGAACCCCGAAACCGAAACCGCTGGCGAGCTTCTTGACCGCCTGGGGTTCAAGGGTTTTCGCATCGGGTCCGCCCAGATTTCCGAAAAGCACGCGAATTTCGTTCAAGCTGACCCAGGGGGTTCATCGGATGATGTGGATGAGGTCATCCGAACCGTCGCGGCGCGGGTGTTCGAGGAAGCGGATATTGCGCTTCGCACCGAAATCCAGCGGGTGGGGTTTGAGACGGAGCCATGAGCGTAGACACAGGTCAAAGGCATGGTTTATCTGGGTCCCGTCGGATTTTAACGGGACTGGTATTAGCTATGGCAGTCGTGGCCGCTAGCTATGTTCTGTTAGGAAACTCGGCGCTGCTTGACGTCGAGCGAGTGGAGATTTATGGGCTTCATCGAGTGGCCGTAGCAGAGGTAGAAGAACGACTTGGCTTCCATAACGGAGATCCATTGCTTTCCGTGAACTCGGACGAAGAAGCACGGAAGCTCGAAGTTCTCCCGTGGGTGCAAGCTGTTGATATCGAACGGAACTGGGACGGCCTCATAACCGTAGACATCACGGAGCGTCGGGCGGTAGCACTCGCTATGGTCGCTCCTGACCAATGGGCGCTCATTGACTCCTATGGACGTGTCCTGACTGGGCGGCTTCCGTATCCGCCTGATCTTCCTCGCCTTAGCGGTGTGCATGCAGCAGGGGTACCGGGCAGCTACATGATGGAGGACAGCAAAGCGTTACTTTCGTTGCTCGGCGCCCTCCCAAGCGACTTAGTTCCAGGTCTTCGTCTTCGTCGAGACGCCGCGGACGGTGAAATTTCGGGAAGTCTTGCGAGTGGCCAAGAAGTTGTATTCGGAGACGAAGATCGACTTGCTGCCAAGGTCGCGGCCCTGGTAACCGTGCTGAGTCACCTAGGGGACCAAAACCGAAACGCCAAAATTATTGATGTGTCGACGCCCATGAAGGTTAAAGTCCGAACCGAGGATGAGAGAACTGCCACCCCTTAGTCTGCAAGAACTCCGGGCAGGGCGGACTTGTATCAGATCAAACTTGCGCTACCGTCAGGGTTGCCTGCTCAGCGCTTGACGTGGCAGATGTTTGCGAGAGACCCAGGAGGCCCAGTGGCCAGCCCTCAGAACTATCAGGCTGTGATTAAAGTTGTCGGCGTTGGCGGCGGCGGCTGCAACGCGGTGAACAGAATGATCGAATCGGGTCTGACAGGCGTCGAATTCGTCGCGGTAAATACGGATGCCCAGGCACTCTTGATGAGTGACGCTGATATCAAGCTTGATATCGGCCGCGAATTGACTCGTGGGTTAGGTGCGGGTAGCGACCCTGACATCGGGCGTCAGGCCGCAGTAGAACACGCGGATGAAATTGCGCAAACCCTTGAAGGCTCCGACATGGTTTTTATTACTGCGGGTGAAGGTGGAGGTACAGGGACGGGCGCCGCTCCTATCGTCGCGGACATTGCTAAAGAATGCGGAGCGTTGACCATAGGTGTCGTCACTCGGCCATTTCTGTTCGAAGGCCGACGTCGGGCGGTTCAGGCGGACGCCGGAATTCAAGACCTCAAAGAAAGAGTTGATACCCAAATCGTTATTCCCAATGACCGGCTTTTGAGCGTTGCGAATGAAAACACCACCATGGTTGACGCGTTCCAAATGGCAGATGATGTTCTTCGAGAAGGGGTGCAGGGAATTACGACTTTAATAACTACCCCGGGCCTTATAAACACTGATTTTGCTGACGTAAAAATGATCATGTCGAATGCAGGATCGGCCCTTATGGGAATCGGGCGGGCACATGGAGATAACCGCGCTGAAAACGCTGCACGACAAGCCGTATCGAGTCCCTTGTTGGAAGCGTCGATTGAAGGCGCGCGTGGAATTCTGCTTAATGTGACGGCGTCGACGGGACTCGGACTACACGAAGTTCGCGACGCCGCTGACGTCATTCACGACGTTGCGCACCCTGATGCCAATATCATCTTCGGCACGGTTATCGACGAGGCGATGGATGAAGAGATTCGTATCACCGTGATTGCGGCGGGTTTCGATCGGTGGGATGAGGGGGCAGCAGGCTCAACGAGATCTTCCACGTCGCCATCACCGGGTGAAATTGCAGATATTTTCGACGGAGCAGATGGTGAAGAGATCCATTTCGATACTGATGATGACGACGACGAGTTCGACGTACCGTCTTTTTTGAAGTGATCCGAAGCAGGGTTGCTTCTTACTCTGGAAGATCGTCACATGTTGACCTTTTCTCGCCGAATCAGTGACGAATATTCGGTGCGGATCCGGTTCTCTGATCGCAGCGACGGAGATGCTTCTCGACCAACATTTCTTCGCGACGAGCGGTCAGATCTGACGGTTCCGTCTCAAGCACATGGGGCCGAAGTGTTCACAGTAGGTCGGCCCGGCGAGGGAAGCGGCACTGCATGTGACGCGTTATTGACGGCGTGTCCAGGTGCCTTGATCGGAGTGCGCATAGCGGATTGTGTGCCGATTGCCATATACGGGGTGTCTTTTCAGAACACCCCAATTGTGGGTGTCATTCATGCCGGATGGCGTGGGATTCGCGCTGGCGTGATTGACAACGCCATGAGACAAGTTCGTGGTCATGGAGTAGAGCATGTGCGAGCAATCATTGGTCCTCACATAAGCACAGACCAGTACGAATTTGGAGCGGTTGACCTTGGGGAAGTTGTTGCCGTGGTCGGCGACAAGGCTGTGGGTTGCACGAAAAGTGGGAAGCTGGCCTTAGATCTTGGGGCGGCTGTTCGGGAGCAGTTGGGACGAAACTCTGCGATAGTTGACCATCACATGTGTCGTTGCACAGCGACTGACGGACGGTACTGGTCTCACAGGGCGGATCGAGACACTCAACGCAGTGCTCTCATCGTAGATATCAAAAGGTCGCTATGAACCCTGAGCCTGAACTGAGCTCTGAACAGATGATTGATCGTGCTGGCGTTCTTCGCGACCGCGTTCGGTCGTTGGGTGGCGATGACATTGAGATTGTCGCGGTTACCAAAGGTTTTGGCCCGTGGGCGCTTCGGGCTGCGTCAGAGAGTGGTTTCGAGATGGTCGGGGAAAGTTACGCCCAAGAGTTGGAGTCAAAATGGTTGCAGCTAAAAAACGAGGAGCGTGGCCGGCTGGAGGTGCATTTCATCGGTGGAATGCAAACCAACAAAGTTCGCAGAGTTGCTTCAGTCGTCGCTGTCTGGCAGACCTTGGACCGCCGGTCTTTGGTCGACGAGATAGCTAAACGAGCTCCCGCGTCGTCGGTGATGGTTCAAATCAATTTGACCAATAGTGAAACCCAGGGTGGCTGTCAGATTTCAGAGGCTGGCGACATCGTTGCTATGGCCCGTTCAAAGGGTCTAAAAGTGATTGGTGCGATGGGAATCGGACCACAAGGAGACGACCAAATAATTAGGGCGGCTTATCGAAGTTTGGTTTTGTTTGCTGACGATAACGCGCTGCCACATCGGTCGATAGGGATGACTAACGATCTTGAGATTGCAATCGAATCCGGAAGCACAATGGTTCGAATTGGAACTGCTTTGTTTGGTGAACGTCCAGCACGCTGACATCGCGGTACCCTCGGCGACGAGGAGGAGGCGTATGGCTTCGATGTGGCGACAGGCGATGCTGTACCTCGGGTTAGGACCCGATGAAGGATACGACGAACTTGACGAGCTTCAGCATCCCGGTACTTCAACGCAATCTTCCCTAACGGCTGACGATCCGGTGACCGTTGTGACTAGCCCGACCTCACCGGCGACTATGCCCGACAGTTCGGTGGCTGCGCCTGTTGGGGCTTCAGGCGTAGTTGCCACAGGTTCGGTGAGAACTATCCCCATCACCAGTGCCAAACCTCACGTGGTTGCTCCGCGAACGTTCAACGAGGCTCAACAGCTCGCAGACCGTTTCAAGGCGGACCAGCCAGTGATCGTCAACCTCCAGACTGCTAATCGGGATCTCGCGAGAAGGATCATCGATTTTGTGAGCGGTCTCTGTTATGCCCTTGGAGGCAAAATGGAGAAGGTCGCTGATCACGTTTATTTACTCGCCCCATCTCACGTGAACCTTGCCGAGGAGGAGCGACAGCGCCTCCAAGAGCGTGGTTTGCACTATTAATTCGAGGCCTGTCCGTGACTCAAATTCTGTGCACCCTTTGTGACATCTATGTACTGGCTATTTTTGGGCGAATTATTTTTAGCTGGATTCCCATTGCGCAGGACAGCCCCGTAGCGATTGTCCGAACGTTTCTCGTCCGGGTAACTGAGCCGCTTATGGGTCCTCTGAGGAGGGCGCTGCCGCCTCTTCGTCTGGGCGGTTTTGGGTTAGATCTCTCTCCCATATTGGTGTTGATTCTGATCCAGTGGGTCCTAGCTGGTGTGATCCTTAATTGCAGCTGAGTCGTATTCAACCGCTTTCCAGTTTCGGCTCGGCTGCCTTGTTGTTAGTGTCAGCGCATGAAGTTGACGCCTGTTTTGCTTGAAACGCAACAATTTCCCGAGCGATTTAGGGGATATGACCCTGACTCCGTTGATGACTTTCTTGAACGCGTGGCCGCTGGGTTGAGTGAACTCCAAGAGCGTCTAGACGAATTAGCCGACCGCCTTATCGACGCAGAAGAGCGGGCTTCGAATACTGGTCTCGGCGGCGAGGTTGAAGTCATTGATGGTCGAATGGATGCAATCGAGAGCATTAGAGAAGCATTAGCAACCGCCCCGCGTTTTGAGTCCAATGAGCCGAGCGCAACGAACATGGAAATTGCGATCGACGCAGTAGACGCGCCAAATCTTTCGGAACATCAATCAGTCGCTGTCGGCGCCAACAAGATCCAGATCGAACGGATAGCGGAGCTCATTGCATTGGCACGAGACACTGCCGATGACGTGATTGAGGACGCCGTTGCCTCGGCACGCGAGCAAGTTGGTGACCTGCTGGCAGATGTCCTCGTAGCATCGTCAGCGGATCTAGCGGCCAGCGGCGCACTAGAACGTAAAGCCGAATTAGAAGTGGAGTTGCTGGATCTTGATGCTCGAGTGAATGCTCGCCGTAATGACGCTATTCAACTAGCTGACTTAATCGAAACTCGGAGAAGAGCTTTAGGAGAGATAGCACGTGATCTCGGCGGTCGGCCCGATGGCCCGGAGGTAGATCACCCAGCTTCTTCCGGTGAAGTTGGGGGATGGGCCACCATCGATGGTTCTGTTGGCGAGGAAGCCTTTGTGGATGCCTCTGGCATTCCAGTGACGGAGACCCGCTCAGGTACGGAAATTGATGATCCGTTTTTTTCCGCACTACAGAAGCGGGAGTCGCTAGAGGGGGAGTAAGGCCCGATTTAAACCGGGGTTAACTTCACTTGTGGTTCTTCCCCACCCGCTAGCCATATAATTCTCGAAGCTAAAACTGCCGCTGCGACGGTGGTTTCGTGCCCTTTGATCGAATCTAAGTTTGCGGGCGACCAGGCCACTTCGACCTCGATTCGTTGAGTGACTTCAAGATCTGCATCTTTCCTTGCCTGCTGGATAGTTCTGATTAGGTCTCTGGCGTGGCCTTCGGCCTCGAGTTCAGGAGTGACGTTGGTGTCAAGGACAACTACAGCGTCATTGGATCGCAATGCGGCGGTGCTTCGCGGGTCAGCGGGATCAAGGGCCAGATCATATTCTTCGACTCCCAGAGTGTGTCCTGCGACACTGATTTGGTGTTCCTCGGTTAGAGACCATTCACCGCTTTTGGCAGCGGCGAAAACCTTCTGAACGTCAGCACCTAGTCGGGGACCGAGAAGGTTGCCATTTGGTCGCAGGCTGAGAGTAGCGAAGTCGCCTATGTCGGCTGTCAAAATAACTTGGTGTACGTTAATTTCCTCGGCCAAAAGACCCACTACCTCGCGAAGGTCCTCCGCGTTTTTTCCGGCCACGATGACTTTTGTCAGCGGCAACCTGACTCGGAGCCCGGCATCTTCTCGCAGGCGAAGAGCCGTTGATGAAGCCTCTCTGACTTGATCCATTCTTGAAACCAACTCGGGATCGGCGGGGAGTTCATCAGGGTGCGGCCAGGTGGCAAGGTGAACGCTTTCTCCGCCGGTCAGGCCACCATGAATTTCCTCCATGATCATTGGAAGAAATGGCGCAGCGATTCGGGTAAAAGTGGTCAGAACGGTGTACAACGTGTCGTAGGCATCTGGGTCGCCCTGCCCGCCGCCTTCGGGTCCCCAAAAACGGTCTCGCGAGCGGCGGATGTACCAGTTATTGAGAGCGTCAATGAAGCTTTGGATTTCTGAAGCCGCTCCGGGGAGGTCGTAAGCGTCTAGGGCGAGGGTTGTGGATTCGACTAGCGATCTCGTCTTGGCGAGAAGGTAACGGTCGAGCAAGTGCGGGGAGTCCGTTCGCTTGACTGCCTTATGGCCATCAACGTTGGCGTAAAGGCTAAAGAAGGAATACGCGTTCCATAAAGGGATAAGGACTTGGCGCGTTACATCGTCGATTCCTGCGTCAGATATGCGGGTATCGCCCCCACGTACAATGTTTGTGGACATTAGATACCAACGGAGTGCATCTGAACCCTGAGAATTAAAAATCTCAGCTGGTTCGGTGTAATTACGTAGCCGCTTTGAAAGTTTGTTGCCATCTTCGGCGAGCAGAATGCCGTGACAAATAACGTTCTGGAATGCGGGACGATCGAACAAAGCTCCTGCCAGTACATGCAGCGTGTAAAACCAGCCGCGAGTTTGATTTATGTATTCCACAATGAAGTCGGCCGGGAAATGTTCTTCGAACCAATCTTTGTTTTCGAACGGGTAATGGACTTGGGCGAATGGCATCGACCCGGATTCAAACCAACAATCGAGTACTTCAGGTACTCGCCTCATAGTGCTTTTTCCCGTGGGATCGTCTGGGTTGGGCCGAGTCAACTCGTCGATATAGGGGCGATGTAGATCTGTTGGACGAACTCCGAAATCATCCTCAAGTTCGTCCAGGCTTCCATAGACATCGGTTCGTGGATAATTCGGATCGTCGCTCATCCAAATGGGTATCGGTGAGCCCCAGAATCGGTTTCTACTTATTGACCAATCGCGAGCCCCAGCTAGCCATTGGCCAAATCGGCCATCTCGAACGTGATCGGGAACCCAGTTGATCTCTTGATTGATTTCTTGGAGTCGAGAGCGAATTTTGGTTACTTCAACGTACCAAGACGAAATAGCACGATAGATAACCGGAGTGTCAGTTCTCCAGCAGTGCGGATAGTTGTGTTCATACGTCTCGTGCCGGAAAATCCTGCCCTTACCTTTGAGGTGTTGGATGATCCCAGGATTGGCCTCGAAGACGTTCTCACCAGCCCAGCCAGATACGTCCGCCGTGAATCGCCCTTGTTCGTCAACTGGTACGGCATCACCGATCTCGATCCCATTCGATTCGCAAACAATCTGGTCGTCTTCGCCGAAACCGGGTGCCATGTGAACGACTCCAGTTCCTTCGCTCGTGTCAACAAAATCGGCTTCTAAAACGCGGAATGCGTCTGAGCGGTCTTCGAAGTAGTCGAATAGCGGTTCATAGGAGCGGCCGACGAGGTCTGAGCCCCGTACGGATCCAAGTATTACGTGACCCTCGAGTTCTTCTGAGTACTTGTCTAGACATTCAGCGCCGAGGATCCATTTGGCGCCCTTCGCCTCTACGACCAAATATTCGATATTTGGTCCTACCGCTACGGCAAGATTAGAAGGCAGCGTCCAAGGGGTTGTCGTCCATGTCAGTAACCGAACGGATTCGTCGTCGCCAAGTCCTGGGAATCCGGAGCTTTCCAACTCAAACCAAACAGTGATGGCTGGATCTTGACGAGGCCGAGTCGCGTCGTCCAAACGAATCTCAAAGTTAGAAAGTGGAGTCTCTGCTCCCCATGAATAAGGCATCACCCGGAAGGCTTGGTAGATGAGCCCACGTTCCCACAACTGCTTGAAGGCCCACATCACCGATTCCATGTAGGACAGATCCATTGTCTTGTAGTCGTTATCGAAATCAACCCAACGAGCTTGCCTAGTCACCGTCTCTTGCCACTCAGAGGTGTATCGGAGCACTGACTCTTTGCAACTAGCGTTAAAATTTTCGATTCCGTACTCAGTTATTGCGGCGCGTCCGCTTACGCCCAACTCCTGTTCAGTTTCCATTTCGGCAGGTAAGCCGTGGCAGTCCCAGCCGAAACGGCGATCCACTCGTTTACCACGCATGGTTTGATACCGAGGAACGACGTCCTTGACATATCCGGTGAGTAGGTGACCGTGGTGAGGCAGGCCATTGGCGAAAGGAGGTCCGTCGTAGAACACAAACTCGTCGTTTTTTGGGCGCGTCTCGATTGAATCTTCAAATGTTTTCTGTGCTACCCAACGTTGGAGGACGTCGCGCTCAATCGCAGGAAAATCTGGCCGGTTTGGCACTTTAGGGTAAGGGCTGTCGTTTGAAGCGGTCACTGTTCGTCCGGAGAGGGCATCCAACCATGCACGGTATCGCGTCCCGTTGAGAAGTCCTTTCTTCAAAGTCTGTTGCTTTAGTACGTGGAGACGAGGAACGACGGAGCTATGATGCGGCACCTTTTCGAACCCGAGTTGTCGGGAGGGGAGTTATGGCCGCAAAGAAGTCCGTTGGTAGGAAAAGCCCTGTGAAGAAGAAAGCGGTGGCGAAGAAAAGCCCTGTGAAGAAGAAAGCGGTGGCGAAGAAAAGCCCTGTGAAGAAGAAAGCGGTGGCGAAGAAAAGCCCTGCGAAGAAGAAGGCAGCTGCAAAAAAGGTGTCGGCGAAAGCTCGTTTCAAAGCTCCCTGGTTGAAAAAACAACGGGAGGCACTCCTAGCCGAACGGGGTCGATATACCCAACACGCGGAATTTCTCGAAGCCGAGGCTGATCAGCTAGCACGAGATCGTGAGCCGGGTGATGTCCAATTCGATGAAGAGTCCGGTGAAGGTGATTCGATAGCGGTGGAACGCGATCGAGATCTCCAACTGTCTGCACAAGCGAGGGCGGCTATCCAAGATATTGACCGTGCACTTGAGCGAATTAAAAAGGATACATACGGCATTTGTGTAGCTTCGGGGCTTCCGATTCCCAAGGAACGCCTAGAAGCGCTTCCACATGCCGACATGCGTGTTGAGGAGAAAGCCACCGGCATGTCGTGGCGCTGAGCTTGTGCCGATGTTCACCAAAGCGCTTAGCGCCCGTTCGATAGTACTTACTGGCTTTACAACATTTGCTTTCGATCAAATCACTAAAACTTGGGCTGCTTCAGCGCTTGATAGCGACTCCATCGAGATCGTGTGGAAGCTGCGCTTGCATCTGACGACAAACACGGGATTCGCGTTCAGTACCGGTAGGGGCCTAGGTCCGTTGCTCGGACTTTTGGCAGCAGGCGTAGTTGCTTTGCTTTGGAGGATGCGAACGAAATTCTCGTCGCGTTTAGGTACTTTTGCACTGGGCCTGGTACTCGGAGGGGCATGCGGCAATTTAGCTGACCGGCTTTTTCGGGTTCCGCGATGGGGCCGTGGCGCTGTCGTGGATTTTATTGACTTTCGGTTTTGGCCGGTCTTTAACCTGGCGGATGTAGCAATTGTTTCCGGGGTAGTCATGTTGAGTGCGAGCATGTGGGCTGGACAACGCGGGGAACAACGTAATGCGTGAGCAGATTCCGGCTGCTTTAGATGCCGAACGCGTGGATCGCGTCGCCTCGCTAATGACTGGGCTGAGCCGAAGCATGGTGACGTCGCTGATCGCAGAAGG
>Ga0315334_10001790_pt1 | contig 13368 bp, 19 predicted proteins | sample M150034915metaG_FD_205555 | JGI IMG/M metagenome (GOLD analysis project Ga0315334, IMG submission 205555) | Ammonia-oxidizing marine archaeal communities from Monterey Bay, California, United States - M1 500m 34915 | ecosystem: Environmental > Aquatic > Marine > Intertidal zone | place: USA... | reverse complement strand
TTGCACCCATCGGTAATCTTGATAGAAGTGATAAAATTATAGAAAGATTAAAGAACTATTCTTCAGTTGACAAGGCAATGCCAGTCATTACGTGTCCTAAAACATTTTGTGGATGTGGTATGTGTGTGGACAAGATGGACCCATCATATGATATTAAAGAACATAATTTCGGTATCACGAAAGTAGGACTTATACCTAATAAATCTAAAACGATAGAAGATACAAGAACAATAACAGTAAGAAACAGAATGGAATCTTTAGATGATGCTTTATATATAGAAAATTTGAGTGCAAGATAATGAAAGCAATCGAAATTGAATTAACATCGGCGTGCAATGCACGTTGTCCTTTGTGTATGAGAACCCGTCTTATAGATAAAGGTATACCTGTACAAATAGAACATTATACCATAGATGATATAAAACGATATTTCGATCCGATTGATATGAAAGACATGAGAGTTAAATTTTGTGGAGTATTAGGAGATCCAATAGCATGTCCAGACTTATATGATATATCAGAATACTTCCTAGAGAAAGAAGTTAAACATATAGAAGTGTCTACTAACGCAGGTCTTAAGACTACAAAGTTTTGGGAAGAATACGGTGAACTATCATCAAAGTCAAATAATAGACTAGAGATACATTTTGCAATTGACGGTCTTTATACTAATTACTATCGAGTAGGTGTTAATTTAGATAAGGTATGGAAAAATGTTGACACATATTTAGATGCGGGTGGATTTGCATCTTGGCAATTCATAATATTCGATTATAATAAAGATGAAGTACCCATGGCAAGAACAATGGCAAGAGATAAGGGTATGAAGTTTATAACACGAACTGCATGGAAGAACGATGCAACAGAAATCGAGCAAAAAGAAATTAAACTCAAGACGGAGAACAGAGATTATGCCTAAGGGTCATAAAGTAAGACAATATGGAATAGTGTGTAAACACTTAGATGCTGAAGAATTCTATTTCGGTGCAAACCATAAGGTATATCCTTGCTGTTATCTGTATGATGAAGAAATAGAGATTAAAACAAAACATAATACTGTATTACCATCTACTGAAAAATACGGTAATGAATTTAATGACTTAACATTACATACTATAGATGAGATACAGAATCACGAGTGGTTTTCAAAGACACTAGAAGAATCATTTGATAAAGACCACGAGTTACATAACACTCGTTGTTGGAGATCCTGTGGCGATAAAGGTAAAAGGAGTACACAAAAGAATGTGGAAAGTTGATTGGATTGATATAGAGTTAACATCATTTTGTAATATTCATTGTGAAGGTTGTTTCAGAGAGTTATCTGATTACGCCGATAAAGTGAACAATAAAGAAATGATTTCTCTAGAGACCATAAAAGAAAAATTCAGAAAAGAAGACTTTCCTGGAATTAAGATTATTAATTTTTGTGGAAGTGTGGACGAACCAACCTCGCATCCACAGTTTTTTGATATAGTTAAACACTTTGCAACATGGAATGCACATTTAAACATTGCAACTAATGGTTCATTACGTAGTGAAAAATGGTGGACTGAATTAGCAAGTATATTACCAATCAGTCATAGAGTAACTTGGGGAGTAGATGGAATAGATAAGACTTCTGAAATATATAGACGAGGTTCTAAATTTGTTAAAGTTGAAAAGAACTATCGTGCATTTAATAAAGCAGGCGGCCAATCTACTTGGCAGTTTATTGTATTCGAACATAATCAACATCAAGAACAAGAGGTAAAGTTTAAAGCAAAGGAAGAAGGTTTTCATGATGTGAAATACATATACTCACATAGGAAAGATGTTACGGATAAGAATATAACACATAAGAAAGTGGAGAGAGAAGAAACAAAAGAAATTGAATGTAAATATAAAGCACAGAATAGAATCTTTGTTAATCATAGAGGAAATGTAATTCCTTGTTGTCATCTCAACGCAGAGATGTTAGAATACTCTGCTGGTAGAGAGAAAAATACAAAATTCACAGACATATTAAATGATAATGAAGGTGAAAAAACAATTAATTTAAAGAACAATGAGATAAAAGACGTAATGAATGGCGAAGTTTGGAAATCTATCGCAGATTCTTGGACAGACGTACCAATCTCAAAATGTTGGAAAACCTGCAAGAAAAGACAACATGATATATTTGTGAAAGAATCATTGGTACCCCAATTATGAGTGTAAGTAAACTTCCTTGTTTCTATAGTCTACACGGCATAAACTATAAGAACGGATATGTCACATCGTGCCCTACACAAGTCAATCAATTACACTTACTTGATGGCGCAGTACCGTCAAGTTTTATTAATAATGAAGAATTTAAAGACCATAGATTGCAGTTGTGGAATGGTAAGTGGCCTTCAGGATGTCATCAGTGTGAAGAAGAAGAAATTCTTGGTAATAAATCTATGAGAATGGATTGTACCGACAAATATGATGAATCATTCTTTAATCCAGAAACAGGCGAAATAGATTTTAAATCTATTCAACATATTGAACTTAGATTTAATAACTCATGCAATATGTCATGTCTACATTGTGATAGTGTGTTTTCTTCAGGATGGGAAACTGCATTAAAGAAGTATGTACCCGATGAGCAAACAAACTACTTGAACTTACAACAGTTGACGAAGCAACGACATACAGCAAAGGTAGACAGTACATCTCAGGAGCCGAGTTCACAAGCACTTCCTAGAATAGATATGAAAACAGGTGAAGTAGATAGAGTTGCTGACGACCTTATTGATAACTTTCCTAATCTATTAGAATTTAATGTATCAGGTGGCGAACCACTAAAACAGAAACAGTTCTTTCATCTATTAGATAGATTAAAAAAACATCCGAATGCTAGTAATATGCAGGCAATGTTCTATACGAATTTCAATGCAGATTTCGACCCTATAGCATTAGCAGAAAAACTAACACCATTTGAGGACTCTTGTATTCATATCTCAGTAGACTCTGGAAAGAATCTATATCCATATTTTAGAGACGGTTCTTGGGACATACTTAAAGAGAACATCAAACTATTTAAAGAGAGTAAAAGCAATAGATTGAGTACTAACCTTATTAGTGGTATATGCACAACATCAATATATCAATTAATGGACTTATATAATGTATTTGAAGATATGCTAACACTAGATGTTGACCTAATAGAATGTTCATTAGTCTATACTCCTGAATACATAAATCCAGGAATACTGATGGAACATTTTCCTGACGAAGTACGCAAAGATATCAATGAAACACGAAAGATGATTGAAAACTCGAATTCTAAGTTAAAGGAGAGTGCATTAAAAGGATTAGACCACATAGAAGAATATATGACTAATCATATTATAGAGTTATATAATAAAACGAAACTAGATACTTCAGCATTAGATAATACAGAAAGATTCATTAAATACGTAGAACAAAGTGACAGATTATTTAATAAAGATTTCAATTCTACATTTAAAAAATATCAAATAAATAACAATAAGTTAATAAGAATCGACAAGGAATCATTATGAGTGAAAAAGAACAAAAACTTTGGGCTGAATTGAACAAAGCACTAAAACCAAAAAGGGTTTTAAAAAAACCAACATACTTTATTGAACAGCCATATTATAATTTAGACAAGTCAGAGTCTATTATAATTAAAATACCACATGACACTGATTATACAATTCCTCCAAGAGAAGTAAAACGATTGGGAATTTGGTGTTCAGGCGGTGCAGATTCAACAGCATTACTATATCTTCTTGCTAAAACTATACAAGACCATGACTTGGATTTACACATTCAACCCATGACTGTGAGAAGGCAACGACCATGGAATCCTATTAAAGCCGCACCAGTCATAGAAAAAGTTTGCGAAATACTTAACTTTGATAAAATGCTCCCACATCAAATTTATTATCCTCCTTTAGAAGATCCAAATCAAACTGAATGGCAAGAGTTCATGGACAGAGATAGAGAAAATTGTAAAAATGGAGTTTGGCATGTTCTATATGACGGTCTAACATCTAATCCTCCAGAAGATGAGATGCCATATGAAAATCTAGAAGAACACCGTCGTGGTGAAAATATTGAAAAACCATTAGAAGCACCAGCACGAGACCATATGAGACCACTCTATCAGATAAACAAAAGATTTATTGCTGATATTTACCGACAATTTGATTTAACAGAAACTCTCTTTCCGATAACATGGTCATGCGAGGGAGAAGCAGACCAAACAAACGATTTTACAGTTCCTTGCGGCCAATGTTGGTGGTGTTGGGAACGTGAATGGGCATTCAATGGCTAAATGAGTTTGCATTTACATTCATTTCGTGTTATAATGAATATTATAAATTAGGAAATGGAGAATAAAAATGAAAACAAATGAAGCCGAACAACTAGAAATATCTGAACGCATAACAGCCTTTCAAGTAAGTGACGAATGTAGTATATGTGGCAATGAATATGATGAAGAATGTGGCGGAATACAAGGACATTTTGGTGTAACACCAGTAACATTCTGTGAATGGTGTTTTAGTAGCATTTATGATATGGTTGAACAAGACATAAGAAATAACGTAAGAGAGCAAATGAACCAAGAAGATAAAGATGATATGAAAACTATTCTCGAATACGTTGGTATAGATTATCAAAGAGTTACAGATGCATATAATAATAAGCAACGATTCTTTAATGTTACGTTTGATGAACCGTGTGGAATGAGTCATAAATGAATAAAGAAAAAGATGAATTATATTGGTCACAATATGATTTCACAGAAATACCATTTGACGACCTAGTCAGTGTAGGACAACGAACACTGCTGTATAGAGATTTATTTTCTGTTAGTTGGTTATTAGGACGATTCTGTAATTATAAATGTTCTTATTGTTGGCCGTATGCTAGAAGTGATAGAAAAGACCATAGACCAACAGAACTATGTCTAGCAACAATTGATGAGATTAAAAGACAGGCAAGAGAAAACGGATTCAATTCATTTCATTTTAGTTTATCTGGTGGTGAGCCAACATTTCATCCAGGTTACTTAGATATGCTTCAACACTTAGCAGATGATGTAGAGAATACAAACTACACATCAGTTCATATGACAACAAATATGTCACGTAATTTAAAATGGCACCAAACATATTGTGATACAGTTGCTAAAGTACACAGAGCAAGTATTACAGCAAGTTTTCATAGTGAGTTTGCTGAAAAAGTAAGTTTCTCAGACAAGTTATTATTCTGTATGGAACATGACGTGCAAGTAACTATCAATATGGTTCTCGTACCTAAGTGGTTTGACCGAGACTGGGATGTTGCAATGTACTTTCATCAACGTGGTATAAACGTTACTCTGAAGCCACAGAGTGACCCTACAGCGTCTTTTGTTGTAGATGGGTACACTGACAAGCAATTAGAAACAATGCGTAATGGTATGCCACAACGTGATTATACAACTGTCTTACAGAAAGAAACTGGTATAAAAGTTGTGAGACCAACACCTAAAGTAGGTATGTGGATGATGGATGAACAAAATGGAGATGATAAATCTGTTCCACCAATTATGCAAGTAGAATTTCAAGATAGTAAAGGAAAGAAATGGTACATGGACCAAGCAGAAAGATTTAACGCATTTAACTTTAATAAGTTTAAAGGATGGGAATGCACTAGTGGATTTAAAGGTATTATAATACGTGAACCAGATGGTTCAATAAAACGTTCGTACAGTTGTGCGGATGAGCCGCTAGGGTATGTTGAGAGTGGATTCAAATTATTTGATGCACCTAAAGTTTGTATAAGCGATAGTTGTGTCAGTAGTGCGGATAGTAAGATACCAAAACGTGCGCCAGGAACGATGATTCCCATCTATCCAGGTGACACCTCATTTAATAACAAGGAGAAATAAAATGTACAGTTGGAGTAAAGATTGGCCAACCTTAACCGAACTCTTTTTCGGTAAGGGTAATGGACCACAAGGAAAATTAAACGGAATGACAGCAACGCCACCCAAAGGTGCTATTAAAAAAGCATCTACTAAGAAAACACCTGCTAAAGCCAAAACTGGAATGATGACAAAGAATCCAGGATTGAAAATTCCTAAAAAGTCAAAGAAGTAAAATGTTTGGGGTTAAGAAGATTGAGGCTACAATAAATAAGTTGTTAGAGACAGTAGCAAAATTGACTAAACGAGTGGAAGAACTAGAAAAAATAGTTGAATTCCACGAGAAGGTACGTAGGAGATAAAATGGCAGACAATACATTAGATATACAACAGAACGTAGGTGATGTTTCTGGTGATTTCACAAAAAGTATTACTATTGAAGCACCGGAAACAACAGTTGGTGGCGGAGATATAGCCGCAACGATTGAGTTTATTGAGAAGATTTATAACTACCTACCTGAATTAGCATTTGCAACATTGTATGGACTACTAGTCTATGCCGCGGTGCTTTGGATACGTAGATTAATAAAAAAAGATTAATATTATGAGAACAAAAATTAGAATGCAATCATCAGAGTCAGCACATTTTTATACACGACATAAAAATCAACGACTACATCCAGAAAAGATGAAGTTGAATATGTATGACCCATTTGTACGTAAGCATGTAGTATACAATGAGAAAAAGATTAAGAAGTAGAAAGGAGATATATAATGCGACCCTTTTACTTATTGCCTAGGAACAATAAGCCAGCACTTTCAGACGAACATAGATTACTTACTTACACTCAATTCGTAGATGAGGTTCTTGCTTGTAAAAAAATACTAAATGACAACGGATATGGCAAAGGTCATAGAATTTGTATTCAAGGTATTAACAGAGTTGAAACTTGGATTTGGATGGTTGCCGCCTCTATGGATATGTCAGGAACTACATTGCCTTGGAATGCCTCAGAGTATACAGAAAATGCTAGACTAGAAAAGAATAATGCTAACGTAGTTGTTAGATTAAACAAAGACGGCAGTTTAAAAGCATTAGAACATAAACATTACGAACAATCAATGACACAGCATAAAGAATACATGTGTCAATATTCCTCGGGTACTACAAACAAATATGGCATTCCAAAATGTTATAGTGGTCCTTATGAATTAGACGAAAACAATTGGGGCGGAGCCGCTGACTTCTGTAACGCCTATAGACTTAAAGGTAATCCAGACTTTGCCTCGCCAGATACTAACAGATTTCTAAACATAATGCAACCTTATATTCCTTGGTCACAAGATGTTGTTTATAACACATTAATGTTGGGTGGGTGGATTCATGTTATAAATGATCCTAGTGAGTATGATAGTGCTTGTGAATTTCAAAAACCTACATGGATTATTGGATTTCCATTATCATTACAAAAGGTAATAGATGCGAATAAAGGTGGATACAAAATAAATACATTAGAATTTACTGGCGGAATTGTGACTACTGAACAACAAGAAGACTGGCAGAAATTCTATAATCCAGACCAATATATTAATGTATATGGCGAGGGTTCAATTGGAACATATATGTGTAATTTTGCTAAAAAAGACGAAGATATCAGACACGTTGGTAAGCAACTTGATTGGCATATTTTATCAGGTGGTGAAGTTAGAATAGGCAATAAAGGAACAGTTGAAGTACGCGGATTAAACACACCAGGTGGTGTAGGTGGCGAATGGTGGGATTCAGATGATTTAGCCGAGATTACACCAGAAGGAAACTATAACATTATTGGTCGTGCTAATGAAGTGATTATTAGCAGAGGAGGAGCAAACATCTTTCCTTATGAGATAGCAGAGTTTATTGGGAGACATCCAAAAGTTAATGACTGTTACTTATACAAGATAATAGTTGATGATGAACGAGGTGAAATGCCAGGATGTGTTTACTCTGGAGGTGTCAGCCCAGAACATTTTTATAATTATACAAAAAAGAAAATTGAAAGATATCAAGTACCACTTAAATTCACCAGAGTAAAAGACACGATGCCTAAACTATTAAAGGAAGACTCAGGAGTAAAAGTAAATTTATTCTTTATGGAAGATACACTAAAAGAAAACAGTGAATGGATTGTTGACGAGTATGAAACATAATATATATCTAGCACAGTTTAGTTTAACAATAACACCTGGCAACATTATGTTTATGCCGTATGCAGTTGCTTCCGTGTGGAGTTATGCTCAAACATTTGATGATGTCAAAGAAAAATATGAAATGAAAGAAATATTTTTTGAGAAAATAGAACCAGATGATGTAGTTGCTAGTCTTGATAATCCTAAAGTATTTGCTTTTGGATGCTATGTTTGGAATTGTAATTATACTGATGTTATCGCACAAAAAGTTAAAGAGAAATATCCTGAATGTTTAATAGTTTATGGTGGACCACATATACCTATTACTGCGAATGACAAGTGGTGGGCTCAACATCATTATGTTGATGTTGTTGTATATTATGAAGGTGAAAAACGTTTTACTAGAATATTACAATGCTCATCTAAAGCAGAAATGTCACTAATACCTAACGTGTCTGTTAATCTTAATAGTGGCTGGACTTTTAATTTAGATTACAAAGCAGTTGGTAAAGATAGAATAAATGACTTATCATTAATACCATCACCATACTTATTAGGATTATTCCCTAATCCAAAACCAAATCATATACCATTAATGGAAACCACAAGAGGTTGTCCTTATGCTTGTACATTTTGTGATTTGGGTGCTTTAAATCACAATAAAGTTTATAAAACAGAGTTAACTAGAATACAAGATGAACTTGATTGGTTAGTTGAACATAAATTAGGAAGTTTTTATTATGTTGATAATAATTTTGGAATATTTAAAGAACGAGATGATACAATTATTGATATGGTTATTGAAAGTAAAAGAAAACATGGATATCCAAAAAGTTTCTTTGTTAATTGGGCAAAAAATCATAAAGAAGATTTTGTTTATATGGCAAAAAAATTGTATGATGCTGATATATTACAATCGTTATGTTTAAGTTTACAAAGTAGAAATGAAAATGCTTTAGAAATTATTAAACGTAAGAGTATGAATATCAATGACCTCTCGTTTTTTACTGAAAAATGTAAAGAAGTTAATCTACCATATAGTACAGAAATGATGTTAGGTAATCCAGGTGAAACAGTTGATAGTTGGAAAGATGGTTACTTAGACGTAGTTAGTGAGGGAGTATCATGCGATATATACGCAGTTGCATTGTTGCCAGGAGCAGAATTGGCATCAGAAGAAAGCCGAAAAGAACATAAAATAGAAACAGAATGGGTTCAATTTCCTGGTGTTGCTAATCCTAAATATCGTCCAGTCAGAGAATACATGGAACAAATTGTAGCAACTAAATATATGAACAGAGAGGAAATGGCTGAGATGTTTAAATGGACTTGGTGTACTAGATTAGGACACGAGTTTAACTTTACAAGAGAACTAGCAAACTATTGTGAAAAACATAACATAGTGAGTCTACGTGAATTCTATGATAAGTTTTATGAATACATAAAAAGCAGTAATGGAATATTACATCAATGTTATGTAGACCATTTGCTATTTAGAACTGATAACTATGAGTATACACTTGCATTAAAAAATATAGGGTTTAGAGATTCTTTAAGTTTAGATGATAGAGACCTTGTTAAACAAGATATAAAATCTTTTGCATCTCAATTTAGTTTTAATAATGAGTTAATAGAATATAATGATGCTAAAATGTTTAGAGGCGATGTGCGATATCCTTGGAGAATAAAATTTAATTATGATTTTGTAAATGATGAAGAAAAAGAAGTAGAGATTGAATTCACAGAAACAGGACATGGTAGAGCAACATCTACAAGAGATAATTTAATACAAGGAGCAGGTTCAGTTAGTGATGATTATAAACACAAGAAAAGGATGGTATGTACAAGGACAGATGGAATAATAGTGAATTCTTAATAGAATTATCACAGATACAATTCAATCCAGAAGACTTTTTAAGTTTCATAGATAACTATGAATTTGAAAACTATTTTAGTTCATATGGTAGAAAAACGACACAAGATATATGTTATGACCCAAAACTATTAGAAGAATCAATAGTACAACATTATCTTAATGTTTTTAAAGATTTTGATATAAGAATGAATTATAATCCACATGCTGGTGGTACGGGACTAAATGGCTATCAGTTGGTAAGGGCTAATATGAAAGAAAGTGGACTAGCCCGACATATTGATACAAAACGACAAGTGTCTATAACATTTCCACTAACGTTTCCACAATCAATAAATTTCTATGAATCTAAAGAAACTGATGATATATTATTTATATACGAATATAAACCAGTTATTACAATATTAAATTCAGGAAGTAAATCGCATTCAGTTAGTCAAACACCAGAACCTAGACTTCAATTTCAGTTTGATTGTTATAATTCTTGGGAAGAAATTAAAGAGTTAACAGAGAATCTATCTCTCACTTAAATTATCTTGGACAAAACGTATACTATCTTCGCATAGTAAAGCATTAACTACTAACATTATACTATCTTTTGTTGAACTACAATTGAATAGAGAGTGAGTTTTTGTTGTATCGACTACATAACATTGACCGTAATCAAAATGTAAAGTTTTATCTTCTAACATAAATCTGAAATATGGAGGGTTACAATTCTTTAATGGCCAAACAATTCTAAAACTATCTTGGTCACCATATATATGGTCTCGGTGTGGGGGAAAATATCCACCTGGTGGTAATCGTAAGAAGTGTGACCTTACACTCCATTCTAACATTGGTTTCATTACTCGTTGTAATTCACTACTACTCTTATACAAGTCGGTAGGCACATTGAAATTTGGTTCTCGTAATGCTGCCGCACCTCTCAATCCGTGTTCTTTGTTCCATTCGGCTAAACTATCTAGTGCTGGTCCTGGACCACATTTGCCACTTTCATTTATAACACACAATCCATCACGTTTAATCCAATCTTTGCGTGGATTATATTTTGACCACTTATCTTTGAATCCGCCTATTTCTTTAAGTAATTTGTTAGTATTAAAATGGGTATCTAGTTGATAGAAGTCGCCAAACTGTTTAATACTTGAGATGTTAGTCATTATCAGTTAAAGTTTCTTTGTTCTCATCTCGAACTTCGCTATCGCTATCGTTATCGTTATCTTCAAAATGTGCCCCCATTATAGTCTTTACATTAATAGCCACATCTTTTTTAATCTTTTTAACGTTTATTTTTACTTGAACATCAGCAATTTTATCAAATCTATGTACAAGTTTCTCCCAATTTAAATCGTCCGCGAGTGGTAATGGATGTAACAATTCATCACCTGACATTTCAATTGTTTGTCCACTCGCAAGTGTTACCAATATACTTTCCACATATTCCGTAGGAATACTCATTGGAAAGATTTCTTCCATTAACTTATCAAAGTTAGGATCATCCATCATTTTACGCACCTCTCAAGTTGCTTTCTAATATCAATAATTATTCTGTTGATACCGCCGCTGCCGCTCTAGCCGCCATCTCTGCCGCTGTTGTGCCTGCTGGTCTACCTCTTCCACGTTTTGCTGGCTTTTCAGCCTTCTCTGTAAGAGTTGGGTCGTATCTAACTGCTTCAGCACGTTTCTTTGTGGCTTCCTCTTCTAGCATAACTGCCTGTACCAATAAGTTCTGGGCAATCTTTTTGTTATCTTCTTCAAGACTCATATCAACTTGCTCAGTCATTCTTTCCTGAACTGTTGGACCTTCGTCCTGGGGTCTTTCTGCACCTGCCTTAATTGCATCCATTTGCTTTAATAAATCAGGCAAAGGCATATTAGTAGTAGAGTTTGGTGTCATTATAATTGATTCAATTGCTGTTTTCTTTAAAAGACCTTCTTGATGTAAAGTTTCTAGCATATTATTACCATTCCAAAATACTTTACGTGAAAGAACCTCGTATAATTCTTTTGAAGATTGTCCTTCTTGAGATTCGAGTGCAGACATGAAATCATCATGATACTTGTCTGGCAATGAATCACTATACGCCACTAACGCATAGTCTGGTTCATCTGGTAGGCGTAAAAAGACTACACTCAATCGAGTATTAGTTCCTTTATGAGTTCCTACATGTTTTATAAAGTTAGCCATTATCTTCTCCTTTGTCGTCAGTCACATCTGCGTTTTCTTTACCTTCTTCATCGGCTGCCGCTTTTTGGGCCGCTTGAACATGGTCTACAAAAGATTTTACCTTATTTGCAACAGCACCTACCGATGATAACTCATTGGCTTGAAATGCCCCACGTTTTGAGGCTAAATCGATAATGTTATAAACATTAACGAGGTCATTAACCGTTACGCTTGGAAGTTCAGTTTGCTCTGGAGCCGCTGTTTCTGTTTTATCTGCCATATGTTTACTCCTTTGTCATATGTTATTTGTTAAATTAATATTATATAATATGAATCTTTACAATTCATTAGTCTATTCTACACGGTTAAAAAGAAAAAGTCAACCATTTTATGCTATTTAATAAGAAAAGACACATCAAGTTAATGATATGTCTTTTCCGAAATAAGTTAAATAGGTAGGACTTGGTTTCACCTACAAGTCAGAAACACAGATACCATTCTATAATCCCAACAACCTAACCCCGATAGTGACTTCGATGTGACTCCCTCCGTTTTCCGGGTAAAGCCTGGGTACCACCCCTGGTCAGTCAAGTTAGAGCCTCTGGTGCGACTCTCTTCCTTGCACTATTGACAAAAAGTAATTAGTTTTTTGTCACTTATATCTTATAGTATCATTTTCAAAACCAAATGTCAACCATTATTTTCAATTTTATGCACTTTTTTTATCTTTTTTATTAAGATATTTGTACCAAATAGGATGTTCGATATGAATATGACTGGAATCTCTATATAATGTCAAAAAATCAGGTTTATGTGGAGATTTATATGGCTTTATAATGGTATTTCCCTTTTGATTATTACATTTTTTACATGCAGAAACGACATTTGTCCACTCTGTTTTACCACCTTTTGATTTTGGAATAACATGGTCTATGGTCAATTCTTTATAACTAAACATCTGTCTACAATATTGGCAAATATAATTATCCCTACAATAAACATTACTTCTACTAAATGATGTGTTGGTCCTTCGTTTAACAAATTCTCGAACAATCATAACACTGGGTACGAACATTGTAATACTAGGACTATGAACCTGCCAATCTTCGTGCCATTCCAGAACATTAATTCGGTCAAGCCATACGAGTTTAATGCTCTCTTGCCAGGTGAGTGTTGAAAGTGGTGCGGCACTTAAAGGATTGCCGTCTGCGTTCAGAAGGAGGGTATCTCTCATAGGTCATATCAATATTAATAGTAAATATTTATCAA
>Ga0315334_10001789_pt1 | contig 13377 bp, 8 predicted proteins | sample M150034915metaG_FD_205555 | JGI IMG/M metagenome (GOLD analysis project Ga0315334, IMG submission 205555) | Ammonia-oxidizing marine archaeal communities from Monterey Bay, California, United States - M1 500m 34915 | ecosystem: Environmental > Aquatic > Marine > Intertidal zone | place: USA... | reverse complement strand
TTGAAAATGAAGTTGTTATCGCAGCACATTTTAGCACTCGCTACTCCGATAGCTTTATTCGCCGCACGGTGGAGAAGGCGTTGCCAGGATTATTTGACGGTCGTCTACATTTGTGGCTGTGATGTGCCGGGTTTTGAGTAAAGGGTTTGCGTAGATGGATAGCGAACTAGATGATCAAACCGTTGCTAAAACGCACACGGCACGGTCGGCTTATATTCATGTCCCATTTTGCCGACATCGTTGTGGATATTGTAATTTCACGCTTATTGCTGGGCGACCTGATTTACATACTAAATATATTGAAGCACTTGGCCAAGAACTGTCCCTGCTGCAAATTCCCCGCCCGGTAGATACTCTGTTTATCGGTGGTGGTACTCCGACCGAGCTTTCCCATGAACACTTACAACAGTTATTAAAGTTAGTCTGCCATTGGTTTCCATTAACGGCGGAGGGTGAATTTTCGTTGGAAGCGAATCCAGCGAATATTGATGCACACTTAGTCGATCTTTTGTGTGCCGAGGGTGTCAATCGAGTCAGTTTGGGTGGGCAATCCTTCGAACGCTCGAAATTAAAATGGCTCGAACGTGATCATAATGAGATATGTTTGCAAAATAGTTTTGAACTGTTGCGCAAAAAAATTGATGCGGTATCGATGGATCTTATTTTTGGCACCCCGGGGGAAACGGTGTTGCAATGGGAAAAGGACGTCGAGCAGTTATTGAACTTAAAACCGAATCACATTTCCATCTATGGATTAACGATTGAAAAAGGGTCTTCTTTTTTTGGTAGGTTGCAGCGGGGTGATTTTGAGTTACTGAGCGAAGAGGTACAGCGAGAGATGTATCTGTTAGCACGGCACAAACTACAAAGTCAGGGGTACGAACATTACGAAGTATCCAACTTTGCATTACCTGGATTCTATTGTCGCCACAATGAAACGTATTGGTTGGGAGCACCGTATTATGCAGCGGGCCCTGGAGCCGCGCGCTATATCGACGGTCGCCGTGAGGTCAACCACCGTAGTACGATTACCTATCTAAAGAAGATTGCAGCGGGTGAATCGGTGGTTGCAGAGTCCGAGCAAGTGCAGGATAGCGAACGGGCTCGCGAGGTTTTGGTTTTTGCATTGAGACGATTGAGCGGTATCACACCCGCTTGGTTCAAATCAACCACGGGTTTCGACTTGATGACTTTAGGTGGTGTGCAGCTAGATCAGTGCGTGCAGCTTGGATTGTTAGCTTGGCACGACGATTATTTGCGATTAACCGAAGAAGGGTTACTGGTGAGTGACAGTATTTGGCCCGAATTATTGTGACGCGTCTATTGTTGCTTTAACCACAATTGCAACTGTTGGTCGACGTCCTCGATGGATAGCAGTTTCTGCGGTATGACATCGCGAATTCGTTTTTCATCGTACCGTATGTAATCGGGATATCGCAGCAGTTCGATTTCTTCTTCTAATGCGACAATCCAACTGGGCACCTCAATTCCAGAGCCAGAGGATGTTTCTGTAAGTGCGTTTGTTTCTGCAAGCAGTTGATCGAAGGCGAGGCGTGGTTGGTCAGGGTGTTGACTTTCTTCGAGTGCTGGTTCAACGAGAGAACGCAAAAAATCAATATGCATTGAATGTGTAAACTGCTCTCCAATGCGATTGGCAACGGTACGCATTTTCATGGAGTATTGTTGTTGTAGTTTTTCAAGTCGACCAAGAAATATATTGGCTTCTTCTTGAATGCGCTGGATGAGACTTTCTCGCCACAATAGCGCAGCCGAGGTTTTTTCGTGCGACGTCAAAAGTTGGTGAGCTTGAATGACGGGCCGCAAGTTCCAGCAGATGCGATCATAGCGTGTTCGTAGTCGCAGGAAGTCCAACAGCATGTACAGCATTTCACCATGATCACTTTGGGTTGTGGTGCTGTTGTAGTCTCTATATTCGTTATAGTTTTCAACGATGGATTCTAAGATGAGTGACAGTAGAGCAGTTGTTTCATCCATAGTAATTGTGGAAGTTAGATCATCACATAGTTTGAAATTGATCTGTGGTTCGTCGCAGATCGCTGTCAACCAGTTTTCAACGCCTTGTAGCAGAATGCCCCTAATATTACCCATCGCTAGGAATTGTTGCGTAAAAAGATCGCTGCCATAGGTTTCAATAAACGCAACCGTCGCCTTCCACATAGAGGTGTTGTTGATTCGTTCTAAGACGGATAAGCGTAGGGTTTGGCTATGGGCGAGCCAGTTGCTCAGCATCGACTCGGTGATTTGCTCGAGCGATTGCACTAATTGAGTTGCCACCGTATCGTCGCCGGAGATTGCTGACATTGGGGTTTCGTCGCTTGTGTCAACGGTCGATTCCTTGCTTGCCGTTTCGAGATCTTCCCCTGTTTTAACATTGCCGGTGTCCCATATGGAACACGATGCAATCAAGCATTCAACAATGGCTTGATAGCCGATATTAAACAGTTCGTCAAATTCAGTGACGGCACCCAAGCCCACGGGATGTTGGCGTTCCATGGCGCGAGCGGTTTCAAGTAGATGGCATGTTTCATGGATCAGGCCTAAACGCGGCAGCCACAGCAGTAGGTCTGAGATGGTCCGTTGACGGATGCGACTATTGACGATGTCGCATGGTTGGCCACCTTTGGACAGTGGAACATACAGTAAGGGAAGTTGGGAAAATCCGTCGATGAGTAGGTCCCAGTGTTCTCGTAAACCACTTTGGTTTCCTTGGATCAACGCCGCAAAAATACGAGACGTGACTTCTTCAAATTCAACAATGGGAGAATCAGAAATGTCCAAATCGAGTTTTTGCTGCAGATAGATAATCACGGAATCCAAAATTCGTTTGGTATCGGTAACTTCGATCGTCGTGGCGATAACACGTTCCGTCAATGATTCCAGCGTGACTCGATGCCGATCATATTGCGTCATTGACTCGAAGTCACCAACCGGAGCAGGAATGACGTGCCCCCCAATAGATTCAATGAGCTCTTCTAGCTTCTGGCGGTTTTCGGCGAGTCGCTTAGACCAGTTCGTGATTGTTTGTAAGCTATCTACGATTAGCTGTGGGTCTGTCTTTTCGTCGTGGCGAATACTAATGGCTTGACTGAGGCCCGCGATTTTCCAGAGGCTTGCCAAGCTATCGTGAAACGCTAAACGCCGATCGATTTGTTCGCCTAGATGAAGCAATTCACTGTGGTCTGGATCAGAGTTATCAAAGATCTCACCTTCCACCCCATCATCCGTGGAGTCACGGTAGGAAACGTTTTCGTAGGCTGCACTGAAGATGTTCTGTTCTTCCTGTTCGTCACTTTCTAATTCGCCGTCAAATTCATCTTGTGGCCTGTCCACATTGCCACGGTTGAATTCGGGGATGGTCCAATAATCTTCTGAATTTGCTTCGAAGTAATCGAACAGTTTGCGTACGAGGTTCCATTCTTCGGTTACAGTCTTGCCTTGCTCGTCTATATCGGTGTGCAGATCGGAGTTGCTAATGACATCGAGTAGCCAACGTCGTGTCAGGATATAGAAGGAGGAGTCATTTTGTTCTAGCGGAATCCGGTCGGCTTCACTTAGCCAGTTAATTAGTAGCGCCATTGAGGCAACATGGTCACCGTGTTCAAGTAGGGAATGGATGACGAGTGAATAGGCTTTGGGAGAATCAAATATTTGGGCGTAGGGTGCCCAGAATTTCACATTCCCAGCTTCGGCCCCCCCCTTATGCCACAAATTTAAAGCCTCGGCTACATGTGACGCTGCATCGTATAACGCGTTTGGGTCGGCGGCGTGAATAGCCGTCACTTGATGGGCCGCGTATTTATGCCACCACTGTGCGGCTTCTTGAAAATGTTCATCGATACGTTGACACAGTTCTTGATTATCTTTTGCGGCTGCTTCACTCCATGTTCGAGCTAGTAGTGCAAAGAACTGCTCCACAATTAATACGAGTTCATCAATGCGGTGGTCGTGAACACTGTTTTCTAAGGCTGGAAACAGGCTAAATTGGCAATCAAATCCGAGGATATTCCAAGGGTCGGCAAAGGCGCCACACTGTATGCCGCGTTGAATAAGGTAAAAAATCGACCCAGCGATATCAGCGGCATCCGATAGATTATTCTTTTCGATCGCCTGTAGAGATTGGTCCAGTTGGCAGGCAATTCGGCAACGAAATCGAGCCGATGGCACTGGTACGAGGCTGGCTTTCTCATGAGCAGCATCGTGGTGCCCCATAAAGGCAAATATTTGACCGAGGTGAATATGTTCGAGTTGATGGGCGCGGGTTTCCGTTAGTTGGGCATTGAGGTGTTGTCGAGCGGCACCGAAGGGTTGATGGCGAATCAATGTTTCCGCTGCCAACCGGTCACGATGTGCACGATTCGTTCGCTGCAACAGGTCTCTATAAAAGCGATCGCGGTAGTTGGCAATTTGTGGCATGAGACTCGCCAATGTGATTGAGGAGTCATGACAACTGGGGCCCCAGCCATTGATTCCTGAAGACATCAATATCGTACCGGCCAGGACAGCCGCCGCTTCAAACAAAGCTTCGTCAGCATCTAAGTCTGGACGATCTATTTGCCTTTGCATCAATGCATCGAGAGTGACCTTTTGAATGACAAACCGATCGTAGCATCCTTGTTGATCGATATGATGTGGGTCCCACATGCCGAAATGGTGGTTCGGCCGTTTGTTAGCGGGATGGTCGAAATCGTAGGATCGCGGATCGAAAGCGATTTCCTTGAGGTTGTTTGTGTCCAAACAGGCTTCGCGTAATAATTCTTCATCAGTTTCCGCCAAGAGTTTGACCGTCTTGTCGATTACACGCTGGTAGGGTCCCTCGCAAGCCCCACTGCCTTGAATGTAAAGCGGAACGGGTCGTAACCATTCGTGGGTGTAGGGTTGGATCTTCTGGGATTCTAAAGTGGCCACAGGACGATAGCCAATGAAGTCATTGAATTGACGTAGTAACGTTTCAGTGTTGAGGTTTTCGAAATCGGGTCCCTGACTTAACACTAAATCAAATGCGCGGCCAATAAAATACGAATTGAATAGTTGAATCTCGGATTGATGGAAAAGTAAATCCTGATGAAACATGAAATACGTTCGCAGCAATTGGTCGAACGTCGTTTCAATCACGACTCGAGATTGATCGTTGTTGGTGAAGGCATCGTTCTGTTGTGATAGGTGATCGATGGCTTCAAAGAGGAAATCGTATAAACGGGTCCAAGTTTCTTCTGGATAAACGGCTGTAAGTTTTTTCCAGATGAGGTTTAGGTTGTTATAGAAACGAGGGTCTTGAGTGCCAGCGGAAAAGTTGAGGTATCCCAGCACTTGTTCGAGTGCCGTTAATTCATCTGAATTAAGTTCACTTACCTTCATGCGGGGTATTTCACAGTTGCTAGTAGGATGCGACGAAACTGTCCGGTGGAAACCATTTATCTATCAATGTTCACCTTTGAGATAGATATTTAATTTAAGGGTACTTTACGAGTTGGTCTATAGCCCTGTGCTGCGGTGTGTTTGCACTAATAACAAAAACGGTGGTGGACATTAATTTGTTAGTCCGTTGTATTTCTAGGGTAGGACTATGACGTTTGGTTAGGTTTGACAGACATTTTTTCCCATTTAACGTAAAGATTAACGGCAATTATGGAGAAATGATGCTGTATTAGGCGAATATACCGATAGGTAACCATAGTCAGAGTTGGTGAAGATGAAGCTAGATTTTTTACCGTTCAACACTATGATAAATGTATGATGGGTGTACGCTGTAGATGATTGCACGTACAGGATGCAAAAGATCGTAACGATCAAGCCTCTAATCTAACGGAACAATGATATGCGTATAATCAGCACTCTGACATTGAGCATGCTGTTACTATTCGGTACCCCCCTTTATGGTCAACTTCGCACCAATGGTTTGATTACTCACAACGCGGCTCGTAGTTTAGGCTTGGAGCGGGCTTGGTATTTGCAGGTCCCGATGAATCCGTATTCCAATAGCATTTTAGATGTCTATTTGCACGTGAATGATGCCGAAGCTGATTGGTCCTACGAAGTCACACAAGACGACGACTCTTATGTTTTTTCAGACAAAGACCTTGATAGCTTTGGACGCCCCCTAGGCCGAGAACAAGCAAAAATCAACGCTAATGCATTTCGGCTCAAGCTTGGCGGTGGTGCCGACTTAATCGAACATTCCGTGCCCAAAATCTATCTATCGATGCTTTCGAACCGTGGTGATGTTACGCTTGTTAATGGTGAAACGGGACAGGTGTATTGGACGACCCATGTTGGGAATCCTCGTCATCCCGCTGTGGGCGTTTGTACGAACGATGAATACACAGTTGTTGTAACGGGTGTTCGTATGTTTGTGTTACGGAATGCTGATGGCGGTGTTGTCCAAGAACGTATGACTCAGAGCTTACCGGGTGCTGGGCCGGTGATGGTTAACAAGTATGTTTTCGTACCTTCAATTCAAGATCGTGTCGAATATTATCATCTAGATCGATTTAATTGGACACCTGATGTATTAGCATCGTCAGGTCGAGTTGTGACTCAACCAGCGATTGGTGATCAGAGCATTGCTTGGTCCACGGATCGTGGTAATGTTTACGTTGCTGGCACAGGACGACCCAAGCTGTGGTATCGTGTCGATACGATCGGCAAAGTGATTGCGCCAGTAGCCTATCAGCAACCTGGACAGTATGTTGCGAATTGCCTTGATGGTTTTGTGTATTGTATTAACGAACGCGATGGTCGCTCGATTTGGCGTCAAAGTCTCGGCGAGTCACTAGTGCGAGAACCGGTTATTGTAAGAGATCGAGTGTATGTTATTTCACGAAATAAAACGTGCTTTTGTTTGAGTATGAAGACTGGTGATGTTCAGTGGAGTCATCCCGACATTACTCAAATTGTTTCGGCTAGCGGCGAACGGCTTTATGCTTTAGATCGGCTCGGAAACTTAATCGTTCTTAACCTCAAGAACGGCGGTCATTACACAAGCTTAGCGGCCGGTAAGATTGATTTTGTAATGGTGAACGCGTTTACAGACCGTATCTATATGGGGACTCGCAGTGGGCTTATCCAATGCATCCACGAGACCCATCGTGAATTCCCCATGTTACATGTCGATGAAGTTGTGACTGATGATGTCGATGACAATGACAATAATGCCAATCCGATGAATCCAGCCAATCCGATGCCTCCGGTTGCACCGCCAGTTGCGAATCCATTTGGCGGGGGCGCTAAACCACCCGCTGCGAATCCATTTGGCGGGGGCGCTAAACCACCCGCTGCGAATCCGTTTGGCGGCGGCGGCGCTAAACCACCCGCTGCAAACAACAATCCATTCAAATAACAATGTGATTGATTGACAACCAAAAAACGAACTGTCGCGGCTGGCCGCAAATATCGTTTCCTGATTTGTGTTAGATGGAGTAGTAGCGTATTGGCCCTGCTCCGTAATTAGAGTATCAATTGCCGAATTCGTACGGTTTCTGACAAATCATCATATCGGCCACCCACAAATTCCCCCTACTTGACCATTGCCTGCGCACATTGCAAACTCGTTGGTTGTGCGTCTGTTTTAAAACAGACGCTGAGCGGTTGCTCTTTTCACTATTAGTTGTTTGTTTTTACCGTTACGGTATGGAATTGTTGGAATATGTCCTCGCCTCCTGTTCGACGCGCGCTGATTAGCGTTAGTGATAAACTTGGTTTAGTTGATTTTGTTCGCGGGCTTGAAGTCGCTGGTGTCGAAATCTACAGCACGGGTGGAACTCGCCGTCATCTAGAACAAAGCGGAATCGACGTTTTGGATGTTAGTGACTACACCGGTTTTCCCGAGATGATGGATGGCCGCTTGAAAACCTTACACCCACGGATTTTTGGTGGGATTCTTTGTCGTCATGATCGTGAAGATGATATGGATTCATTAGCAGAACATGATATAGCTACTTTTGAACTAGTTGTTGTAAACCTGTATCCCTTCGCAGCAACCATCGCGCGGGCAGATGTAACCCGCGCCGAAGCAATCGAACAAATTGATATTGGTGGTCCGAGTTTGGTTCGGGCAGCAGCTAAGAATCATCACTTTACGACGGTCGTTACCAGTACGCAGCAGTACAGTAGTGTGCTTAAAGAAATTCAAGAGCAGCAAGCCACCACGCTGGAAACACGTTATCAACTTGCCGCTGCCGCCTTCGCAATGACCGCTCAATATGATCAAGCGATTGCCACTTATTTTGCGGAAGCAGAACAGACTTCGCAATTTACCCAAGATCATAATATTGGGTTGCGACTCAAAATGGAATTGCGCTATGGTGAAAATCCACATCAAGAAGCTGCGTTATATTCAATCTCCGGTAGTCATGGCGCAAGCTTAGTGCAGGCTCGCCAATTGAACGGTAAGGAGTTGTCCTATAATAACTTGCTCGATCTTGACGCAGCGTTGCAAATCGCCCAATCTTTTACTGATCCGGCATGCAGCGTAATTAAACATAACAACCCCTGTGGTGCCGCTGTCGGTGAATCCTTGTACACGGCAACGGAAAAAGCGATGGCTGGCGACCCACTCAGTGCCTTCGGTAGTGTGTTGGGTTTCAATCGTGTCGTGGATGAACAAACGGCTGAATTGTTGGCAGAACCTGGATTGTTCATCGAAGCCATCGTTGCCCCCGAGTTCTCAGCTGGGGCGATTGGAATATTGACGACTAAACCTAAGTGGCGTAACAATGTGCGGTTGATGCAAGTCGGTAATCTTGATCAACGTGATACGGAATTGATTTATCGTCAAATCACTGGCGGGATGTTAGTACAAGAGTCCGATACGGTTGCTGATGACTATTCGACTTGGGAAGTGGTGACAGAAACGCAGCCCGCTGATTCGCTACGAGATGAATTGCGATTCGCTTGGCAAATAGTTCGTCATATCAAATCCAATGCGATTGCCATTTGTCGTGATCAATCCGTGGTTGGCGCCGGAGCGGGACAAATGAGCCGAGTGGATGCTGTGAATATTTCGATTGAAAAAGCGGGTGACCGAACAACCGGAGCCGTCCTTTCTTCAGATGCATTTTTCCCTTTTCCTGATGCGATTGAATCTGCTGCCGAAGCGGGCGTTATCGCGATCATTCAACCCGGCGGTTCTCGCGGTGATGCAGCCGTCATCGAGGCATGTAACGCACATGGGATCGCGATGATTTTCACTGGTTGTAGGCACTTTAAACATTAGTCGCCTCTAACGCCTGGATCTTGAAAGGGTTTGCGCACGTGGTTGAGCAACTGAAGAGTTCGACCCCCGAATTTTTGCGGTGGACGCTAGCGGTTGCTTGTAATCTCAAAGATTTTCCACAGTGGCAGAATCCCGATAGAGTTGAACGACATTTACGTGCGGTTCGTGTCTGTGAAGCCGCAATTCGTGAAGGACGTGTCTTAGATGGCATCTGTGTCGCTGCTGAACAATGTGATGTTGATTCAGATAATGTACTAGGTTTTCGAATTGCCGATGTCGTGGAATCGTTTGGGAATTTAGAGACGATTGCTGAAACTTGCGGACAATGTCCCGCTAATGCAATTAAAAACTTGCACCCAATGGCGAATGCTGGATGCTTTGGACTGATGCCCATAACAAATATCCACGTACACCCTGTTGGCGAAACGATTGTATTAGGCGAAACCAACTTGCGGCAGTTGCTCGATAAAGTCTTGTCCGATAATTGTGAACTAAGTTCGCGTATCGCGAAGCATTTTGCCCCGACTCGACCAGCGTGGTATGGCTTATGGATTCCCGATTCACCATCGCTGTCACAACGAAAGGTTCAACTGGAAGTGATGGATGAATTGTTGGTGTCAGTGACGGACACAGAAGTCAATCCAGCGTGGAAGTTATTCACCGCAGCTTTGAGGGTTAGCGTAAAACACGATTTTGAGATCAGGATTGAATTGTGTCCAGCCGGTGTGCGTGACAATATAAATTGGACAGTGCCGGAACATTGTTGCTGCTGTCATGCACCTTGGAAACCAGACTTGCGGAAAAGTATGTCAAGCTGTCAAATTTGTAAGTATCAGGGTCAACCCAATAAATGCCATCAAGGGTTTGTTCAAGGCAAACGGCCCTACTGGAAATTACGGCAGTTTTTGGGCGAACAACAGGCAGCTTTGTTCTTAGAACAATACCGCCAACGCGAAGGCAGATAACGTGTCAAAATCCGAAAGTATATTAGACAAAATCGTCGCGACGAAACGCCACGAAATTGTGCGCGCAAAAGCGACTCTGCCCGTCGAGGAATTACTTGTTCGAGTCGCGGAGGCACCGCCAGTACGGGATTTTTTTGCTGCTTTGGCGGCTCCAGGTGTTATCAAGCTGATTGCAGAAGTGAAGAAAGCGTCACCTTCTGCTGGATTGATTCGAAATGATTTTGATCCGGTGGAAATAGCACTCGCCTATGCAAACCATGGAGCAACCTGTATTAGCTGCTTGACCGATGAGGAGTATTTTCAAGGGGAGCTTGATTATTTGTCGCAGATTCGGGAGGCAGTTTCACTTCCTATTCTTCGTAAAGATTTCATTGTTGACATATATCAAGTTCTCGAAGCGCGTGTGGCTGGTGCTGACGCAGTTTTGCTCATCGCTGAATGTCTTACGGACGCTGAATTGAAGCAGCTTTATGATTATGTCATTGAGTTGGACATGACTCCTTTGGTTGAGTTCTACGCGGCCGATAATCGCCAAAGAGTGCTAGATCTAGGGGCAACCTTGGTGGGCGTGAATAATCGCAATCTTCATACCTTTGAAACGGATTTACAGCATACGATTGCGATGCAGTCAGAATTGCCAGTTGAGTGTTTGTTAGTGGCCGAAAGTGGCATTCGCACTCCGGAAGATGTCGCTATGCTGGCTGAGCAAGGTGTCGATGCAATGCTTGTGGGTGAAAGTTTAATGCGGCAATCGGATATTGGCGCCGCTGTCGAAAATCTCTTATCGCTGGTAAATGCAAATTAATTCCAATTGGATTGATTCAACCACTAATTGACACGAAATAGTACGAGTGTAGAAATTGAGCCAAATGGATATATTTATACGCGCATTCGTGTATCCCCCCCCCGATTGGTGCACATTTCGAATAATCGGTATAGAGCCCAATTTCTGAATTCCGTATACTCTTGCGACGAAGAGAATGAAGGGGGAAATACGTTGCAAAAAAGGCAAATTACGATGATTCCCCGCTGCGCAAAGTTTCTGCCGCACACCTGCCTTCCCTTGCAGTTTCTGTTGCTCATTATTGCAACCCTGTTTTTTACGGGCTGTGGAACGACCAAGTCCAAGACAGGGACAGACCAACTGTTGATGTCTAACGCGGTTGATTTAACAATAGGTGATTTGGATTTTAGCACCGTAGCTGGTGAAAAAGTATTCTTGGATACGCAGTTCATTAATGCTAAAACATCTTCCTACGGGCCATTTGTCGGTTCGCAATATATAGTGAGTTCACTACGACAGCAGTTAATTGCGCATGGTTGCGAATTACTCGATTCAAAAAGTGAGTCCGACTACATCATTGAGGCTCGTGTTGGTGCCCTTGGAACAGATAGTCAAACCATTACTTATGGAATTCCAGGTAACAATACACTTGGTAACATGGCGTCGTTAATCCCCAATGCTCCTGCCGTTCCGGTCATTCCCGAGATTTCGATCGCCAAGCGAGATGACAATGCGGGAATTGCTAAGATTTCGGTCTTTATTTATGAAACGAAAACCAAGATGCCTATTTGGCAATCGGGTGTTGAATACGCACGTAGTACATCCAACGATATGTGGATCTTTGGTGCCGGACCACTCCAATGGGGAACAGTCCACGGGCAAACCAAATTTGCCGGAACAGCCATTAATTTTGATAAAGTTAATGTAGCCAAATGGCTCCGCCCGAAGGAACAACCACTTGATGCCGAACACGCGATCTACTTCAATAAGTTTAGGTTTGGCAACACATCCTCTTCATTAGTTCTTCCGGCGGCTTATATCCCCGATGATGGATCAGCGGATGCACCGGCTGTAGAAGTTCAAGATCCAGATGAACCCGCTGCTTTTAATCCCAATCCCGCCGCTCGTCAGATCCCATAATAATTATTCTCTTCTCATAAATCAAATTGGTTCTAGATGGCGACTTCCGGATTCACGACGGATCAATATGAACTACTCGACTTTGGAGCAGGCCGCAAGTTGGAGCGATTTGGAAAATGGATTTTAGATCGCGAGGCTCCAACGGCAGATTCACAACAACAGTCGGATCCGGCGTTATGGGCAACTGCTGACCTCATATTCAAACGATCCGCTGATGGTGATGGACAGTGGTCTGCCAACACAAATTCCCTTAATCGGTCGAATGAAAAATCAGAAGATCTCAAATCGATCACTAAAACGGGTGCCGAGTTTCCACCATGGGAGATTAGTTTTGGTGAACATTTCAAGTTGCGATTACAGCTAAGTCCAGTTGGACATATTGGAGTGTTCCCCGAGCAGGCGAAAAATTGGGCGTGGATCATGCGGCAAGTACGGCGCGGCGTTAAAGCGTATGGCGAGTCGATACGAGTGCTCAATTTGTTTGGATACACCGGTGGCAGCACTTTGGCCGCCGCAGTCGCCGGCGCTGAAGTAACGCACATTGATAGTGCGGGCAACATTGTGGAACGCGCGCGAGAGAATGCTAAGATCAGTGGGTTGCAAGGTGCTCCTATCCGCTGGATACAAGAAGATGCACAACTGTTTTGCCAACGCGAGGTAAAGCGCGGCAATACCTATCACGCAGTCATTCTTGACCCACCGAGTTATGGGCATGGTCCGAAAAATCAAGTCTGGAAAATCAATCAACATTTAGGGGAGTTGTTGGCCAACTGCGGCGAACTCACGCAGCAGCAACGTAGTTTTATGTTGCTGACTTCTCACACAGTTGGACTGGGTGCTGCTGACCTAGAGGCAATGTTCGCCGATCGAATTTTTGGGCACTGCAGCGCCGGCGGATCTACGGGAGAAATGCAACTCTTGGGCAAGCCCTCGTTGCAATTGAGGGCCGGAACATATATTCGTTTCCCGTAACGCCTCTTGGAGCATTTATTATCTTAGCCACAGATTTTCATGATTGGGTATGGGCGTGGCGTTGTCGTTGAGATTCATAGGCTAAGATGGCCGCGGTTGTCGAGACGTTTAAGCTATCACCAACACCACACATCGGCACTGAAATAGCCTGGCTATTAGCCGAGTTCCACAGGTCAGTTAATCCCGTCGCTTCGGTACCAAGCACGATGGCCGTCCGCCCTGTTAGATTGACTTCGGAGTAACAGCAACTGCCGTCTACCATTGTGGCAAATGTGTTAAAGTGA
>Ga0315334_10001788_pt1 | contig 13391 bp, 5 predicted proteins | sample M150034915metaG_FD_205555 | JGI IMG/M metagenome (GOLD analysis project Ga0315334, IMG submission 205555) | Ammonia-oxidizing marine archaeal communities from Monterey Bay, California, United States - M1 500m 34915 | ecosystem: Environmental > Aquatic > Marine > Intertidal zone | place: USA... | reverse complement strand
ACTGGCAGTCGACAACGCCTGCCGGGTTATGAATTTGTTGTCGAGGGCTGACAGCCGGAACCGTAAAATGGCACCCCGGCTTTTGTTCGATGATCGCGATTCTACTGAATCGCAGGTGGTTAGGCGTTCGCGTTGGCTATATGTTGTCTTCGGCGATTGTTCGTCGTGTTGCGCTTTCGTTGTCGCTTCGATAGTATGAAACAAGCTAAGAAATGTAGTTGCTTGGGAAAAAGTGCTAGTATGAACTCGTTTCTGCGGTTCTAATTTGTACTGATCGCGTTAGCAATCGTTGTTAATTGTTGTTTTGTATATCAGCCGGTTATTGCAATCAGATCCGAGCTGGAGCGACGTTTCCCTTACCAACGTTCTAGGAGTCTGGCATGTCGAAAATTCCGTCGGATCAACCCTCGCCTTTTGTGGCAGATCCAAGTCAAGCTCCCAGTCAAGCTCCGCAGTCCACCGGAAAGGGCCCGGGACTGGCTGTGGTTTTGATCGTGCTGGCGGTTTGTTTCATCGGTATGATCGCATGCTGTGGAATTTTGCCGGCGCTGTTTTTGCCCGCCGTATCGCAGGCCAGACAAGCAGCTCGACAGATGTCACGTAGCAATGATTTAAAGCAAGTGGGGCTGGCAATTCACAACTACCACGAAACCTACAATCAACTGCCGCCCACCGTAATCGTCAACCAGGATGGACAAGAGACATCGGGCTGGCGAGTAGCTTTGGCACCATACCTCGACACCCCCACTGTTGGCTTCGAAATAGCAGACATGCCTGTGAATGCGCCGACGGAATACAATGGGATGATAGGTTCACCATCCGAAACGCACACCTTTGCGATCGTAGCGCCTAACAGTCTATTTTCTCCGACGCCCAACACGCATCTTCGATTTCGAGACGCGAAGGACGGTATCAGCAACACTCTTGTCGCGATCAACCTGCCGAACAGGTCCGCCGACTGGAGGTCAAGCGTCAATATGACTCCCGATGAGGCATACCAGGCAATCATGGAACTGGAGCCAAATGAGGTAGCGATGCTGTTAATGGCAGATGGGGTAGTCATCCGGGTTAGCGGACAAGATGATTCGTTGTTGGATCGAGCCACCTTTGATGCAATGGTGTCGCGTGACGGAGGGGAGCAACTTCTCTTACCGGAATATTGGTGATTGCAGATGCCGCGGATGTGAATGCAGCCAAGGAAAACAGGTCGAGGAAGCGGGGTAAACGCGAGTCCAAATCTTGGTGCGGACTTAGTTGTTTTTGGAGGGAGCGTTGTGAGTTACGCGTGATCAAGGCAAACTGCGCCACGATGGTCGCTTAGGGCGATCTTGATGAACAGCGGCCAAGCTGTTGTGTGGAGTTGCCAAATGGAGCGCATTGAAAAGACGTGAATCGGGTACGGCGGTGGATACCGCGGCAGATGCCCTCTCAGCCTGTTAATTGCTGGATTGCACCCGATTGGTCAAGTTTCTTACGAGACATCTCCAAATCAAGATCCCCGTAATGTTGGATCGGGTTCCCATGAGCGTTCAACAGGGTCGTGTACCAGTTACCGATCGTTTTATGTCCTTCGGTGGCATGGTAGGGGAGACGTATGTATTGTCCCGCGAGTTGTAGTTTGCACTGTTTGCCGGCCATGATCACAAAGGGCGCTTCAGTACCGTGACTGTGATGACCCTCGCCGTTTTCCGGGAAATACATGACCATCGTATGATCGAACATGGTGCCATTTCCCTCAGGAACTTCCTTTAGCCGTTGGACAATTTTCGCCACTTGCTGCATATGCCCCACTCGAACTTTTTCTCTGAGTTTTTCAGCCGAAATACCACTGTAGCCGCCGTTGTGACCAAGTTCGTGCAGTGAAATATGATCACCTTCGTTGCCAGGCAAGCCTTTGATCGGGGTTGAAAGCTCATCGATCGTGTAGGTCACAACGTTCGTCAGACCGGTGACCAAGGCCGAGATCAGAATCTCGGTCATGGCTTCCTGCTTCTCGGGCGTCGTCGCATTCTGACCGCCGTTGGCATGAATGGGGTTAATTTCGGGAAGGTGCTGTGCGATCGCGCCAGACATCTTTGCGACCTTCGTGTTTCTACGCTGAATTGACTCGATTGACCCGACATGATTGCTGAGCTTCAGTTTTTCATGGCCACGCAGGGACCCAGCTTTGAATGCTTCTTCGCGTTGCAAGAATTTCAACATCGCATTATCTGACTCAACTGCACCGGGATTGGTTACCGACTTGAACAGTTCGTCATAAGCAGTTTGTGGATCTGCGTAACAGTAGTTGCGTTGATGGGGTCCGGATGCTGAATATCCAGCGACAATCCCCGTTCGAAAAGAACTGTAATTTCCTGTCAGTGACAATTCGACGTGGCCGAATGGTGACGGTGACAAATTGGCGAGCTCAAAATCAATCGTTGCCCGCTTAATGCCGCTCAGCGAGTTGCGCCCGGATTTGTAGGCACCCATCACCGACGAATAGGACCAGTGGCCGTTTTCACTCATTTTGCATGACAGACCCTGCAGGATGCACATGTCTGCTTTATGGCTTTCGAGCGATTCCATCCAGACTGGCAGCTGGTGGTGATGCAAATCGACTGCCATTGCCTGCTTTTTACTGTCCTGCTGCTTTTCAGTCTCCGAAAATGTCGGAAGCGCCAGCTCGTTGGGGCGGACGCCATTGGATTTCCTGATAAAGACAAAGCGTCTTGGAAAAAATTCCTCTCCACTGGCAGCCGTCAGGCAGCGGGCAGGGGTCAGTGTCATAGCACCAGCGCCGACAGCTGCGGTCTGTAGAAATTCTCGTCGATTGGTGGCCATGGTCAATTTCGCGCGTCTTTGCGGTAGATAAAGGAATCCGAAGTCAGCAGTGAAACGATCACCGCATCAAAACTGCCACCGCTGTTCATGTAGGCATGGTCAGCATCAATCAGGGTCTTGGAATCTGACAGCATTTCGTTTCGACCAAGGAAATAGCGAAACGCATACCGGATAACAGATTGCCGGACACGATCTGACTTGGCAAGCCGTCCAATCATGTCGATGGCGTCTTTGACTTCGCCATCCAAGCTTTCCTCCCCGGTGCCCTCAAGATATCCTTCGGCATTGACCGGCAATGTTGTGTAGATATCTCGCAGATCGACGTGAGGTGCCGCCTTGTCGAGTCCTTTTTTTACCAGATTGCTCGGATGTTCCAGCGACTCTTCGGTGCGATAACGCCCGAAATCGTCGTACGCCTCAAACGGCAAGCCGAGAGGATTCATCTTCTGGTGGCACTTCCAACAGTAAGCATCTGCCGTTTTTGAAACCAGACGCTGTCGAAGAGTTTTGTGATGGTCTTCGGGGATCACCGCATCGACTGTGATGGGTATGTCGGGGACAGTACCGGCCAATAATTTCTCCTGAACCCATCTGCCACGTTGGACGGGGGCGGTTTCCGTATTTTGCGCATGGGCGATCAGCCAGGCTGGGTGTGTCAGAATGCCTTTACGATTGGCGACTCGTGCGGGCTGAGTCGCCGGATAGTTCCAGTTGTCCAATCGGATATTGAAGAATTTGGTGACTTCGGGGCTGCGCAGTTGTAGACCTGCGCGTGTGTCGGCATTGCTTTTGCCATGCGCTGGAAAAGAATCGAAGGGCGGAGCAGAATGTTGCCCTTTGTCAAAGCGTGTGGTGAAACTTGTCATCACAGTATTGAAGGTTCGCAGGTCGTCTTTTGGGTTGCGTCCCATTCCTCTCACTTTGACTTCTGAAATAAACGCTTGGTGCTTCACAAGGTCCTCCGTTGTAAAGTTCTGCCAGTCTTCATCCTTGAAGTGATCGTAGATTTTTCGGATCCGGTTTGACGCAGTCGTCATGGCCTCATTGTCGCCGGAGTGAAAGACGTAAAAATCCTCGGTCGTTAGTAACTTCTCGATGACGTTCTGGTCACTCTGCAAGATGTGATCAACCAGGCGATCCGCCTCGCCTACGACTCGCCCTTTTGCGTTGTCGTAATTGCCACCAAACCTCTTGTTGTCTTTGAAAATTGGCAGCATTTTTGGGTAGCCAAAGAACTCCCTGAAAAACCTCAATTTGCGAATGGGTGAATTCGTAATGCTGGCGGTTAACTGGATTCGCTGGACAGCCTCGTCAATGACATAGTATTGATCGCGGTTTGCCAGTAGACGCAAGACTTCGTGCTTGTAGTCTTCCTTGGTTGCAAGTCTACCCTCATCAGCAGCTTTGGACAGTTCTTCGTCTGGGCTGCTGTCCGTCAATGCATAAGCAATCGCGTAGCTGGCATCGCGAGGGGATAGCATGCGTCTGCCATGAGCGTCTGGATTACCGGTTCCAAACTCCTGTCGATAAACAAATTCGGAGCGCAATATCAGGGTTTGAATTAGCTTTTTAATTGCACCAACATTACCGAGTCGCTGGAAATACGAGTGAGCCAGTGAGGCGTATTCCGCGGCTTCTGATTCGCTAGGACTTTGTCTGTAAACCTTTAAAAACAGTTGGTTGACTAAATCGTCGACTGTAACGTGATCTGGGGTACCCGCCTCAACACGCGTCTGTTCGAATTGTGACCTCCACTGTGCGATGCATTTCTCGATAACGTTGACGTAGCGGTCTCCCTTTTTCCGGTGCTGCTGAAGGGACTGATGAATTTCGCGTTGCTCGGATTCAGAACGTGGGCGGTAGACAGGTGTTTTGTGTTTTTGCTCGTAGCGGTGTATTTTGATCTGTTCTCGAAATTCATTCATGTAGCCGGCAAGGAAAGTAAGTCGTGTCTGGATCGTACGTTCGCTGTATCCATAGTTGAACCATTCCCGTTCGCATTTTTCGACAAGTTGTTTGTCGGATTGTCCGGTCTGCTGGTTCCTCTGCATGGAATGAAAAATCAGGATCAGTTCCTGAGCACCGGGCTGCGCCGCATGAAATGCAGATTTCTTGATCGGCTCACCCTCAGCAGAAACCGCTGGTTTGATATCCACACGGGCAAACACCGGCAACAGTTCGGTATGTCTGTCCTGATATAGATCTATTAAAACGTCTTCGATGAACGTGTTGAGGAACTTCTCGCGATCAGCTAGCGTCCGTTCGTGTTCCCACTCCAGGCCCATGATGTCAGTGATTGCTGGTACGTAGCGTCTGTCTCGACCAGCCAGATAGACCATGTGTTGCGCAACCTCCTTTGCATTGGTGATCATTGTCAGGAGATGACCGCCGTTGAGTGTTGCATTGGCGTAATATCGAACGCCAGTATTCGTTGGCAATAGAAAAGGATTGGTTAAGTTTACGCGACGATTGTTGTCGCCGATTACGTGCTCACGAGTTCCATCGATGGTCATGTAGGGTCGGTGATCGATGATCTCATTGAATCGCGCATCGAAAATGAACTCGCTGATTAACCAGCGGCGGTCATTTGTGAAACCTTTGATGTGCGCGTACTCGCCAGAAAATAATTTCAGATGATCTACGTAATTCCCATACTCCGGTTTCCTCAGTTTATCTTCCAGTTTCGATGCGTTGTAGCGTTGGAGTTCCTGGGACACCCAGTTGCCCAATAGCGAATATTCGAGCTCAGTGGGTTGATCTGCTTCTTCTGGCGGCATCAAACCAAAATGGATCTGCTCTTGTAACTTGTTGAGTAAATCAAGGCGTTCAGGTTGGTCTAGTTTGACGAGCAGATCAAGTCGTGCATCGCCTTCACTGGATGCCCCTGCATGGCAATCGTTGCAATGGTTTGCGATGAGTGTTTGCACCTCTTGCGGAACCACGAACGGAATGAGTGCTTCTTCGGCAATTGCCGAAGTGGCAAAGGTCAGCCATGCGAACATGGGAGTGATGATCGATTTGTGCATAAATATTCGCAAGGGAATCGACGGGGCGGGATACGCAATCAGAACAGGAAAACTTCATGCACCGGCAAAATCAGGGGTTTTCGGTGTATGAATAGTTCCTGCAAACAGCTGTTTGCTCAGTCACGACATCGTGCCACGTATTCCGTTGGCTCATCACACCTATTGTAAACGACAAACTGCAAAAATGGGGACGCGGGTGATTGATTCTAGACGTGCGGAATCCGTATACCAAGTTCGATTTGTACGCCGCACAATCGTTGCAGCCGCGTTACTGCACCTTCGCAGCACGCGTGTTCGATTGCTTGTTGGGAATTGAGACGAGTGAACAAGGTCTGAGATTTGGCTGCTGGGGTGTATTTGATGGAAATTAACTGCCGTTGGGCGACGCGGCAACTGTACACCACAGCGTCGCAAGATGTCGGTCACGTGATCAAACGGATGTCGCTGACGACCGCGTCGGCGGTGATGTTACTCTGGGACATCAATTTCCCTGTCGCCATAAGCCGAAAACCAAACTCAAAATGACTGATTCAAGTCACCGAGCCTGAAATGATGAATCGGTGCCGCTATTACCATTTTAGCGTGGTCGCAAGGAACGCGCACCCCGGGCTGAAACCGGTTAGCGAAATCAAGCCGCTTGACGCCGGCGCGACCGCCCGAGCCACCGCGAATAGATGATTTGCGCCGTCAAATAGCCCGGCCCGCGATAAGACGACAAATGAACCGCCCCGCCGCGGCGCGCTGACAAGATCCCCGCCAAAGCAGAAAACCCGCCGATCGTCAGCACGCAATACTTGGAATTCGTTAGGTAAACAAAGTCTTCGTCAGGGTCCATGTCGATCCGTTTTTTTAGCTCAATCTGCCGGTTCAGCTGGTCTCCCAACGGCAACAGCAACCGCTCCAAAGCACCGAGGTACTCCAAACTTTGATCCTGCATGGCGGCACGGCCAGTGAGGTGATTCCCGTACAGCAACACGATGCGGTCGATTTCTGTATGACGCTGTAAAATGTTCTCGGCGATTCCAGCGATTTCAGTTGCCGTCGGCAGCTTCGTTTGCGCTATCCGGTCGCCCAGCCTCAAATGGATCGACAACGTCGTCTCCGTCGGCTTTTCACAGCTCCGCTCGGCCTCCCATTGTTCGACCAAATTCGATAACAACGTGTACTTCCGGCGACGTTTTGTGGCGGTCAAATAAGACACTCCGATCGAGTCGGGAAAGTGCTGCCGGTACGCGGCCGTCTCAGAATCCGAGAATCGCTCGCGTTTGATGACAAAATCGCCTATCCGATAGTCTGGACAACGAACTGAGGGGTCTGAAGTGGCCATGGCAGAATTTGGTGCCGTCTATATGCGGATGTAATGCTATCTGTATTTCAATGCGGAGCGGGACACTACACCCGCAGCCGTATTTCATAGCAATATGCGTATTCCCAATCAAGTTGAGTATTGCTCCAGCCCTCTGCGGTTGCTTTCGTCATCAAACCACAGTCCACGAAGCGGACGAAGTTGCCCGTCCCAAGCGTACCACTTGTTCACCAGCGAGCGGCGGCTCAATAGGACCAGCACATTTCTACGGTCGGCGCGAGGCAGCAATCTCCACGCGATCCCCACCCGCCAGGCACCCTGCCTGATCACACCCAGCCTTTTGCCAACAGATTGGTGTGTTAGAGGTGTTAGATATGACGTCGCCGGATCCCCCGGCCGAATCCGCCACCAGGTCGCCAAGACTGTGCCGGTTAACATGAAGCCGAACGTGTAGGACGCGGTCGGGATGGTCGGACCGCTGCCCGCGCCGAACAGCGTCACCGCCAGCGTTGTTCCCAAACCGGCGTTCTGAATGCCGACATCCAACGACACCGCCCTTAGGATCACGCATAGGGAACACCAACGTTCCACTGATCAACATCAGGCTCTGTCGACTACCCGCGACGCCCCGGCGATGATCCAAATCAAACTGATTGCATCAAGACCGACAGAACGTTGTTTTTTTCTAACCAGACCGGCATAGAAGATCGCCATTCCCGGGATCGTCATGAATAAAACAAGTTCGGTGGACGCGAGGACCCAAGCCGTGTCACTGGTGTCGATGGTTGCTGCAGTGCCTGCAGCAATCGCGACTTGGGAGCCAAAGACGACGAAAAGGATTGGGGAAAGAAGCAGGAATACATGACGACTAAGAAACCTGTTTTCACATGAGTTTGAATGTCCTCTGGGTTCACTCGTTACCGAAAAGTTCAGGCGGCAACGCCTAGAATCCAAATGTGCCACAGCTAAGATTGTGAACTCGGGGCGAATGGTGAGGAATGTGCCAACCCGATAAGTGGGTTTGATGGTATTTGTCGCTTGGGCGGTCGATGATTTAATTCACTGGAAAGTGAGCGCTACTAACTAACGTAAACGCGTTTTACGGACACCATGGACAATGCTTGTTGGAAGTCGTCAACCAGCGTTTAGACGTTTTGCTGAAATAGACCGAGCGTTTGTTATGGCCGTCCGCGAGAAGATCCTGTTGACGCCGGACGCATCCAATCAGAAGGGAGGCTGCGGCATATTAGTCTGTGATTGCCGGTGCCAGGTATTTTGTATATTCCCACCCTCCTGGGGGCGAGCGGAGTCTTTGTTCTCGGCAGTCATCAATTTCTCGGGTTAGATGTTCCAACATTTCAGGAATGCGGAGTTTGTCATCTGTCTCTTGCTGCCATTGACTCAGCCGATTGATTAGACGTGTCTTGACCTCCGCCAAGGTGGGATCGTCCGTCACGTCTATAAATTCGTGGCGGTCATTCTCCAGATCGTACAATTGGTACTCAGGTGGGTTGAGCCAGGTTGCATAGGCGGTCTGCGTTCGCTGGTCTGCAGTTTTTAGCTCTTCGTAGGTCGGCGAACCACGAAAATTCGATGCTCCATTAATCAGGCACTTGTGGGCACCTGGATCCGGTCGGTCGGTTAAAAGGGTTTTGATGAGTTTGTACCTTGAATCTCGAATGGCACGCTGCGGAAAATGCAAGTCAGCCGAGTCACAGTTTCGCTCTGCAAAAAGATAGTCGCGAAGGGTTTTGGTTTGTCCGTTAAGGACGGCAGCCAAATCTTTTCCGGGCAGGTAATCTGGTTTCTGGATACCAGCTGCGGCAACGATGGTCGGCAGCAGATCGATGGTAGAGACCAGTTGCTGCGAAACAAGGCCACGTTTTGCCTTGCCGGGCCAACGGACCACGAATGGAATCCGCAATCCCCCTTCTGTGACAAACACCTTACCCCGAGCAAACTGGGCACCGTGATCGCCGATGTAAATCACTAACGTGTTGTCTGCTTTTCCAGATTTTTCGAGTTCGTCGATCAACTCTCCAACGCACTCGTCAAGACGTGCCATGCAATTGTAGAATCCACTCAGATGACCGCGTAATCGCTTGTTGTCAAAACCGATGTAGGGCAGGGACCCAGCGATTTCAGGGGCCGTGACGGTCTTCGGGCGTCCTTGCACTTGATCCTGCACCGGCCAATGTGCATCGGGGAAGTTGACCGTCAAAAAGAACGGTCGCTCAGAAGCGTTGATGAAGGCAGCAGATTCCTTTGCGTAAGCATCAAGATCCTTCTTTGAGAAATTTGAGGATGGGATTCGCCGAAAGTCGACATGGCTCTCGATCACGCTGGAGGGGTTGACATGAGTTTTGCCAATCAATCCGGTTCGATATCCGGCAGCTTTGAGAAGGGAATAAGTTGTTGGCCACGCACGAAACATTTCGAACTTGTGGGTTGCCAGTCCGATTTGCCCATTTTGATGGGGATACAAGCCAGTAAAGATGGTGCTCCGCGATGAACTGCATACTGCCTGTGTGACATAGGCTGTTTCAAAACGCACGCCTTCGGCTGCTAATTGGTCAAGATTCGGTGTGCGAGCATACTTGTCGCCATAACACCCAAGCTCTGGTCCGTTGTCTTCCGAAACGATTAGCAGGATATTCGGTCTTTGATCGTTGTCTGTCGCAGTTCGTTCGACCTGCACACTTCGCGCGAATACGGCTTCCTCGCTTTCGGTTGAGAAAGGGGATGCCGGTAATTCATCACTGTTGACGAGGTTGACGCTGGGGTCGGGATACGGTGACCACGCGTAACGCGCATCATGTGGATCGGCGACGATTGAACTGGACACCGCTACGTTGTGTGGACCGATGATGGTGGCCATGGCGGGTTGGAAAATACCGTCCCGACCACAAACCTCGAAGTGCCGAATGGGTTGTTTGTCCAGCGATTTCAAGCCGTCGCCGACGTGGCGGAATGACACGACAAGCGTGTTGCCCTGACGTTGAACAAACTCAAACAATGGTCCCGATGGGCTGTGGCTGCCTTGCAATCCATAGGTCGTGGCCAATGCCCACGAGGCCAATCGCTGGCCGACCGGCTTTTTTAACCTCGGATGTACATTGGAGGGATGCCCTGTATCGATGGTGACCGCCATGCCGACATGGCTTAGTTTACCCAGGGTGCGTCTCTGCCCATCACGAAACGACGGCCATTCCGGGCGGTTCAAAGCAGGCAACTGAACGTACAAGAAGGGAAAGTCGCCTTGTCCCCAACGTTTCCTCCATTGATGGATAAGCAAGGGAAACAACAGGCCGTGTTCGCGAACTCGAGCTGGCGTCTCTGCGTTTGATTCACCTTGGTACCAGATGGTTCCGCGGATTGCGAACGGGATCAATGGTTGTATCCCTGCAGACCACATGAAACCAGGTTTAAAGGAGTGGTTGGGACCCAATCCATCGCCGGGAATGTTTTCGCCCGCCTGCATGGCTGACAACAGGTTCTGTTCGCCTCGTGTGCGACAGAAGTCCCCCAAGCGATCGTTGTCGAGCCAGTTACCAGCTACCAGTCCCTTCAACCCGGGATCAGCTTCCAGAGCATCACGCGGAATCCAGGCTTCTGTCGGGGTCCCGCCGACAGCCGGGCAGATCAGTCCGATCGGGACATTCAGCTCCTGCTCCAGCAGATGACCGAAGTACCAGCCGACCGCTGAGAAGTTCCGGGCTGATTCTGGGGAGGCGACGCGCCATCGTCCCTGGCAGAATGAGTCCGGCGTGAGACGTGAGAGTTGCCGGGACGTGTAGCTTCCGGAACCTCCGCCTGCTTCAGGGGCCAGATGCAGCAATCGAATGTTGGGATGATCAGCAGCGGCGAGTTCCGCCGCGCCATGAGTCGACTGTTGGAGAGGCCATTCCATGTTGGACTGCCCCGCACAGACCCAGACTTCGCCAACGAGAATGTCCTTCACAGTCCGCCGTTCGTCCCGACATTGAACGCTCAGTGTCGTGGGCTCTCGCGATACCGGCCGCGCGGGCCACCGGACCTGCCACGCTCCGTCCCCGTCGGCGACCACTTTCCGCCGGTCCGATCCCAAACGCACGAGAACCGTCGCTCCCGGCGGTGCCCGGCCCCAGACCGGAATCGGCATCCCGGTCTGCAAGACCATATGGTCGCTGAACACGGCCGACAGCAATCGGGGACGTGAGTGCCCGCCGTTCAACACGGTATGCTCAGCAATCGCCGCCGCCACCTCCTCGGCGATCTTCCCTGCCCCCGCACTGTTGGGATGAATTCTGTCCGGAAACCACTCCGGGTGCTTGACCAATGGGGTCTCCAGATCGATCGTCGGCACACCTGTTTGAGTCGCCGCGGCAGCAATCGCCCGATTGAGGTCCACCAGATCGGGACTGCCCGCGTAGGCGTGATCTGGAAACAAGGGGGCCAGCCGATGCCAGACGAAGACTCGCGGCTGAGATGGGAGGATCTGGTACGACTCGATCAGTTCGACATACTCACCTGAGAAGTTCCGGCCGAGGTCTTTCCAGTGCACGATGTCATTGATGCCGAGATTGATCACCACAACATCGGGATGGAAGTCGCGAGACGCCTGATACTCGGGCTTGCTCATGTACCAGCGTCGCCACCCGTTACTGCGGCGGGCCTCTTTCAGCACTCCGCTGCCGGACACTCCGAAGTTTCGCACCTCGTAGCGATCCCCGAGCAGCCGCTGCAACTGAGCGGGATAACTCTGCGTTGCCCGGTCCTTGATCCCCGCCCCGTAGGTGATGCTGTCTCCGACACAGGCGATGCGGAGAACTGGTCCGCCGGTCGCGCGAGCCGTGCGCTTCGACGGTTTGATCGCCAGCCACTTCCGGGCCAGCCGCTCTCCGACCGTCAGCTTGGCGGGCCTGTCGAAGTGCAGCCGGTCGTACAAGTGTGACGCGAGGTCCGAGTTGTCGACATACTCGATCGACTCGTTGCGGCCTGCGGCATCCTTCTGCTGTTCGCGAACCCGGTTTTTATGCCCCCCGGCGGCAGCGATCCCGCCCACGAGCAGTCGCGCTTCCGAGGCTTGCGGAAGATCGGCGCGGAGGTTCTTCAGCAGGGTCTCGATCCGCTCTCCGGCCCGTGCCGCTTCCTCCGCGTTGTCACTCTCCCCCTGAACGTAAAGCACAGCCCGAATTCGGAAGTCGCGCCCCTTCGGCAGTGCCTTGATCGCGTCGGCCACCGTGGTCACGACGTGGTGATACATGTGGTCGTCGCGCGAGCCCTTGAGCCAGAAGCTGTTTCCGCCACCGCCACGTGAAGCCTTGATGATGGCGAAGTTCGTGTGTCCTGCTTTGCTCAGAGTCCGGGCAAAACCGAACTCCGGTCCCCAGAACACAGGATTCGAACCTTCACCCTGCTGAGGCCGCAAAGGGACGAACCGGCCACGGGAGTCGCCGATGAGTGCCGCCGTACTATCACCAGCGCGAGTGGATCGATTGCTCCAGAAGAACGGCACACGAGTGTCACTTGAACTGGCTGGCGGATTCGGGTCCCTGGCGTCGCGAGGATTCACCGTCCCCAGCGAGTTCGACTGCCCTGTCAGCACGAACACGTCAAGTGGTCGGTTTTGATCGCGAGCCGACGTTTTCGCGTCCGAGTTTCCCAGCACGTCACTCAGCGGAATGCGCTGAAATGTCATGTGGGCCTGACTGCCCTCGTAGAGGATCCCAACGGTGTATTCGTCAATCATTGACATGCATGAGTATCCGGCACTGTTCTGCTCATCCAGCAACAATCGATGTTCTTTGGGCCAGGTCAGTCCGCGATCGGGCGACCCCTTGATCGTGATGTGGTTACGTCCACGGGTGCTGTCTGGATTGGAAAACAGCAGCCACTTGCCAACGTCCTTGCCGACTTCATGATCAACATCGATCAGGCTCGCCATGCAGGCGCCCGGTTCAATCAACGATCGCTCTGAAGTCGTGTGCCTTTGCCATGTTGCCCCCATGTCGCTGGTGGTCATGACAACACGCACCCCTTTTCGGTTGTAGCGGCAGTTGAGCATGAGGACGCCGGGTTCTATCTCGACCACCTGTGACTCGGTCGTGTCGTCAAAAGCACCCGTGCCTACCTGCCAGGTATCACCATGATCTTTCGAGTAGATAATTGTCGAGTGCGGCAGTCGGCGTTTTTCCGGCGGGTCCTGATACTGAGCGGCGAACACAATCGTGCCGTCACGCATCGTGATGCCCTTG
>Ga0315334_10001787_pt1 | contig 13392 bp, 11 predicted proteins | sample M150034915metaG_FD_205555 | JGI IMG/M metagenome (GOLD analysis project Ga0315334, IMG submission 205555) | Ammonia-oxidizing marine archaeal communities from Monterey Bay, California, United States - M1 500m 34915 | ecosystem: Environmental > Aquatic > Marine > Intertidal zone | place: USA... | reverse complement strand
TCAAGTGATGCAGATAGGTCCAGTCGCTGAGATAGAAGAGGCTCAGGAAAGTTTCACGGTACCTGTTACCGTGGGCTACACATACGAGGAGCGCTGGACGATAAAGCAAGAAGCTCCTTTGTTATCCCATATCTCTTTATCCAAAATTTTAGAATGTTAATCACAAACACGAGGTAAATATAATGGCTACATACGTACTACCTCAAGTTCTTGTATTCCAAGAATTTGATTTGGTGCCACAGGCTGAAGTGCAAGATTTACCTGCATTTATTACTGGCGGACATGCTTACTTGAGCCGCTGTGATGTTGCAGATGAAAAGGCACTGGCCTTATTGGGCACCTACGATGACGAAACTGATACCTGCTATTCGTGGCCGAATAAACCCGCAGGAAGCGTTATCGACGACGACTATACAAAGCTCTGTATCGACAGTGCTTTACTTAAATATTATGGACTTGCTTCATCTTTGACTGTCGTTGCCGACACCAACGATACTATTGAGCACGTTGATAACTTTACTACTAACGGCACCTACGTTCGAGCTGCAGCTTTGAAAGATCGCGACGTAGCAGTCGGAGACACTATCGAAGTTATCGGTACTGAGGTAGACACTTCTGACGTAATCGGTATATGCAGTTATGTTACCGGCTTCGTTGCAGACCAAAGTGCTTCAAATGCCGTCAACACTGCGGCAGACTCCGAATTTTCAGTGGTTTCGGCGACTGCTTATACTGGCACCAGTAATAAGACATATCGCATAGAGGTAACTAATGGTGCGTTAATCGCAGGAAGCACCGGCCCAACTGTCCAGGTTACAACTGCAGATGGCACTGACTTCAGTGGTCCTGTAGAAATACTATCTGGAAGTCTAACCATTAACGTTGGTACCTTAGGGATTACCGCCCTGTTTGGCGCAGGTACCCTGACTACTGGCGATGTATGGGAAATTACCGCAACGGCAGCAGCTGATACTGACTTTAACAAAGTTAAGATCGCTCACAGTCTTGCTAATTTTGCTACTATCACCGCTATCAATCTCTATATCAAAAAAGATATTGAATTTGATAACTGTCATTTAGTTGCAGGTCAGTTTAACTGGATCCAAAGCGACACTGAACTCTGTGTTGAAGCAGGTATTCAGGCCTATGACTCGACGTGGACCGACGGCGGTGTTTTAGTTGCGTTAGATGTTACTTCCAGTACTTACTGTACTGATGCTAACAAGATGTACGCACACTATCGCGCATGGCGGTCAGATATCACTGGTTCGGTAGAATCTATCTCAGACGTAGCAAATCTCAGTACGGCTATCAGCGGAGCATTGCACCCTGATAACGAATTGAAGTGGGGAGTCTATAAGGCTCTGTCTAATGCTAATGGTCAAGATGTTAAGTACCGAGCTGTTGCCGACATATCAAGTCTTACTAGCTGGAACGCAGCAATTGAAGCTATCCAAGAACGCACGGATATCTACGGATTGGTTCCTCTAACTAAAGACAAGAACGTATTGGACCTGTTCCATGCGCATGTCAACAACTCTTCTAACGAAGTAGCCGGTCGCTGGCGAGTTCTCTGGGCTAACCTCAAGGTTGATCCAGTTTCCTCTATATTGTCTGCCGCTAACTCGTCTGACTTAGAAGTTGTTTCAGCGCTTACCGAGGATGATCCTGATACGACTGGCACGCAGTACACACGTTTACGTGTTACTACCTCTAATGCTAATTTTGTTACTACTGGCGTTAAGGCTGGCGACATTGTTCGCTACCAATACGCTGAGGATGGTTGCGGGGTTACTACTTATAACGAGTATGTAATCGATGCCGTACTGAACGAAGACGAATTACGTCTAGTTACAGGAACAACCTCCGCCGTGGCAACCATTAAGGTGGAAATTCACCGTAACCTGTCGTTAACTGATCAAGCCTCGGCCATCGGAGTATCTGCTGGCGTATACGGAAGTAGTCGAGTTCGGGCTGTATGGCCGGACACGGTTGGTTCTGGTGGCTTAACTTATCCGGGATATCACCTATGTGCTGCTTTGGCAGGACTTACATCAGGTGTTGTTCCCCAACAGGGACTCACTAATCTAGAAATTTCTGGATTCGATGATGTATCTCGGACAAGTGACACGTTTAGCAAGTCGCAATTAGATTCTATGGCCGTTAGCGGAACTTGGATTGTTACCCAAGATGCAACTGGAAACATTTTCAGTCGCCATGCGCTAACTACCGGAGAATACAGCGATATCAATGCCCGGGAAGAAGTTGTTACACGAAATGTTGATAGCATCTCGTACTACTTCCAGGACGTGTTCTCGCCGTACATCGGCGTAGCTAACGTTACCGACAGTCTGATCACCATGATCGCTGCAGATATAGATGCGTCCATCAACTTCTTGAAGGACTCAAATTACTCTTCACGATTAGGTGGACAGCTTATCAACGGTACTGTTACTGACCTCAGAGAGCATACAACTTTCAAAGACCGCTTGGTCATTGGATTGGATATAACTATCCCGTATGCATTAAACAACATCGAAGTTCACCTACTTGTGTAAGGTGTTCGTAGCACCTTCGGGTGCTGGCGGAATAACCGGTTTCACGAAGTGAGATCTATATAGGAGAGCCTATTATGGCCTTTGACGATATTTTTAGTAGAAAGACTGATAGCTTCGGTGGCGCGTTTTCCGCGGATGCCGCAACTATTACATTCCCTAAAGCTTTTGGAGCTGCTGGCGCAGATCCGGGACTTTTAGTTCAACAGATGAGAGCCGACTATAGACAACAGGTTACACGCCTGTACGAACTGGGGTCGCCACGTATTTATTACGTTGGTGGTCGAACAGATGGTACAGCTACCGTGCAACGTATTGTAGGCCCTCGCAATATTGCCGCAGCGTTCTACGAACGATACGGCGATGTTTGTAACGCGAAAAACAATGTTATTGACGTTCGCATGTCCATGGGGTGTGGTGACACGGTTCTTGGTGGCTCCGGCTACCAGGCCAAATATGTGGTCATTACGCAAGTTGGATTGTCTATGACGGCAGAGAACATGTTGATTAGCGAAAATCTGCAGATGATGTTCAGTGCGTTCCGATATACTGGCGCGTAAGAATACGTATTAAGCTTCGGTGTGGCCCCAATTAGGGGCCGCATCGAGGGCTTTTATTAGCCCGAATTTCACTTCTAAGGCGGAGTGACCGTAAATGTCAACAGACAAATTCAATCCGAGTCAATTCGGAAATACAGCCCGTAATATCCAATCAGATCTTGCAGCAATGGAACAGCTGCAGATGGATCCTAGTGCAAGTGCGTCTGTCAAGACGGCGCGGGATACACACGGCACCAACATTCTTCACTCGCACGCCACTTCTGTGGGCGCCGATATTAAGTACGGGAAGATCCAATACTCGTTACCGTATACAAACTGGTATAGGGTAGTTCTGGAGTTCCCCGGCGGAGTAATACCCTGCGTTAATTTATCTGGCGATACAGGGATGCAGACAATTGGGCCACGCGATACCTCCCTGTTGCCCCCTGGCTCACAGGTCTTTGTAATAAAGCATCCCACGGATAGAGTTGGTTTTATAATAGGCGTAGCCCCGCAACAAACAGATAACTCTGACTTTCTGTTTCCGGACTGGATAGTGCAGGGCGGCGGTGTGGGATTACACCACGATGCCCACCACAATCAACTACTGACTTTAGTTGCCGACGAGGGTGGTGTACGGGATTATAACGCGGGCAGACCTGTAGACCAGTTAACATTTGATTGGGGCAGGATGACAGAAACGGGTGTAGGTATTCATGTAGACCCGGCTATGGTCTTTATGCGTATTGACGAGGTGTGTGGAATATACGGATACCAGCAAGATCAGCTACTTAGAGTAGCCGGTTATAACATGGATGAATGGTCAGCGGTACATACAGTAGAAGCTCGTGACGACGAGGGAGAGTCTACTTATTTTAGAGGAGAGACGCCTTATCCGTGGGAGATGCTAGGCGCATTCCAATACGAAAAAGCCTGCCATCAGGAAATGTCTGACGAAGATGTTATCCATAAAAAACCAGTGGCTGCATTTGAGCCAATAGAGGATCAACAAGAACCGTTTTACCGGTACCGCGAATATGGCGGTTATTTGGGGCAGGGCCGTATACGTGAAATATTAATACCACCAGACAACCACGCCAGCAGTATATATAAATTAGAGGAAGTAGATAGCGTACCTCAGGCCGTATTTCGTGAAAGTGTTAGCCTAGATGGGACGTATGCGCTACAAAGCGCCAAGGCAGTTATACTGGCTAAGAAAACGTTGATACCCGCGCCTAAGAAGATACGATTAGTAGAGGACTACTCAGAGGACGGGGATAGCGCGGAAAACGAAAACTACAAGTTCGCTGGCCAGCACGGCTCTGCAGACGAGCATAAGGTGGGTGACCTAACTACAGATAGCGATAGTCCCGCGCTAGTTACCGCAGCCGCTGTAATGGAGCTGCATGCGTATACGTTTAACTGGAAAGCTGTACACGCTTTCCACTACCACGCTGGAGACTACGAGTTTAAAGACTACTCGGATATGGCCTCGACCACATTCCTCCCAGACTTTAATAAACTTGACTACGATATGTGGCTAGATCGCCCGTCATCGGAGACAGCGTATGTAGATCATCGCTATGAGGATGTCGAGTACTTCCCGGTATCTAGCCATGTCACACTGGCAGAGGACGGAGCTGTTGTAATACAGGGCGGTCAAGGCGAAGAGATACGAATGGTTGGCGGATCTATTCAGATATCCTGTCCCGGGAATGTTCTGCTGCAGCCAGGCAGATCTGTTATCGCTTTAGCTGGAGATGACGCCATCATCCGCGCACGTAAGTCGGTAGATATAACTGCTACAGAAAATGATGTCAGGTTAAAGGCAGAAAACAACCTCCAAATGTTAGCCGCTAATTCGGGCACCGGATCTATGCTAATAGAAAGCCGGTCAACTGGTTCTGAACATGATTACCCGAGTATGGGCGGAGAGCAAATAAAAGGGTCGGGAATAATACTTAAAGCCGGGAGCGGACAAATAGCCACCCTGTCTAACGAGTTGTACCTGCGCACAGGAGTGGCCAGTAATAGCGCGACAACCGCAGCCGGCGGACAAATATGTCTGGATGCCGGTTCCGGGTACGGTAACATAAGGTCTATAGCTTCCTCCAGTTACCGGTACTTAACTGGCACCGCTAGAGATATATTCAAAACCGGTAGCGCAAATTTAACTACAAGTGCCTCTTCTTCAGCAGGGGGCGTGGAGGAGGAATGGGCTATAAACAGTTTCTCGGCGCAAGATGCGACTCTAAGTACCCGACTACGCGTAAAAGGCGATCTTCACGCTACAAAGAGGACATTACTATAGCCCCCAGGGAGGCATGGTTAATCAGGGCGGAGGCCAGGAATTGCAGATGAGGTTCCAAGAGCTGATAGATACCCTGGGTATTCACCAAGAGGAGCAGCGCGTTGACTGGGAGACCTATATACAGCAGCGGCTATATGTAGCAGGAAAGATCGGTAATTTCCGAACCCAGACTGAGATATCGTTTAGTCTACGGAGTGATGACGATTATGGATCCGAGGGCTTTGTACTGCCGCAGACCCACTGGCAGGCTTTAAATGAGTCAGTAAACGCCGGCGAACCTTGGAAAGAGAATGATGTGGCTTATGGGGGGCGCGGGGCACGACAGCCGTGGCCCGGTAAATTGAAATGGGAAGGCGGAGATACTTTTTTACGCATGGAACCATCTGCTTTCAAAATGCACGACCCCGAGAAGAACCAACCCAAGGACCGTACCGAAGAAGGTTATGAGGAAAGGGCTTACGGCGATTTTACAAAGTCATCGCCGCAAGAGCATTACAAAGTTTTGTCTACTAAATAATGAGGAGTGTCATGGAGAATAATAACGTACCACCGCCAGCGTCTTCGCTGCCCCTTCCTGAGGGAGTTCAGGGTCGAATGCCGTTACCAGTAGGTGAGCCTATGGTATTGAATAACCCGACGGGAGACGAGCGAGCTGCCTTAGAGAAAGTTGGGTGGTCTGATGGCGATCCTGTTCCTAGTAATTTTGCGGAGATAACCGAAGTGGCCAAGGCTATGGCCTCCGAGGATAACTTACTGCCGCCTATTGACCCACGGACACCGCCGCTCGTGACGCCAGAGGAGACAGATATAGCCGACCTGCCCGCAGCGGAGCAGGAGAAGTACTACGAAATATTGAGGTCAGCGTTAACCCACGCTAAAGAAGCATCGGAACAACCACAGCTACCAGATTCGGCCCCTCCTGGCGTCAATGAAGCTATACAGGCGGCTACGGCTAGTCCTATGGTTATTGCCGATGATACCTCGGAAGAAACGTATACTACCGGGGAATCTAAAACATCGTCGGAGCCGAGAGAACCTGCAACAGATCCCCTGTGTCCACAGTGTGGTTGGGACGCCCGAGATGGCAATCCCTTAGATGTGAGTGACTCCGATAAAACAAATTTCCTACAGGCCCTCCTGGGACAGACGCAATTCTATAAAGAATACGAGCTGTTCGGGGGAAATATAAATATTACTGTAAGAACACTTAAACCACTAGAAGTTGATGCTTGCTTCAAGCAGGTTATGTTAGACGCCCAGGCTAGCAGGATATTCACTCAAGCGGATGAGCGGGAGGCGTTGTTGCGTTATCGGTCCTCACTACAAATTGTGGCTATAACTGGCCCTGGCATAGATGTGAGCTTTCCTAAAAATCTCGAGGAATGGACAATAACAGAAGAGGCTCAAAAAGAATTAACCAAGGATGGTGATAATAAAATTAGAGGCGTGTGGGATCTATTTCAAAAACAATTAGATTCTTCCGAGACAATGCACCGGCTAATTGTTGGTACTGTTGCTCGTTTTAATACAGCCGTAACACAACTGGAGGTAAATAGTAACAATCCGGATTTTTGGAAGGCCATCGGATCCGGCAGTTAATACTGCGGGCCCATGTTGATGGCGTAATAGACTTCCGAAACACCGATCTACTAAACCCTAACTGGCATAAACGTTTGTTGCTGGTGCTTAAAGAGTTAGTAGACAGGGAAAAGATGGAGATCCTTAAGCTAATACACCAAAGAGAATTAGCAAAAATAAGCATACCACTACTAACAACAGAAGGCTTGGAGAGTTCGCTAGAGTTAGCACAAGAGGCGCTAGAGTCTTACGTTGGAATACTGGTAGGGCGCGGAGCCCAGGATAAAGAAACTAGAAAAACACAGCAGATCAAAACACTGGAGGCCGCATGGGCATCCCAGTTTGGCGATCCTAATGACCCTGAAACACAGGAAGCAATTGACCGAGTAGTTAGTGCGCTTAAAGTTGATACACAGGAGGATTAATGGCTGATAACATACCAAAAGACTACTCAGAATACGCGACTTCTGGAAGTGTGTGGGCTCCAGAGAACTCCGAATCGTCTGTGCCAGATCTGCTAGGGAATATGCACGACGTTGCTAACTTCTCTACAGAGTTAACAACGGACTCGCCCATAGTCTCGGGTGGGCTAAGCGACTCATTGTCGCTGGACTCTTTATCAGGAACACTGGTTAAACAGATCGAATTGTCTAGCCCTAGCATACGAGAGTCTAGTGATGTCTCTCCGAGCAAGTCGACAGATATGAGCGCTTTCTCGTCCGATGAGTTAGAAGCTTCTATTTCGCGAATCATGGAAAGCCGCCGTAGCCCGGACGATCTATCCTGGTCTGCCGAATCGTACGCGTCACAGAATTTGGAAGATATTACAGACACCACGTTGTCTGTATTGCCGGATCCGCCAGTAGCAACCTATAAAGAGTCACGCGCACCAGATCCGCCAGTAGCAACCTATACAGAGTCGCGCGCACCGGCCCTACAAAAATTAGATAACCCCCTTACGCCGCTAGCGCCTATAGTTACCCCTACGGCTAATCTTACCCCGCCCAGTAATACAACACCGTACGTGGCTACCGAGAATAGCCCCGCAGCACTGCCTAATCGCGCAGGGGCATTAACCCGACTACTAGACGATGGCTTATTAACAGACGGCCAGGCGTTCAATTGGGCCGACAAACTTAGGACGGGCGATATTGACCTGGATAGCTTGAAGCATATAGAGACCTTACAGAATTCCCCTTTCTTGGACGTGTTAGCTGAGGACTCAGGCCCCCTAACCCGGCAAGGGGCTACTGAGGCTATAGACAATCAGTCGGCCAATAGAGAGGCGTTTGCCCGTTATAGCTTGGATGATGTTATGCATAAGAGCCAGCAAACCGATACACTCAACCGGGAGCTAGGAGCAGGCCCATACGAAGGTCCATTTAATCAGTCTACGTTATCAAGCATACAGCAGATAATGGGTGAGGGAGACTGGTCAAAAGTAAGTCGCTCTGTATCTGGCGCAATGTCTAGTTCGCTTATAGACAAAGACAGGTCTGCGCTATTAGGCGGTGGTCCATCGGAACTAATTGGTCCCGCTGCGGATAAATATATACAAAGCCAAGCCGAAGTGGACCCACAATTTAAGGATTTAGATGATCGGTTAAATAGTATGGGAAGGCAGGAAACTCTGAGTCAACTAGGGTCCAATGCTGCTAACTCCGTTCAGGAAAAATTAAAAGCGGTACCGCCGGTCGATGCTGTGGCCTCGTTACTAACTTCGGATACCGTAGACATAACGCCCCCAACAAATACCATCGACAGTATTCTAACGGATTCGAAAGACCATCCGGCACAGCCTGGGATAGCCTCGCTACTAGACTCTAGCGCAGAGACAGCCGATAGAATGTCGGTAGATTCCGGCACTATGGATAAGTTAGAGTCAGGTAATCAGTCTTTGGGCAGGGAAGCAGCTGCCGGAAATGATGGGGAGTTATCGGCCAAAACAGTGGTGCTGCGCGGTGCTACTATTAACGTAACCAGTGAAGATGCAAACATACAACTTACCGGCGTAGATAGTGGCCCGGCCAGTGAGGCTACTACCACAGCACCGGCTGTAGACGGTTAACGGAGAGAACAATGTCAACATCTAGAACATTTTTTAGCAAGCAATTCGGGCACGTAGCTGCAATGCACGACCCCGCCTTGCCCAGCAGTATATCCTTCCGCGTAGAAAATTGGGGAGGATTCAATACCCTACAGGCGATAATTACTAATATGACTGTATCCGCTAGTGGGAACTTTCAGTTCCTACACACACTCGGCGGAAACGTATTTGTATATGTGTTCGGGGATCGCATAGGCAAGGTGACTATATCAGGTATAGCTTTTGAAGGAACCTGCGGAGGATTTTTCGGTAGTGTTTTTCGCGGATCCAAAGTAGGTGTAGAGCGCGTGCTAGATTACTATTGGCGAGAGCGAATAGCCGGGAGAAAAACCCCCATCAAAGTCACTATTGGCGCCGGTACGATTCTAGTAGGTTATGTTACTAGTATTACCGCTCGGGTAGAGGACGAAGCGTCTAGGCGTTTTTCTTTTAATATAGAGCTAGCTACTATATTAAATCGACCGAGAGCCACAGGGACTGCCGGAACATCGTCAAGAGCCGTAGCAACTAGTAGTTATACCTCAACGACGGCGACGACCCTAGGCACCCCATTCCCGAGTATTGGGAGCTTAGCTGATAGTAGTGGCAGCTTATCAGATCCCGCTGTATCGACCGCTGTTACCGCAATTGGCTACTCCGCCCACGGCACTGGTCCCGGCCACGTTATAACCTCGACACCTACTACTCTGGAGTAGTTAATGATAAATCACGCTAGAACACTTTTAATGAATATAGATGGCTCATCCGGATTTCTAGGAACTCCTGGCGATGAGATAATTGATCCGGATTTCCGGTCACGTGTCATGTCTGGATCTATGCAATCGATACGCCGTGTTTTGTTTGGGGTGTCTCCGGACAGAAATATGCTTAACTATCGGTGCCGTGAGTTATTAGGGCTTATACACGGTACGCCGATGGAAGAGTACATAACAGACATGGATCGGCGAATTACTTACGACCTTAAAGATAACCAATTATTTAGCCGAATATCTCCGGCTATCGTAAATACTGGCGGGCACAGTCACACCCTTACTGTTGGCCCACAGGGACTGACAGAGGCCGATGTAGAGATACAAAGGGACGCAGAAGGCGTATATGGTATGTATAGTCGGGTGTGGAATGTAATTGCAGGAAGCACCACCATCAGTTATACACACACCGCACCAGACGGTACGGTCTACTCCGGCACTTCCTCATCCGGAACGCTCAGCATAGAGTTAGATCCTAGCGGCTTGTCGGTATCGCATGATGATGCGCCAAACACAACACCTTGGACTGTTACTATATTATCTCGACCGACAGAGGAGATGGGTACGCTAGTCACTGCCTTGGACAGTATAGGCGAAAATTACCTATTGGATTTATTCGAGATAGCTGATCCTGTAAGTAAAACCGAACCACTTAAGTCTCTATACCGAATCTGGAAAGACCATAACGAACTGGCCTACCGTTTAGGCGCAGTAACCATTGCGCTAATCCTTAAAACAGATAAGGCGGTGGCAGGGTGACAGATATATTTAGGTCAAAATTTATTGTGGAGATGGACGCGGTAGGTCAAAGATTTGAAGTCGCATCGTTTACTGCGGACTTCGGGATAAACGACATACCCACAGCTACGTGCGTTCTGGCTATTGGACGTAATGCTGCTAACGGCACCACTGAGGCTAAAATACACCAACACCTGGACGAGCTTAAAGAATTTGTAGAGGTTAAAGTCTACTTCTCGGCAGAAGGCGAGTGGAGTCGTCAGAACGATTGGCCATCCGGGGAATTCGTTATATTTGAGGGAAAGATTCAGGGAATAGGTTTCCAGAAGGTTAACGGCAAGGTAGAGCTGGTAGCACATTTACAGCACTGGTTAATGGATTTAAATCATGGTTCGGCAATTAATGAAGGAATGCACCCAACAATACCCATGGAATACACACACGGAGCTGTATACACGGGACTATTCCGCAGCAGCATTGGCACTGGAGTGGCTAATGTTAAAGGTGTAGGTATCGCTTCATCAGCACTAGCTCAAGTTGTCAACTTTGATAACGTCGTTGATGATTTATGGGGGGAAGTATTAAAACCACTATTATGCGCACTAGGCCAACAAGAAGGCGTGCAATTAAATACCGAGTTGGCCGCCGACACGTGTTTTGATTTACCTAACGCCGGGGTTATAGGTCCAAACGATATTGCTACGGCCGCACTAAAGCGTATTGAGGGGTTGACGACCAGTATGGTTAGCCCGTGCTCTTCGGATATATCTTGCTATACCCCAAAACTAGAATTAGATCTTCCGAGCGGCGCGACTGCTATTCCTGACACGGTCGTGGACGCTATCACAGCAGCTATCATGTCCACTACAGTGTCTTCTTTTGTACGCAGTACTTTATGGAGCAAGCTAGTAGAGTTTGGTGAGACGTTTCAGTTTGACGTGATACCGTTAGCTGATAAAGCATTAGTAGCTCCTAAAACATTTGGCTTACGTAAAACGTGGTGTAAAAAAATAAAAGCTGCCGACTATGCAACTGTAGCGCTAAGCTCGATTATAGATAAACCTATGCGTGGTGTTGCGGTAGTATCGACAGGCATCACTTTTGATACAGGGGTGCTAGAGGGCACTCACACCCTGGGTGTCGGTGGTTGTTACTCCCCGGACCCGCCACCAATAAATGGGATGATTCACATAATACGCCCGCCCGCTTGGTTAGAAGGCGTCCCCACCGGTGGTCACTCCCCAACAGCCACCACTGGCGCTGGTGGGGCAGGTGGTGTGTCTACAGCAACTACCCCCGCACCCCTATCGAGCAGTCGTGTCGGTAATCGAGATAACGCAGATCGCTCTACAATATTAAAAACCACCATTGAGATGTACGAAGCTTATGCGCACGCTATGTATGTCCAGAACGTACTGAGGACGCGATCGGGGTCCTTATCTGGTAAACTGAGATTTGACATATCACCGGGATCTGTTGTGGAAATAGAGGGAACATCCGACAAATTTTTAAATGCAGGAGATAAAGCTGCGCAGACTTTAGTAGGTACCGTTATTCGCGTAGCTATAGCTATAAATGCAGAAAAGGCTAAGGCTGGTACCTCTTTTCGACTCAGGGATTTAAGGACTACGGCAGAGAATGCTGATGATAGAACGTCCTCTGATTTTCACCCACTATACGTAACTATTTTTAAAGGAGCGCCACTAGTAGACGATTTATTAATGCCGGAAGGCGCTGACTGTTGTCTGGACCCTTAATATGGCTAATCAATTATTAGAAGATAAATACAAAGATGATTTTGAGCGGTGGTCCCGTAACCCTAGTAGGGAAAATATGGGTACTCTTCTTAAAATCGTGCAGCCAGAAATAAATAGAGGACTGTCAGCTTTTGTCTCTCACCCTAATCCTGTGATAAAGGGTAAGGCCCGCAAGTTAACGTTAGATGCCATCAAGTCGTACAACCCTAGTAAAGCTAAATTAGGCACACACATTGTGAATCATATGCAAGGTTTAAGACGGCAATCCCGTAAACAACTCAACATACTGGCCATACCGGAAAGAGTAATGATCGATCAGGGCCATTTAGAGCAGGCTAGAGTGGAACTTGCTGACTCACTGGGCAGAGACCCCTCTATTACAGAGCTAGCTGATAGGTCAAAGATATCTATTAAACGTATTAACCACCTTAAAAACTTTAACCACCCGCTAGCCGAGGGAACAATACTGGGCGCTAACGCTACTAATCCAGATGCCGGGGCTTTCTTGCCTACGGTTAATCAAACTTCCGGAGTGTGGCAGGAGCTAGTGTATGACGATTTGGCTAACACCGACAAGAAAATAATGGAGTGGACACTAGGCCTGCATGGGGAGCAGCCGCTGTCTAATTCCGCTATAGCGCAGAAACTCAGGTTGTCTCCGGGAGCTATCAGTCAACGAAAGCAAAACATACAGAAAATGCTAGACAAACAGCAGGAGTTATCACCGTTTAATGGTTAATAGAAAAGCAACTGCTGATGTTCGTGAACGTTTCCAGAAACAGGCAATTACTGCCGGTAAAGATACAGCTAACAAAACCAAAAAGGCCCTGACAAATACAGGCCAACGGGCGTGGTACGTGGTGGACAAGAACGGTTGGGATGGCTCTCTTCGGGGAGACGCCGAGGGTATGGGTAAACCTTTTTCCCGGGACGAGCATAAAGAGGATATAGCCAACACATATAAAGTTGACGGAGATAATGCCGGTGGTTATGTAGGCGATATGGTGGTCAGCGCGCTGCAGGGAGATTACCTGGGAACTCAGGAGCGTGCTTTTCGT
>Ga0315334_10001786_pt1 | contig 13393 bp, 25 predicted proteins | sample M150034915metaG_FD_205555 | JGI IMG/M metagenome (GOLD analysis project Ga0315334, IMG submission 205555) | Ammonia-oxidizing marine archaeal communities from Monterey Bay, California, United States - M1 500m 34915 | ecosystem: Environmental > Aquatic > Marine > Intertidal zone | place: USA... | reverse complement strand
AAGAGTTAGATGCTCTTGTGATCCTAGCCATGCTGAAGGATTGCGACACACACCTGATCGTGGCGTTCAAAGCAGAGGATGTTTACACCGCACCGAAGGGTTCGTCACATGAAGGACAGGAGTTTAGGCAGGGTATATCCTTTGATATTATGCCTGACATTTTTAGAAAGGAGACAACAAATGAATGATAGTGGTTAGACTAATAGGAACATACATATACAACCTGTTACGGAAGGGATCAGACTATGCCTTATTCTCTGTGATGATGAGGCTGATTGGTTCATTCTATAATAGGGTTGGATTATACAAGGACGGCGAAGCCCTATATGCGGCGACGAATGAATACAACCTGCAACAATGCATGACAACATACCTAGAAGATGAAGAAGAAAATACTGATAGCAGCGATAGTGATAGCGATGATTCCCCTGATATGGGGGAAGGACAAGACAACTGAATGCTCATGGTACGGAGACAAGTACAAGGGCAGACCAATGGCAAGCACGATCAAGTTCGATCCGGCAAAGCCATACATAGCAAGCTGGGACTACCCGTTCGGGACATGGCTCCGGCTAGAGTACGGCACTAATAGAGTGGTGGGTGTCGTGATGGATCGGGGGCCGAGGCGTGACCTATACCACAAGGGACGCAAGCTAGACATAAGCAAGAGTCTCTTCAAGAAACTGGTTGGCGACCTCGATGTCGGGGTGGTCAAGGTTAAATACAGAAAGGTAAAGGTACTATGAGACAGATATACTTCCTATCAGATACAGACGGAGGAACATGGTCGGTTAGGTACGGGACAAAGAAAGACTCTGAAATAGTAGACATATACAGAGCCAAGTCTAGGTCAAGGTACGAGATGCAATACCTCTTGGATCATGTGAACAAGCAACTACCAAACTGGAACAGAAACGCAGACAACAAAGAAAGGAATAAATAGTATGAGTATAGCAGCATTAGACAAACTAAAGACAACAACCACCAAGAAGGTGGACACAAGCGGCAAGCACCCTGTCTGTGACAATGAAGAGATCGTTGAACAGATGGAGGAGATGGCAAACCTCAAGCCAGCAGCGAAGGCATACGAGGCAACAGGCAAGCTGATTAAGGAGGCGATAGTTGACATACACTACGCACACTACAGCGGGAAGGCGATGGCAACAGGTACATGGAAGGCTGGCCCCGGCTCGATCACCATGTCCAACAGCTACCGAAGGGTAGAGAAGGATGCGCTGGCAAAGATCAACCTCAACCTGCCCGACCAGTTCGACACATCATACGAGGTATCAATCAAGAGCGAGATGATACCGACAAGTATGCAGGATGAGGTGTTCAGTAAGCTGATAGGTGTGCTGGATCAGGCAGGGTGTGTTGATGCCATCACGGTGAAGGAGAAGTGTAAGCCGAAGGAAGGGTTCCATAGTGAGAGGCACATTGACTACACCCTCGAAGAGAACATGGCGATACACAACCTCGTGCCATGCACGGTATCAATAAGAGTATGAGGTTCATAGTAACAGTTAAAAAGGAACTTGCATACGATCATCCGGTAAAACAGCACGACGGAATCGTTTACGAGATCAGAACCTCACAACTAGAGGCCAAGTGGCGGAAGCAAGGGTTTGCATCACAGGTGACGCTTACCGACCTGCTTAACGAGGCGAGCGAAGTGGCAAACGCAGGAGTAGAACATTGGCAATGAGTAAATACACAAACAGCGAGATACATATAACGGTATTCGATAAGAACGATGAGGCTATTAACTGCGAGATGTGGGAGATAGACGAGTCAAGGTATGAAGGGAATGAAGGGCTGCACTTCGAGGCGTTTGTGCAGAGTTGGCCGCCGAGTGATGGAGTTAGTGACTTCGATGTTCACAGCGAGGTTGTCTGCTTTAGTGCGGCTCAAGCTAACGAGGCAGCAAAGGAACTACAGGAAGAATGGCAATGCAAATGACAGACTACATAAACGATACGATATGTGACGCAACGGACAACGGCCAAGAGCAAGACGCTTTAATGGCTGCTGTTATGAGGGGTAAGGTAATACTAACCTACAACCCAGACATCGACGCACTTCACCTGCACAGGGAGACACCCAAGGTGGTGGAGTGGTACAAGGGCTTCAAGGAAGAGGAAGCATTCAAAGACCTATTAAGATTATGTCCGGCATTACAACCAAGCGAATTAGAATTGGCACACTAACTGTGTATATCGGGAGAGACAGGGACTTGGTACTACGCCAAGTGTTCAATGACTTCCCCGACAAGGTGGTACTGAATGGAAGCGACTGCAAGGTAGATCCGATGTCGTGGATTTCAATGCACATAAGGAAGTGGCAGATAAAACCTGTCGCCTTCTTTCACACCGGCCCCTCCGCAGATTTCTGGAGTGGTGTGGTGATAGATAGGGATGACCTGTCCGAGGTCAAGCAAAGGTTCAGGCGTGAGTTCAATATGCCAATGGAGGAAGTGATAGAGATATGGAAGAGAGAATAGTACCTAACCAAGACAAGATGATAACCTACCCAGCCCGACCTACCAACGGTGGCCCGATAGATAAGGTAACCGTGCCGAAGAAAGGCAAATGGTTCTACGAGCCGAAGTACAATGGTTGGCGGGCATTAGTTCATGTCCCAACAGAAAGGATGTGGAACAGGCAAGGCAAACCGCTGACAATCAAGTCACACTTCAAGGTTGCGCTGGCCCAGTTAAAAGAGACAGACCTAGAGTGGGCAGACTGCGAGGCATTGGAGAGGAGACACAGCAAGGGCAGAGGTTCATTGATTGTGTTCGACTATCCGATGATACCAAACTGCGAATGGTTCTTCCGCAAGCTGGTGATTGAGCAGTCGGGCCTGTCTAATGTTGGCGACATCAAGGCTCCGTCCGAGCCGGGTGCTTATACCTGCCCTGTCATAACACAGGAGAAGATAGATGAATACTGGCAGGACATGAAGGAGTTCAACGAAAGGGAAGGATGCGAGTTCTTCGAGGGGTTGGTGGCCAAGAAGGCAGACAGCAAGTACCCCTTGCAGCTACGCAGTCCTGATGAGAAGTACGCATACTGGATAAAACATAGATACAAAGCATGAGTTGGAACGATATTAACCACGAAGAAGGCAGGGACTATTCCGGCTGGGAAAAAGATAAGCTCCAAAAGGAATACGAAAAGACGACCAAGGAGATCGTTGAGTTACACACCAAGCACGGGCTTACTGAAAGCTGGAAGGTGTCACGCAAACTAGATGTGCTGTGTGCAATGAAGTTCAAAATGAGCCAAGCATTAGATGAAATGTTTAAGTGCTGGAACTGTGATAAGACTCATCCGATTGAGAACAAGAAAGATTGGGGACACAACCATGTCTGCCAACCATGTGAGCTATACTTGTTTGATGAGGCAGAGAAGAGAGAAAAGAGAAGGGACTACAACGATGAAGAAGAAGACTGAAACGACAACCATAATGAAAAGAAAACTAGGCAAGTGCCAGAAGACAGGGCAGGAACACGCTCGTATATGGCTTGAGAACAAGAAGCTGTCAGAGATTGGCTTCACTCCGGGTTCTCACTTCACGAGAGAATGGATACCAACACCAACAATACTAACAGGCAAGGGTGTCTCACCAACACTCAAGCTCTGGTTGTTGGGGAAGGATGACATCGTATTGGAGACGCACTCGGTCAGCGAGAAGAAGGGAACATCAGTCATTGACCTGACAGGCTGGACTATCAAGCAGTTCTTCGATGGCTACACTCACTACACCGTTGAGTATGCGAAGGGCATCATCACAATAAGGGGGGCCAATGGGTAAGTTGATCCTATCCCTTTGTGATTACAGCGGCAGATGGAGTGAGCCATACAGGGAGGCAGGGTATGAGGTGGTGCAGGTAGATGTTAAGCTGGGGTTTGATGTGCGCCTGTTCCCCAAGCTAAAGGAAAAGGTACACGGCATACTGATGGCCCCACCCTGCACGGAGTTCGCCGTGTCTGGTACACGCCATTGGAAGGGCAAGGCAAAGGACACACCTGAAAAACTACTGGACAACCTGGCTCTGGTTGATGCCTGTCTTCGGGCAGCGGTGATCTATGAACCAGAGTGGTGGGTGTTAGAGAATCCAGTAGGCAGGCTACATAGGTGGATAGGTAGAAAGGTGTATGCGTTCAACCCTCACGAGTTCGCTGGCTGGCTGCCGGTGGGCGAGCGGGAGGAGGAACAGTACACCAAGTACACCTGTCTATGGGGCAAGTTCAATGAACCAGAGAAAAAGGATCTACCTCCCGTGTTAGGCTCAAAGATGTGGTCAAAGTACGGAGGGAAATCAGAAAGGACAAAGGAGATGCGGAGCCAGACACCAAGAGGGTTCGCTCGTGCATTCTTCGAGGCAAACAAATGAACATATATGAAGAGGACTTGGGTAAGCGAAGATACTTGAGCCGACCACTAATGACACAGAGGACAGGGCTTTGTTGCGCTTCACAGCTTTCAAAGAAACGGCAACTTGGCTTGAAGTACAAGAAAGTAAAAGCAGCAATCAGATTGAAGAAAACCGGCGAGATATTTGAGTCTAAATACGGAGAGAAATCACACGCTGAAATATGGCTGCGAATATCTGATGGCCCCGATTATTCCGAACTGTCTGCCGCCAGCACATATGAGGAAGGATTCACTTACGAGAAATGAAAACACCAAGACGCACAACCCATGTCCGATTGGACACAAGGGTAGACGGAACAAAACGCATGGCATTACTGGCCGTGAAAGACATGGACTGCCTAGCTGGATCAGCAGGGAAGCTGACATTCTTACAGCAGTTACGAGGCAACAGATACAAAGAGCTTGGGTCATTCGCCTTCGATGGCAAGTGGCCTATAACAGAGAAAGAAAACAAATGAGAGAAAGAAATAGAAAAATGAAAGCGATAACAGAAAAGGTACGGAAGAGGCTTGAAGACCCAGAGGTTTCTAAAATCATGGTGTCCTTTAGGATAAAGAAGGATGGACTAGAAACAATCATGAGGGTTGCAGAAGAAATGGAAACAACCAGAACAAAAGCCCTCGACGCAATGCTTGAGCATTATAAACATGACGAGGCAATATCAAACATGAGGCGAGCCGTTATAAAGAAAAGAATAGCCTCACTAGAGGAGACATTAAATAAAATATGACAATAACATCAAGGACAGCAGCAGATAAGATGCTCAAAGACCCAGAGATTGTGAGGGTGTATGAGTATAAGAGCAAAATGTCAGGCGAAACAATGTGGGCCTGCTTCACCAAGGAGGGAACACGACACGACGACATGGGTAGCTCACCCTATGTTGGAGACTATGTGCTACTGAAGAATACATATGACGGGGTAGGGTTACTATGACAGACAAAGAGATACTGAAGAGAGTTGAGGACAGGTTGGAAGTGGCGATGACATTAGTTGGCGAAGACTACTCCCTCCGTATCATAACTGGCATTCGGGACTACATTCGTAAGTGTAAGCATCTTCAGAAGAAGTTGGGTTGGAAATAATTCCCTGACCTCAACGCCATTCCCTTGACATGGGGAAAAACTGTCTGTAACACTAGATCCGTGGGTAGCAAGTGGTCAGTTGGCAGTAAGTTCTGGAAGAGGGTGGATGATTACCCGCCTGTCTTATGTAGGTTGATGGCCAAGCATCGCCCCGGCCCAGCCATGTCAACAAAGGAGATCGCCAAGCGGGGAGGCTTCTCGGAGTACGAGGTGCTTGCCTTGTCGGAGATGACCACATGGGACGGCGTGTACCTCACGACATTTAAGAGCTTCACGGTGGCTTGCGGGGTAGACTTCCTTGATGCCCCAAGTATGAAGTATGTCAGGGACTACCTTCGCAAGCGACCGATCAGGTTCAAGTATCTAAAGACCACGCCGGAGTGGGAGGATTACTACATCCCTTTGATTCGTAAATGGAGAGAGAGTTATGCAGTTAAGCGAGGAATGCCAAAAGGAAATTGATCGCAGATGTTTGGACAGCAAGACCATTCAGATCAACGAGAAGGCACTTGTTGAAGTCAACAGGAAGCTCGAACGGTTATTGGCTAGTCTCATACAAAAGAAGATGGCGATAGAGATGGCTCGTGAGAGGATAGTTAGGGCTGTGACTGATGAGGCTACATTAGAAATGAGGAAAGCATTCATCAAGAAGGTAAGATCGGATAAGGATATAGAATTATTTAACTATGAAAGCAAATGATGCACTAAATGAAATGTTAAGTTGGATGGAGGCTGTTGGTAAGGCCCCGAAGACAATCGAGAATACTTGGAGAGAGGTGGACTCGTTCCTTCACCACTTGAGGCTCCCCCGTCATCCGCCTTATGACGTAGAGGAAATAGATGAGTTTCTTTTGAACAGCTACATCAATGAGCCTGAAAAGGAGACATCCATTGGAACCCGAAGGTACAAGCTGTCTGCCTTGAGGACTTTCTTGACATATTGTGTGGCTAAAGGCTGGAGGACTGACAACCCGGCAGCCTTGGTAAAGGTTAACATAAGGAAGGTTCCCCATAGAAAGAGGGAGGCCAAGAAGAAGGAGGCGTTCACACCTGCCGAGATCAAGTATCTCATAGCCAACACCGATGGATTCTGGAGGGCAGCCATCGTTATAGCGTTGGAAACAGGGCTTCGGATAGGGGATATAGTTCAACTGGAGTGGGATTGCTTTGGCCCCGACACCATCACCGTATGGACAGACAAGAGGGACAAGCGGGTGGAGTTGGAGATGAGCTTAAGACTTCACAGGGCCATTGCCTTCCTTCCCAACTCGTTGAGTGACTACTTGTTTCCAGAGGAGAGGTTGGATTATCTGTCGCCAGAGGAGGGTGGCAGGGGGAAGAGGACTTGGTTCCCTGTTACCTTCAAGAGGATGATGGTTGAGTTCGGGATAGAAGGTAAGACCTTCCACTCTTTAAGGGTCACTCATGCCAGCAGGCGCAAGCAGAAGGGTGATGATGTCGAGAAGATAGCCGAGGACTTGGCACACTCAAGCTCGAAGACCACGAAGAAGCACTACCTTTGAGGAAAAGCATCTACAGCAAGGGTGAGCGCAAGGCTATTCACATGGCGTTGGAGGAGGCGAAGGGTGATGTCGAGGAGGCTGCCCTGTTGGTCAACATTCCAAAGGCAAAGATTCAAAGGTTAATAAGGGGCGACAAAGAATTTAACGCAAGGTGGAGCAAAGACCCTGTTGAGCCACCCACCAAGAGCGAGGTGGTTCACAGACCTGACCCCTCCGTTCAGTTCGTAGACAGACTGAAGGAAGAGGAACGGGCGTTAACGCATGGTTTGGAGGCAGTCGGTATTGTTGGCAAAGCAAAGGAAGAGGCTATAGCAGCAGCAGCTTTCAGCAGTATCCACCTCCAGGCCATGCGACAAATGACAGCGGGAGGAATACTCAAGGACTTCACGCAACTGGGTGTTCTCATCGACGAACTCAAGGGGGAACTGACAGCAGGGCAGGAAGAGGAGCGGGAGAAAACCCTGTACGATGCCTTGTTCAATGCTGTTAAGTACAGAAACGAGATCAACAGGGACATCCTCAAGGGCGCACTCATTGACGCGCAGATCAAAGCAAAGCAGGATGGAAAGGGCAGGCCACAAGGCAAGCCGGGATTCTCCCCCATGAACAACATCATCGTACAAACTGATGCCACGAAAATAGAAGTCAAGAATGCCAATAAGGGAACCGCTAACTGAAGAGGAAGTGGAAGCCTTGGCTGGCTCTTATGTTGGGCCAGAGCCGGAGTTAACGGCATGGTATCCTGACCTCAATGCAACCCAGCAGAAAATCTTTGACGATAATGCTAGGTTTATCCTTGGGTATGGCGAGAAGGGATCAGGAAAAACCATAGGCTTTGCACACAAGCTGACCCGCCACCTCTATGAGGAGGAGAATGCCCTTGTTCTAATCATAGCTCCCAGCATACGCACAGGGGCAGAGGGTATCTGGCATGATCTTGACACCTTGGTTCTTCCACAATGGGAGGAGGGCATCAACCTTGAATACACCGCATCCAAGCTAGACCCAAACACCAAGGACAGACATCGCTGGGTAAGGAATAGGTTTGGCGGGTGGAGTAAGATGCTGCTTGTGTCCATCCCTTACGCTGCTGCGGTGGAGACTAGGATCAAGGGGCCAGCACCCAGCCAAGTCTATGTGGATGAGCTTACCCAATGTGATGGGGTGGAATACTTCCGTTACCCAGCGGCCCAGCTAGGGAGAAGGCGCGGCATCCGTGGGCCTCAACAGTTCTGTGCAAGCTGCAACCCGGAGGGGCCTAGCCATTGGGTTTACAAGCAGTTCTTCGAGGACATCCTTGATGACAAGGGGAAGAGGGATAAGCGATTCAAGATCTATCATGTCCCCATCACAGAGAACACGGTTCGGTTGCCGGAGGGGTATGTTGATAACCTTCGATCCATCCTAAAGGCTGACCCTGTTGAGTGGCGTCGGCTCATTGAGGGTGAGTGGGTGGATCGTCCAAGTGGCGAGGCCCTGTTCAGAGACTACTACTCACCAGAGCTTCACAAGAAGGGGGATGAGATCAGGGGCAGCGGCCTCATGCCAAAGACCGGGCATCCAATCATCGTGGGCTACGACTTGGGGCAGGTGTACTCTGCCGTGACCTTTCTCCAGATGATACCGACCAAGCGAGGGAACCTATGGACTGTCTTCGATGAGGTGGATTACCTTGGTGAACGACACCTGTATAAGAGGTTGTGTCAGCAGATCATCAAGCGTATGGATTACTGGAACGAGAGGATGGACACCAAGTTCCGCTATGAACACATCACCGACTCAAGTGCCATCAACCAATGGCATCCCGGTGGCGAGGGAAGCTATGATAGCTGGGACTTCGAGAGGTTTAGTAATGGCAGGATCAAGATGGTTGGCTGCCCCAAGGGACAGGGTAGTGTGGAGGCTAGGGTCAGGCTGCTGTCTGGCAAGCTGTTTCAAGATGAGTTCTATGTGAGCGCACAATGCCCCAACACAATGGATATGCTAATGAAGCTGGAGGCAGACAAGAAAGACCCGACCAAGCCCAAGCGCAGCCGTTACATCCACAAGTTTGACAGCGTGACCTACCCCATATTCAAGCTTGAACTGAACGGTCAGGCTCATGCTCCCAGGGCAAGGGACATCAGGGCTAATCTAATCCATTGCGGAATTACTTGATTGTAACACTATTTAAGGTTATTAACCACCGACATGGCGAATCTAAATGATAAGGTTGTACTTGATTTGACTGACGACACCGAACTGGCTGGCTATGTGGCGAGCAAAGATCCCGGTGAAGAATGCACCATGACTATCACCGCTACGCTTGACGAACAGACTGACGATCAGGCGGTGTTCTCCGTAAAGGAAGTTTCCGTCCACCAGAAATATGGAGGAGAGGAAGACGGAGAGGGAGAGGACGCGCCGGTGTTGGCCGTGATGCTAGGTGAAAACAGAGAAACCAACAAGGCGAAGGCCAACAGATATTGAGTAGTCCAAGCGTTTTTCTGCTGGAACAACTACATGATAAGGCTGGAATTAAGGACGGCTGGAGCAGGCGCAGAGTCAAGGGCTGTGCCAAGTTCCTCAATGTCACGACGGAAGAACTGGCAGCGCGTAGTTGTATCCCGCTTTGGAGACTTAACGGATGGCTAAAAAAAGACACAGTTCCACCATACATTGCGCTGTTGTTTTATCTACAGGAACAGGCAGAACTAGAGGCTAGATATGATTGATTTTGATATACTAAAGGAACACGGGACAACGAACGAAAGGTTGAGGGAAGTTCTATCTGCGAAGCTGCCAGGTAAGGTCGCGCTGGACAAGATGCCAAAGCCTGATGTCAAGGCACTAGAGAAGGACATCGCCAAGAGGAAGGACATCGAGAAGCTGATAGCCAGCAGGATTACTGAAGCTATTACATTCTCCCTTCGTAACCATCATCTCTATAGCTCTGTCGATCTTGCATGGGACAGCAGCCCGCTCAACACTAGGATCATCCCATTGATTATGTATGCACAGAAGAGGATCAATGTGTCCTCCTGCATCAAGGAACTAGACAAGCTCAAGATCACCGACAAGTATGTGAAGAGAGGGGCAGCCGGACAGCCTGATGAGATAGACCTGCCCAAGTTCTTCGAGGTTAACATCAATCTAGTGAGGAGCTTCATTACCCGGAGGCTCGCAGCACAGGTAAACAAGTACAACAACCTGTATCCATTCTTTAAGTATGACCCTAGAAGCACAAGCACGACAGGTAAGTTGAGGGCTGATGCCCTATCGCAGCGGGTCGAGATCATGGCAGATCAGTATGACTACAGACACTTTCAAACGCAGGTGGTCAGGGATATGTTCCTGTATGGCCACAGCGTAGCATTTCCGCGAGCGGCTTGGGAAAGGGAAGTTCATTGGGAAAAAGCAAATCCAGAAATAGATGACAATAGGGCCAAAACAACGGTCACAAAGGAAGGGATATCTTGGATCAATCCCCATCCTAGTAGAGTCTTTTGGGATAATGCTTACCCTTTGACCTCTCTCAATTCTGATAACGGTTCGGAATACATAGGGTTCTGGGATGTGGTCAGGTACAGGGATGTGATGAGCAACCCACAGTATTTCAACCGTGATGCCGTGGGGTTTACCACCGCTACGGTTGGGCTGTTCACCCAGTATGCTACCTACTTCAACAACTACTACACCCAGATAGTTCCGCCTCGGACAGAGGACGACCTAACTAGCTGGAATGATCGCAAGAATAACATGGGCGTTTATTCCGGGGAGATGGCCGACACCTCCGTATTCGTGACGGATTACTTCTGCAAGATAGTGCCGAACCAGTTTGGCATAGGGGACTACCCTCACCCCATCTGGGTTCATATGAGGATAGCTGGGGATTCCACCATAATCTTTGCGGAGTTTCTACCTAGCTCACCCGCTGCTGTCTTTGCCTACAACGAGAACGACACCAGGTTGAGGAACATCAGCGTAGCCCACGAGCTAATGAGTTTCCAAGATCAGTTGACCAACCTGTTCTCGCAGCTATTGGAAACCACCAAGGCAGATCTGTTCAATGTAGGTGTGCTGAACACGGATATATTCCCAGACACAGAGGATGGGCTGAAGTTAAGGGAGGAGTTCCGCAAGACAATGAGCGGAGAGAATTACTATGCCACCACTCATATCCTAGAAGCGTCGTTCCAGAAGCTCGCTAACCTAGGGATAGACACCAACCCGGACAATGTGTTCAAAATTATTCGGAGCCAGCCTAACTCACAGATCACAAACATATTCAGATCAATAGCGGAGTTGATAGGTATATCCGAGAGGCTGATGGCGTTGAGTCCACAGGAACAGGGCCAGCCATCGCCTAGAGAGACAAGTGCCACGGAAGTTCTGACCATCAGCAACACCACCGAATCTGTTTATACATTTATCAGCGAGGCTATTGATGAAGGCAGGGCAGCCATGAAGCGGGTGATCTATGAATCTATCGTCAGCATGGGGAACAACAGCATCAAGCTCCCGGTCAAGGAACGGTACACTCAAGCCGTCATCGAGCAGGCAGGGTTCGAGATAGACATGGAAGATTCGGACATGATGAGCGAGGATACCCATAAAAGGTACACCATCATAGGTAGCAAGCGAGCCTTGCAGCATGATTATGTCTATACTAGCCGGGACGGATCGGAGCGGGCATCTAATTTACAGCAGGCTCAAGCCTTGATCCAGGTATTCCAGATCGTGAGCCAATCACCCCTGATCCTAGAGGCACTAGGCAAGGATAAATACTTTGATTTAGTTAACGAGATCGCCCGGAAGTCTGGGACTGATATCAAGCTGGAGGTTCCTGCGGGAGACGACAACAAACTGGCTGGGCCTAATCAGGAAACTGAACAGGTAATACAATCTATGGCCAATGTTATCGAGCAGAATGCAAAGGAAATACAAGCCATCAAGGAGGCGTTAGGTGGAGAGCAGCAGCAGCAAACACCTGAAAGCGGAACCATGTTGGAACGCCGAGCCGCCGAAGAACAGGCAGCAGCAGAGGCTATGCAAGCAGAGATGCAGCAGCAACAACCAGCAGTAATGTAATTTATGCCAGAGACAACAGCAGTAGCAGAAGAGGAGCAGGTACAAGCAGAAGAACCCCAAGTAGCAGAAGAAGAACAGCAGGAACCCAAAAGGGATGAGTTCTTGGATGTCCTCTACACCGACTTGGGCGTAGACATTGCGCCACCACCCGCTGAAGAAGAAGAGGGCGAGGAAGAGAAGCCTGAAGCTGAAGCAGAGCCAGAGCCGGAACCCCCGGCAGAGGAGAAGGCAGAGGAGAAGGCAGAGGAAAAGGCAGAGGAAAAGCCAAAGAAGCGGTTCAATGTCAAGGGGCCAGACTTATCGCAGGCCGACATCAGGAAGGCTGTCCGAGAAGAGATTAACCATTTGCCGCCGCCGCTTCCCACCGCACCAGAGCCAGAGCCGGAGCCGGTAGATGACCTAGAAGGTTATATCCCTGAACAGCAGGAGGAGATTGAACTGGCTAGGTATGCCGAGTCTATTGACCCCAAGAAATACAAGGGGATGTCTGATGGCCTTATTAAATTCTACAATGACCTGGATTCCTACATAGATAAATCAGAGGATGAGGATAGAACCTTTGATGAGAACGATGAGGCGTTCATGCAATGGGTTGAACAGAACAAGCCGAGCATTAGCCGTGTGGATCAGCGCAAGCTAGAGCGGCAAATGATTAAGGATCAAGCACTTACCGAGGCTAGGTCAGAGTTCGATAGCAAGAACCAGGAGCTTGAGGAAAAGATCAGGCAGGTATCTGACAGGCCCAAGGCAGAGAAAGAGTTCAATAGGTATGAACAATTACTGGATGAAGAATCCCCGGAAGAGGGTGATGGGCTGGCTCAAACGCTCCATCAAAGGGAGATGGCAGATGCCCGAAGGGTGGGCGAAGAATATCTGGATCTCTTTTACGGGCTGAAAACCTACAACGAGAACAACTCACTCCACAAATGGATCGTTGATTTTGTTACGCAACAGTCGGATGCATTCAGTAAACACGGAGGGGAACACCTCATCAGGACAGGGGAGGATGGCGTTAGTAAAGAGTTTGTGCCTCCATCCGAGTACGGAAATGTAGATGGCAACAGACATTGGACTTTCACATCGTCCGACATTATGGACATCATGGGCAACTACTTCCATACTAGGGCTACAGATAGCGTAAAATCTGAAGAGGAACGCCTAGAAAAGATGGGCTTTGTACGGCAAGGCAAGAAAAAGTCGCAAGCCAAAGCGAAAAAGGAGGAACTCAAAGCCACCGAATCTCCGAAGGCAACCAACTCTCCATCTCCCGGTGCAGCA
>Ga0315334_10001784_pt1 | contig 13396 bp, 7 predicted proteins | sample M150034915metaG_FD_205555 | JGI IMG/M metagenome (GOLD analysis project Ga0315334, IMG submission 205555) | Ammonia-oxidizing marine archaeal communities from Monterey Bay, California, United States - M1 500m 34915 | ecosystem: Environmental > Aquatic > Marine > Intertidal zone | place: USA... | reverse complement strand
TCATGTGGCGGGAACCACAGCTACTGATCAAGAAGGTCGAGTTCTGGCAAAAGGGAATGCTGCTGAACAAACCAGAATTGTGATTCAAAGAATAGAAAGTGCACTCAAAGAAGTAGGAGGTTCTCTTGAGGACATCGTTCGAACCAGAATGTATGTGGTGAATGAGAATGATTGTTACAGGGTCATGAAGTCTCACGGAGTAGCATTCAAGGAAATTCTACCCGCTTCAACTTTAGTGGTTGTCAGATCATTGGTCGATCCGGAGATGTTGGTTGAGATAGAAGCAATTGCCGTCATTTCTCGCAACTCTTGATCGCTGAATTTCCACAACCCTTCATGAACCGTGGCTTTCAAGGAGGGGGCGAGGAACATGGCAAGTTGGTTGGAGACTCACGCCCCTCAGCGCTTTGAGGAGTTAGCAATTCCAATAGAAACGAAGCACACCATTCAATCTGCAGCCGTTTCTCTCAACCTCCCACATTTACTATTCGCAGGCCCAGCAGGTGTAGGCAAAACTGCTACAGCCCGTCTTGTTGCAAGGCAGGTGCTTGGAGCGGGATGGAAAAGTACCACCCATGTTCTTCAGGCAAAGGATATCAAGAAATCAGCCGGGGCCATGAAAAAATTTGAGGATTTTATACGACCAGGTGGTGCCGGTAAGACAGGAACATTGGCCGGAACTTCAAGCCTAGATGCATTTGATCGCAATCTATCAATGAATATTGATTCTGGACCACCACCCGCAGGCCAAGAAAATGACATACTTCTTTCAGCGCGTCCCCGCGCCCCGGTGGCTAGAATTATAATCATCGAAGATGCCGATCACCTCGGTCCAATCAGACAGGCATATCTTCGTCGGATGATGGAATCAGAGACACATACATCGCGTTTCATTTTCACTGCACGAGCACCAAGCAGGGTGATAGATGCACTCAGGTCCAGGTGTCAATCGATACGGATCCCTTCAACATCTCCTCAAGATATTGAAAACACTCTTTCATCGATAGCAATGGCTGAAGGAGTTGTCTTGGCTGAAGGAATAATAGGGGACCTTGTTCATATTTCATCCGGCAATCTGCGTAAGGGTTTGTTTTTGTTGGAAATGATGGTGCGGGGGCGAAGATTCAGCGACAGGGGTTCTTTGCACGATATAGTCGCGGCAACGACACTCACTCCTGTTCAGCAGATGTTAGAACTTTCATTGAGAGGTAGAGTCCACGAATGGCGTTGGGAATCAGTGGGGGGCGGCAAGAACAAGAAAATCTTGAAAGGCGCAATGGGTAGATTGGACGAATTAATGGGAACACATGCTTTGGCTTCAGAGGATATCATCGATCAGTTACACCATCTTTTGACAAAAGGGCGTCTTCTTCTTTCTGAAGGGGCATTGGCAGAATTATTGGATTCTCTTTCAAAATGCGACTCAAGATTGCCAAGAAGCATGCATCCAAGATTGCAACTAGAGAATATGCTACATGAGATTTCAGAGATTGGTCAACGTTGGGCACTGGCAATCCAATAAACCCTCAACCAATACCATGTTGAGAAAACGACTCTATTCAAGAGCGGGCGCGGCAGGATTCGAACCCGCGGTCCCTGGCTTAGGAGGCCAGTGCATTATCCAGTCTATGCTACACGCCCACCCCCCTCGACCCATGCCTCCATCAAGACCATTGCCCTAAGCATGATTTGACCGGTGCTCCCATCAAGTATGGCCTACTCCCATTCGTACATGGGCTTTGGCGGCGGGCTTTCACCACCCCCTCTCCCAACACCATACGCAGAAGATTTCCTACCAGGAAATACCACTCTCGAACGTGTCGAAGAAATGCTGAAAAAAGCGGAGATTCAGCGGTTGTATTGGGGGCAATTATTCACTTGGTGGCCAATGCAAATCTGGAGAAATGGTTTTGGGATAATGATCGCTATTTTTGCGATGGCTGGAGTATTATTGCCACAATACACCCCACGCTCTACACTATTTGTTCTGGTGATATGGTCTACATTACTGGTCATCGCCATTGGACCTGCATTTGGAGCATCGGAATGGGCGCTTCACGGAGCATCGTTACATAATCAACATGCAAAGAAAAGAGGCCATAATCTTCAGGCACAACCTGGCTCTGATCGAATATTGGATTCTTTGAATGATGTACGCAGAAATAATCTCATTCATTTGGTGATGGGCTTTTCGGCCATGTTGCTGCTGATATTCTCAACACTGACTCCATTGATGAGTGTTGCTTGGAATCTTTCACTCATGCTCGCGATGATTACAGGAGTGATGATGGCCTTGCACATTCAATTGACATCAGAATCATTGGATCATCTAGAAGATGATGAACCATTTCTGACTCTTCACGCACCTACACATTACCCCACTCAAATCCACAGTACATTGAGTGAAGTTGTAGCAACACATCTCGATCCCTTGCTGAGGATGCGGTGGGATGCTTGGCGTAGACGCTTGGCAGATTCTCTGAAAACTCAAATACCTGAGGGAGAGGCACTTGAGAGATTACTTTACACGGTCCATCTTTCACAACAGGGTTTGATTCCAAAGAAGGGATTGAAGTCTGAATTAGGTGAATTGTATAGGACTGAGATAATTGAATGGATGGAGGGTGAAAAGGCTCCGATCACACTTGGATTGCTTCATCGATTGGTTGCTCATGCCAAAGCATGGCAACCATCCTTCTTCAATCTCGTAGACCGTTTGCAGATGGATATTCTAGATAATGGTGCAGCCATAGTGAACGGGGAGTGGAGGATGGATGCAGAATGCGAATATGTCTGTAAAGATGGGCAAGGCACCCTTTTCATTTTGTTGCATAACCAAACCAATCTCCAGAAAAGAGCCAGAATCGATGTCTTCCTGACAGGAGGCTCGCCTGATTCATACATGTTTTCTGTTGAAGTCCCCCCATGTCCAACTCCTCAAACACCCCTGCCATTGATCGCTGCTACCGGTGGAGAAGACGCGGTCAAGTGGATGGCCCATTATCTTGATAGAACAGTGGTATTGTGGTTGAAAGTCACTTGGTTGGCAAATGAGAGTGGCTTGCGTCAACTATCAGTTTCATTGAAGAATGAACAAGGTGAGGTTGAGCTTTCCCAGATATTGCATACAACTGTCCAGAAAAGGATTGGCGCTGGTGATCGGAGAAGAAGGTCTAGATTACGTCGCGCGAGACGCTTGGTGAGCAAGAGTCAGGACACAAAGTCAAGATAATCGGCAACGCGTCCGAGCGCGTCGTTTATGGGTCAGTGTTGTGTCGGAGGGAACAACGGAGAATTGTCCTTGGAGTCGTGGGATGTCATCGTGGTCGGAAGTGGGCCAGCAGCACTTAGAGCAGTTCTCGCTGCTGATGAGGCCGGAGCACGCACGATGGTGCTGTCTGAACATGGCCTTGGCAGTTCAGGAATTGCCTCCTCTGGTGATGCTTTGGCAGCATCCCTCAATGAATCTTCAACCAAAGGTCACCGTGATGATACCATCCGTGCTGGAGATTGGCTTTCAGATCAGGATATTGCTTCATCAAGAACCGCTGCAGCAGCAACAGCTCTTGCGGAATTAGAGCGTTGGGGAGTGATATTTCGAAGAGATGCAGAAGGGATCCCGCGTTCTTTCGCTGGCCCCGGTCACAGTTCTTCAAGAATATCAGGATGTGGAGATGCTACTGCCAGAGAAGTATTGCAGGCCCTGGATGACCGTTGTTTAAGAGCGAATATTCACAGGAGAGGGGATTGCCTCCCATTGGAATTGGTAGTGGAGGGGGATACCGTTCGGGGGCTAGTGATTCTTGATCTTGCTCAAGGTAGAGTTGATTCATTACAAGCAAAGGCAGTGGTTTTCGCGGACAGCGGCTTTGAAGGGGCTTGGAATGGTGAACAGACTGGTGGAACGGGTCAGGCTTTGGCTGCAGCCAGTGGAATTGCATTGCGAGATATGGAATTCCAAGCATGGACCCCTCTGACGGTTTCTGGAACTAATCTTTCCTTACCTCTGGGATTATTAGCGAACGGAGCGAGAATACTGTCAGCCGCTGGCGAAGAAGTAATTTCTGAAGCCACTCTTTCTCCAACAGCCATCGCACAAGCAATGGCCGCGACTGGTGAAGGGTGCATCCTCGATGCCCGACAAATGAAAGGTGATTTCGATGTCTGGTATGCAAACACTTCTGCATTGTTACTTCAGCGAACAGGGCTTGACCTGTCAAATGACATGATACCAGTTGAACCGTCGGTATCAGCAGTCATTGGAGGAATTCCAATCGATGAGCACGGACGTGCCATGCATGGAGAATGGGGTAATTGGATGACAGGCCTCTATGCTGCTGGAGATGCTGCGTGTAGTGGTATGCATGGGGCATCTATCGCTTGGGGAAATCGTCTCCTCGATGATTTGGTTGGAGGTTTGAATGCGGGTAGCCATGCTGGTGAGTGGGCGCTTTCTGCAACATCTGGAGCGGTTCAAAAATTAGAGGAGTCAAAAGATACCATACAGAAGGCTTTGGATACTCGCCTCATGGGAGATATTGAAACGCTCCGTATTGGTTCGATTCGTTCAGCGTTACATTCTGAATTATCAACCACCATGTCATTGAATAGAGACGGAGAAGCATTGAAGGTATCATTGGAGAATCTTGCTCAATTGAGCAGCAATATTTCAGAGGCCTCACTGGATGATAATTCATTGTTGATGAATACCAATATTCTAGAGGCCTTGAGATTGCAATCTGCATGCAACTTGGCACTTATGGCTGTATCATCCGCGTTGAACAGAACAGAATCCAGAGGAGGGCATTCTCGAGAAGATCATCCACAAAGAGACGATAAGAATTGGATGAAACACAGTCTTGTTCTCAATTCAGGGGATTGCAGTACCCTACCACTTCGAATGAGCCCCTCTGGGACTTGGATCCTTGCACCAGAAGTTTGAAAACTGGCAGAAATGCCATGAACCAGCGCCTATTAGCGGCATCATGGCTGAACCCCCCACTCTTTTTTCTCGTATCATCGAGGGAGAGATTCCAGCATCTTTTGTTGCCAAGGGTGAGGATTGGGTGGCATTCTTGGATATCAATCCACGACGACAAGGACATACATTGGTGGTGCCTCACCAACAAGGCCAGCGTTTGACAGATCTGACGCCATCCCAATTATCATCATTGATGATGGGAGTGGTTGAGGTACAGAATCGCCTTGGACAGTATTTCAACACCACAGATTTCAGCATAGTCGTTCATGATGGCCCAGATGCTGGCCAAGAGATTCCCCATGTCCATATTCATGTGATTCCCCGAACTCCACAAGATGGAGGCAGGAGTATACTTTCCATGTGGCCGAATGTCTCCGCCCCCGGTTCCAAAGAGCCAGATTTCGCCGCATTGTCGAAATTGGCTACTGAAGTATCAGGAGATGAGTGAAAATGGTAGAAGAAGCCCTGACCATGGAAGCGGGTGATGATGGAGCTGTTGACCATCGCGGCGACGTTCTACCAGTTCTTTCCAAGAGAGCGGCCAATATGAAATATGAAGAATTGATTAGGATTTCATCACCAAACGAGGAGGGAAAAACTCCAGGCTCACCATTTTTCACAGCCATTGGATACTTCTGGTTGAGAATGACAAACAAGATCCAATTCAAGAATATTATAGTCTCTGGAAAAGAAAACATCCCCCCAGACAGGGGAACCCTTTGTACAGCTTGGCACACCAATGGTGTGATTGACCCAATCGCAATCATGCTTTCCCATCCAAAAAGATTCGTTATCGGAGCGCGGCATGACCTTGTTCTACGCCCCGTTCTAGGTTGGTGGTCAAGAAAGTTTGCAGTACAGCCCGTTATTCGTAAAGCAGAACTCATCAGAGGAGGATGTTCTGAAGAGGAAGCCACATACCTGAATGGCAGGAGTTTACGAGCCTTGGCAGATGGGATTTCAGCAGGTTTTGGCAGCGCTCTTTTTCCTGAAGGTACTTCTCATAGTGAATCGCATTTGCTACGATTGCGAACTGGACCGATGAGAACTGTGATTGCTGCAGCAGGAATCAGCGAGGCCAAAGGCAGGCCACGCCCTGTTCTATTGCCCGTGGGACTGCACTATCGTGTGAGACATCTTTGGCGAACAGATTGTTGGATTGAATATGGTGAGCCGCTTGAGATTCCAGATTCTGCTGTCGATGAAGATCTCGTATCCGCTCTCAAGGCAGGAGATTGGAGAGAGCCTAGGGCCGAAGCGGTTGTATCGCTACGAGATTCACTGAATGAGAGATTGGCTCCAATGACCCCAGGGGCGCCTGACTGGAATACTCACCGCGCCTGGCACATCCTCGGGCATCTTCGTTCACGAGCAGAAGGCTCCCCTCCTGCTGATTGGATGGAAGAAGTGTTGGCGGCGAGGAAGGAAAGGGACAAATTATCCACTGTTCGCGATGATGAGATGGTTTCAAAAGCAGACAAGATAGCTAGAATCCTTGATGACAATGGCTTGGATGGCAGAGATCTCACTCGAGATGGCGACTTACGAAAAGCGTCGCTTGTGAAAGGATTATACCGAGCAATATTACTGATTCCAACAATATTCTTACTGCCGATATTCGCATATTCCTGTGGAATTCAAGCCACCCTTGGCTATAAGTACGGTAATGTCACTGATGAAGGGCTAGATGCGAGAACAACATTCCAATTTCTGTTAGCCATGTTCGGCTCTTTCTTCTTCTTCTCACCACTCGCATTTATTCTGATATTGCTAAGTCATTTTTTCCTCCCAGTGCCTTGGTCTGAACTGTCAGGTATGGAGCTGGTTGTCGATTGGGTGATACTTCAGGTGGCTTTGGAATTCATGGCTATTCTGTTCATGTTCTGGCTTTCAGCAAAATTCACAGTGTCAGGTTGTGACACCTTCTTCGCTGCTGAAAAGGCTCGCAGTAGATCAATATTGAGAAAATCTCCTGCAGGTATAGAACTGAAGGAATCGACCAAGGAGATGATTTCAAGATTCTCTTCTTGAGGCATAATTTCTATTCGTCGGATTCATGTAGCCCGCCCCTTTCGCGTAGGTATGACTTCTGAAGACCTTGTTCAAAACATCCAGTCTTGGTTGGAGGATGAGGGACTTGCGCCAAAAGCGCAAGAGGATGAACGAACTGAGGGTCATTGGTTGCTACGTTATCCACCTGGGCCGCATGGGCATATGTTCGCAGTGGTCAAGCCAAAAGGCAGGGATCTGGTAGCAGTCTCAAGTTTCACCCGCGTTGATCTTGGCCAACAACAAGAGATGACGCTCCATATCAAGGAAGATATTGAATCTTGGCTGGAATGGTTGCATGATATGCGTTTGACTTTAACAGGTTCTGGAGTTGATTGGGCAATTCATGTTGGGAGTGTTGGGGATTCTGGGACTGGCCCACTTCAGGCATTCAATGTCAGTTTACCGATTTGGCTTGATGGATTGAACAAGAATGAATTGATGCAGAGCATGCGAAGACTATGGTTGGCGAAATTGGCATTGATCCATGATATCAAACATCATCATGGTCCGGGTATCGGCCAACCAGGGCCTGTTGATGACCTTGAGAAGAAGCGCAAGAAGTCATCTTCCAAGACCAAATCCGGCGAACAGGTCGAGACAGATGAATCGGGTAGTTTCGGTTCAGGATTTGACCCATCTGAATGGGTTTGATTTCATCATCATGCAATTATTCTACAATGATACTATTCTATCAAGAATGACACGTGAGGCGCGCGGTTAAGTAAGAAGAGTAAGACCACCTTTTTGTCCGTATTGGACTGGTGATACCTATGGGAAGAAGACTACAATCATGCACGCTTGTGACTTTGATGCTCGCATCGATATTTGTTTCAATGATACCTGCCCCCGAAGCAGAGGCTTCGTTGGTTGTGATAACTGACTCTGTACAACTGGTAGATGATGGCGCAAACAACCGAATGGTGGCAATGGACGCCGATTCTCAGGGCAACATTCACGCTGTGTACAGCCAGAATACACGTCAGATGTATTACACGATGCTGGATCCTCGTAGCCAGACCCTCATTGCCCCAACTCAGATATCCAATAATGGTGGAGCAAAGAGCTGGCATCCCGATATTGCCGTGGACAGCATGGATAGAGTTCATGTCGTTTGGGCTGATAAGTCAGGCCAACATTCCATCGTTTACACAGTTCTCAATCCGTGGAATGATGATAGGGATGGTACAGCCACGGATGATGGAACACTCAGCGCCATTGAAGATACCATAGTTTCCCAGCGTGCTCATAACAGAGATTGGCCAAGTCTAGCGATAGATAGTCGCGACAATGTACACATCGCATGGGAAGATTCCTACGATGAACTCAGTCGATTCTATCAGCAACCTCAGATCTATTATTCAATGCTTGAACCTGATTATGCACAATCTGCTGCCATCACTGTATATGATGATACACTACTGACTCCAATCATTGGCCACAAAGGCCATCCTGACATTGTTGTGGATGCTGACGATTTCGTTCAGATAGCATGGGATGATACGCGAGGAGGCAAGGTCGAATTGACTTTCGTCATCGATACTTCAGGTTCGATGTATTCAGAATGGGCTGATGTATGCACTGTTATCTATGGTGGAACTTTCAGTTCTGGAGGATTCAATTTCATGGGTCTGAAACCAATGCTTGAACAGGCCAACATGACTGTATTTGAAACACTATATGGTCTAGGAAATTACCTGCCCGGTGCGGCCAGCACTGGAAACTGTGCTGGGCACAACATGAATGCAGGTCCTCGAAACACCCCTCTTGGTCAGACGCCAGGAGATACCAGCGGGGGAATCAGAAAACTTCCAGGTACGGTGTACAATGGTGGAACATATTCTGGATATTCGGGTGAGGATTGGGGTCCAGGTTCCAACTGGGCTTGTTTGTCTTGGATGGATAGCAGCAACAATGTCCCCGGGAATCCGCCAACCACCGATGATCATCACTGGAATCCAAATGCAACCAAGATAGTAATTCCAATCTCTGATGAGGGGCCAAAGGATGGCGATCCAGCGGGCCAGTCAGATGACCATGCTTCCATCGCTGAAGCACATGATAGTTGTCTAAGAGCGGGAGTGATTCCAGTAGGGATGTACGGTCAGAGCTATGGCGGAGCCTCCACTGTACAATCTCACTTCAGGGATCTTGTACAATGCCCTGATGGAGTACAAGGAACACATACTAGAAACTGTCCTGGAACCACTATCGCAAACAGTGATGCTGGCGGGCAGGTCTACGAATTCCCTTCCTCTGGAAGCGGCGCCTCCCAGATGGCTCTTCTCGTTGAAGCAATGGTCTACATCTCAACCAACAATTCGAGAGAGATTTACATGTCAGTTCTTGACCCTTACAATGCAGACACAGGAATGGACTCCAGTGGATTCGCCTATGGATTGAGTGGAACCACGGTTTCTGGAGGAAACTACTACGAAGACATTGGTGGTTTGATAGCGGTCAATGATACGAGAATCACTAATGATGATGCATATTCATTCCATCCTTCGATTGGAGTGGATATGGATGGCAATACCCACATCGTTTGGATGGATGGTCGAGATTACGGTTTCGAGAAGGACGTTTCTTACGAGATATATTACACCAAACTTCGATTGCGCGGAGCGGGCGATTGGGACGGAGTTCCCGGCGGCTTGTCCACATATGCAATCAAGAAGATCCAGGACACCCCGATTTCAAATGTTGAGGGCAAGGCAGCATTACCTCAGAACAACAAGTACGCTGCTAACAGTATGTATCCCGAACTGTTGACCGATGATCAGAATCATGTACACATCGCTTGGCTCGATTACTGGAACACCAGCGCTCAGGAGGAGATACAGTATGTTCGCCTCAATGAGACTTCATTGACCGGTCCGGGTGAAATCGCCTTGGACCCTTGGGAGCCTGTGGTCGTCACTAACTGGCAATCGAACAAATTAGGTCCCAGTTCACCTAAATGGCCGGGCCTAGGTCAACCGCCTGCCTTTGCCAATGACCTCGGTAGTGGGGCCCATCTGGCATGGACAGATACCAATAAGTGTGGTGAGGAAGGAAACAACAACATGTTCACAATCTGTTATACTCATATTCTGACTGGACAGGTGGATATTGAATTTGGTGAGGGTGAGACCTATTATCATGTGATTGAACCAGGTGAGCAGACCATTTACAACCTGACACTGAACAACACCACCCCGGGACCAACCGATCTTGTTTCAGATACATATTCTTTGAATCTGTCAAATATTCCTGCTAATTGGTCAGCCACACTGTACTTCTCTAACAACCATACCGCCATCTTCCCAAGCACACCTATATTCCTGCTTGGAGGCGAGAGTACGCGATTCTATCTGCGCGTCAGAGCACCATCCATCTATCAGGCGAATGAGGATGAACTAGCAGAGATAACTGTCATCGCTACAAGTCACAAGGATCCTGCGATACGTTCTGACCGAATGACATTGACTTTGATGGACGTGGTCCATGGAATTAACCTCGATACCAGTCACAGAATGGCTGACGTGGAACAAGGTCAAACTGCGATATTCTCGATCACGATAACGAATACGGGCAATGTTCACGACTCATTCGCATTCTACGACCCTGCAAGTCTTGAAGGGCAACAGGAATGGTTACTACCATTCGGATGGCAGGTTGACTTCCCTCTTGAGGTTGAACTCGACCCAGGACAATCCACCACCAAGAATCTGAAGGTCAGTATTCCAACAACTCAAGAACCAGGCACTTTCGTGTTATATGTCAAGGGATGGTCGCTAGGCGAACCAATCAAGAGTATATCTCAAGGAACTTATGACGTTCTTGAATTATGGATCAATGTCAGTATTCGTTCCACGGGTAATATCGTCTTCGAGATATTCGATACCATGGACTATGTATTACCTGGAGATTGTGCGGTTTATGAGATTGCAGTGACCAAGCACTTCGCTGATGGTTGGCTGATATTCACCACACCCGGTGCGCCTCAGGCAATGCCTGAAGGCAGCGATATCGCCACCTGGGCACAAGAGCATTGGACAGTGGAGTTAGATTTCGATGAAGCTCCAGCCGACCCTGATGGGGATGGAAAGAGACGTTTCATGATGGATACCAGATACAAGGTCAAGGTCAGTGTTTGTGCACCTACCAATGCCAGCGCGGGGCTTGGTCCAGCGGTGACCATCAAAGCCCATCTTGATGGACACGCCAGAGTTTCAGATTCAGTGATACTCTCGACCAATGTCGTTCACGTATACGACCTAAATCTCGTGACCATGGATGAAGAGATTGTTGACCCCAGCTCTCCAACCCTCGATGTCAATCCAGGGGAAGACCGAATCATCACCATTCGTACCACCAATGAAGGAAATGGGCCTGATCGTTATGATTTACGATTAGCAAGAGTCACCAAGGTTGGTGCTGATGATGTTCTGTGGGATATTGAAGTTCCACGTAATCTATTGCAGGAATTAGAGCGAGGAACCTCACAGGAACTTGATATTGGAATCCATATCCCTCAGAAGGTTGAGATGGGTGAATACAGGATAGTGATAGAGGCATACAGTGAAGAGGCATATCCACAAACTGGCCCCTCGTCAACCAAACTCAGAGATACTTTGGTGATCACAGTCAATGTCCTGGAATTCCATGACATGCAGATATCGATAGATCCAACGATAGATACTGATGTGAAGACAGCAGCACCCGGGCAGATCATTGATTTCACCATCAATATCACCAATGCTGGGAACGTGGAAGACACACCAGCATTGCATAACCATACTGCATTCCGCGAGGATGGAGAATGGGTCTTCAATGAAGAGCCAGGCATGGGGAGTTTAACTGATTGGGCTTTGACGTGGGCGATTGTTCTGAATGCTGATAATTCACAGCCAGAGGTTGAAGTCGAGTGCCTGGAACTCACCACTCTTGACATGAACGTAGTAGCCGAGAATCCAGACCGTTGTGTTTATTTCACAGATTCTGGAACATTCCAGATGCCAACAATGGATGCTTATGAGACAATCACCATGCGCGCGATTCTGCAGATTTCACCCAATGCGAAACTGGATACACGCCCAATAGGCCTCAAGGTCACTTCCATGAATGGAGACATGACGGAAGAATTGGGAGATCACGATGACAGCGCTAGCTGGCAAGGAGAGATGGAGGATACAAATGAACAAGTTGTCACCATCAGGCTGCGAGCCCCGAATCTTGAGATTCTTGAAGTAGAAGTTGGGGAGAAGCAGAACAGTGCAGATGTTGGCGATTTCATTCCGGTCCGTGTTCTGATACAGAACAGCGGCAATGTGCATGCCACCGATGTTGTCATCGTTCTTTGTCAAGGTCAGGAAGCAGCAGATATCCGCAGCAACGGTTGTGATGAGGCAAATGTTGTGTTCAAGCAGGTGATTGGAGCATTGATGCCACCTGATGGTACTGGTGACCCCACTCCTATCGAATTGTACATGTTGTGGCCAGTTGATGCTGGTAGCCACGAGGTTTCAGTGGTCATAGATCCGGACAATGAAATTGTTGAATCCAGTGAGAATGACAATATCAAGGCCGTTCCAAGCGAGCTGCAATCAAATAATCCATTGTGGGATGTCACTTCTGCAGCAATAGCAACATATTCTCTACCAGTTGGTATTCTTCTTCTTACTCTATCATTGGGAGGAGTTGTCTTCATGGTTGGCCGTGGACGCACACTTGAGGCTAAGAACAGATTGGCTGAACAAAGCAGTTTGCTGTCGGTGCTAGGTGGCGAAGAAGACTCACTGTGAAACCAAGTGAATGATTAGCGACGGGAACCCTTTCTGGTTCTGTCAAGCATCACCCACCATGGTAGGTCAGCATCTTGGGGGGCTGCGATCACTTGCCCTTCTTGGGCTTCGCCAATCTGTCGAAGTAGACGTTGTCGCACTTCATCCAGTACCGTTTCCATTTGTGATGCGCCAATTTGCAATTCGTCTCTCAGGCGAGTGATATCAAATCGTTTTCGAGGGTCATCGAGAATATCATGCATGACCCTACGGTGTTCATATTCAATGAATTCTTCATCTACAGCGTGAGATACGCGGTTTCGGATATGTTGGTGTAGGGCGATTACAGCATCTCTTTGTCTATCCAACGCATCAAGTTCTGCCGATAATAATGAGAGATGCCCCATCGCTTCACCAAGCGGAATCCTTCGTCTTCCTGAAACCACTTCAGCCAAGCCAAGAATCTCAGGAGGCAGAGCTGTGGAGATGCGCATCGGGCCCCCTTTCGGTAATTTTCGTTGTTCAATACGAAATAGATCAGGTCCTAGATCGATACGCATGCTGAAAGATTCTCGTACTGCAAAGATGCGCTTTGGAGGTC